>Ga0265334_10000470_pt1 | contig 20788 bp, 16 predicted proteins | sample 42023metaG_FD_192442 | JGI IMG/M metagenome (GOLD analysis project Ga0265334, IMG submission 192442) | Rhizosphere microbial communities from Carex aquatilis grown in University of Washington, Seatle, WA, United States - 4-20-23 metaG | ecosystem: Host-associated > Plants > Roots > Rhizosphere... | reverse complement strand
GCTGCTGCTGCTCGGGGCATTGAGTGCGTGCGTGGTCGGCGGCCCGGGATACTCCCGCGGCGGTGGCGAGGTCTATGTGGGCGGCGCCTACGAGTCTCCCGGAGCTGTATATGGTGGTTGGGGGCCAGGGTACCGCGTCGGTCCCTCACGCGACGATCATGCCCGACCTGACGCGAACGCGGGCAGGCGCAATGCGCCGTCCATTCCGAACCGCCAGCGCGATCACTGAGCGAGGCTCGCGCTGAGCAAGCCTCGCGTGCGGGAGCCCCGGTACGCCAGCGCACAGACCATCCGGGTCGTCGCGCCTAGCATCTGCATCCTTGCACTGTCCCGCATGCTTCCATGCCGGATGATCGAAGGAGAGGAAGATGAGCCTGGGAACCATACTGCTGATCGTATTGATCCTGATGCTGGTCGGAGTCATTCCGAACTGGTCGTACAGCCGCAACTGGGGCTACCTGCCCAGCGGCGGTCTGGGTCTGGTCCTCGTCGTGGTGGTAGTGCTACTGCTGCTGGGTCGAATTTGAATTCCCGATACTCCGCGGTCGCGGCTGCTACCGCAGCCCTCTGCCTCCTCGCCGCGCCGGCGATCGCCGCCAATCCCAGCGGAGTCTATCTCGGCGGGGGCTGGGGACAGTTCGATCTGCACATCAACAATCTCGACGACGTCGGACAGGCCATCAGCAGCATCGTGCATTCCCACGACAATGCGTGGCAGGTCTTCGCTGGGTATCGTTTCAATCCGTATATCGGTGTCGAGGCAGCCTATGTGGACCTGGGCAAGCCGGGCGATCAATTCACCGCCACCGGCCACGACGGCCACTATGCCCTCCACCTGAACGGCTTCGAGCCCTCGGTGGTCGGTACGATTCCGCTGGGTCCGGTCGAGCTGTTCGCGAGGGCGGGATATTTATACTACGACGTCAGGCTCAACGTGAACTCCAGTTCCCTGTCGAATGCCGGCCTTGCGTCTTCGCATACCCGTGAGTCGTTCCTGTATGGCGGTGGTCTCGGCGTCACGTTCTTTGATCACTTGAACCTGCGCGCCGAATATGACCAGCTCGACCTGCGCAACTACCAGAGCTCCCAGGCCATCTGGCTGCTGCTGGCCTGGCGCATCTGAGCGCACCGTGGCGTTCTTCCTCAGCGGCGGGCACGCGCTGCACTTCGAGATGCGCGGCGAGGGCGAGCCGGTGCTGCTGATTCATGGCCTCGGATCGAGCGGTGGCGACTGGGCGTTCCAGGTGCCGGTGCTCGAATCGCGCTTCCGCGTGATCATGCCGGATCTGCCCGGCTGCGGGCGCAGCGGCATGGCGAGCGCAGGCTGCTCCATCGGCGCACTGGCCGAGAGCCTATGGGCGCTGCTGGACCATCTCCAGGTGGTCCGACCCAATGTGATCGGATTCTCGCTGGGAGGAGCAGTCGCACTCGAGATGGCCTTGCAGCGGCCCGCCGCCGTGCCGCGACTGGTGCTGATCAACAGCCTCGCCTCGTACAGGATCGATCACTGGCGCAAATGGCTCGAGGCGCGGATTCCCGCGGCGATGGTACGCGTGCTAGGTATGCGGCTGATGGCCCGTTTGCTGGCTGGAAGGGTGCTTCCGGAGCCCTGGCAACGACCGATGCGCGAGCGTGCGGTGGCGGTGATAGGCGCGGTGCCGGCTGCCACCTACCTCGCGATGGCTGCTGCGCTCGAAGCCTGGAGCGCTACCGACCGGCTCGACCGGCTGCGCAGCCGGATCCTGCTGATCGCTGCCGAGCACGACTACACGCCGCTCGCCGAAAAGCATGCACTGGCGGCGCTCCTGCACGCCCGGATCGTCGTCGTGAACGGGTCGCGCCATGGTACGCCTTTCGATTCGATCGCCATCACCAACGCCAGCCTTATCGCGCAGCTGCGCGATCAGCCGCTTCCGGACAACGCACGCTGGGTGCGCGACGCGGATGAGCGGGAATTCTCCTCCTGCGTCGACGGCATGAGTGTCGCGCAGCGCGGTTGAGCCGCGAGTGCGCCGCTCGCGGTGTGGCAGCGCACAGATCCCTGTGCCCCGTCCGTTCAGGATAGCGGTATCAATTTCATCCCTACATCAGATGAGGGGCGAGCCACATGCTACGCAGCGCGACCGAGCTTCATGACTATGTCATTGCAGCGACCGATGGGGACATCGGGCACGTCAAGGATTTCTACTTCGATGATCACTCCTGGGTGATAAGGTATCTCGTCGTCCATACCGGAACCTGGCTGGCCGGCAGGCGTGTGCTGATATCGCCGATTGCACTGGGCACTCCGAAATGGGACGACCGGCAGCTGCCGGTGTTCATTACGAGGCAGCAGGTCAGCAACAGCCCGGACATCGACACGGACCGCCCGGTGTCGCAGCAGCAGGAGCAGGATTATTACGGCTTCTACGGGTACCCGTACTACTGGGGCGGCATCGGGATCTGGGGCGGCGGCTATTATCCAGGGTTTCTGCAGCCGGGTATGCGCCAGGGAGACTTCCCGCCCGACTATGGCATCACGCGCGAGCAGAAGGCGCGCAACGCAGGTGAGGACCCGAATCTTCGCAGCTGCAGGGAAGTCGTCGGCTATCACATCGACGCGATCGACGGGGACATTGGACACGTCGCGAACATGCTCGTGGACGAGCAAAGCTGGGCCATCCGCTATCTGGTCGTCGACACCAGCAACTGGTGGGGTGGACACAAGGTGCTCATCGCCCCGGAATGGATCAGCAGCGTCGAATGGGCGTCGCGGCAGGTGACGGTGGGGTTGACGCGGCAAGCGGTGAAGGAATCCCCTGACTACACATCCACCGAAGAATTGAATCGCCTGTCGGAGGCCGGCCTGTTTGCGCGCTATGGCCGTGACGCTTACTGGTCGCCGGAGCGGCGGCACTCGCCATCGTGACGCACCCAGCCGTAGCGAGGATGGCTTTCTGGATGCGTACCATGAGACGGAAGCCCTCGCCGGCGCTGTGGCTTGCTGCCGTTGCCGGTGTGCTGTGGGGCTGCGGCCCGAGCATCACGTTCGCGCAGACGCCCTCGCCACTGCAGGAATGGCAGTATCCGGGCGGCATCAGTCTGTACTCGCTGTTCATGCCGGAGGCACCCAAGTGGCGCACGACGCTGGGATTGGCAGAAGTGGTTCAGCCGCGCTATGCGGGCTCGCAGTCGTACCGCTTCCAGACCGGACCGGTGATCGATGTGCGGTACCACGATCTGGCGTTCGCCTCGGTAGGCGAAGGGCTCGGAGTCAATTTTCTGCACGGCGCGCACTACCGGGTGGGCATGGCGGTGGGCTACGACCTCGGCCGCGGCCTGACCAACTACTATGAGCGGCCGCGCGGCTTCGGCGATATCCCGCCTGCTCCGGTGGTCAAGCTGTTCGCCTCCTATGCAATCTCCAAGGGCTTGCCATTGGTGCTTCGGATCGACGTGCGCCAGTTCGTGGGCGGGGCGGACGGAGCGATCGGTGACTTCGAGGCTTTCATGCCGTTGCCGGGGAGTTCGGCCAACCTGATCATGCTGGCGGGCCCGTCGATCACGTTCGCCGACCGGCTGTATCAGCGCAAGGAGTTCGGCATTTCCGCGGCCCAGTCTGCGGCCTCCGGGTTTCCGCAGTTCAATGCCTACGGCAGCGCCAATGCGGTCGGAATGGGATTCAGTGCGACCTGGATCTTCCGGGAACACTGGCTGATCAATACCGAGGCCGCTGTGGACCGACTGCTCGGCAGCGGGGCCGCGAGCCCCGTCACCACGTCGAAGTTCCAGGGAACGGTGGCGGTGTCGTTCGCCTATCGGTGGGAGTCCGCCGCGAAGTAATCAGGATGCCTGGCGGTGCTCGAGCGCCGTCTCGCACGCGAGACACCGCTCGGCCTGCGGCTCCACCAGCAGTCGCTGAAACGGAATCGCGGCATTGCAGTCCATGCATCGGCCATAGTCCGCACTGCGCAGACGCCGTAGCGCATCGAGCAGCGCGTCGCTCTGCGTGGTGTCGAGATCCGACATGCCGGCCTCGACCTCGAAGGTCCCGGCCTGCTGCTGCAGATCATGTGGATCCTGTTGGAGTTCGGCGCTGGCGTATTCCCGCCGCGACAGACCGTCTCGACCAGCGGCGATCGACTGCTGCAGCGTTGCGAGTTTCGAGCGCAGCAGTCGCTCGAGTACATCGAGCTGCTCTGCACCGAGCTGGCCAATCATCGGTTTCTCCTGCACTGTCTGGATCCTCTGCGATTCCGCTCGGCTTGGTGGAGCCGGATTGTGCGCGCAGGATGTCCCGAACTCTGTGCGACAGCGAACAGCGCCAGCAGGCGCCGAACGGAGGTATAAGCGGGGTATGAAGATCATCGTCAGCGCCGCGCTGGTTCCTCGAGCGTCACCGACGGAGCATGAATGAGTACACCAACGCCAATCGTCCAGCCGCGGCAGCGGCTGATTGCCGCGGATATCCACGGCTTCGAGGCCCTGGCGGAACTGGCACTGGATATGCGCTGGTCGTGGAATCATTCGACCGACCAGGTCTGGCGCGAGCTCGACTGCGTGCTGTGGGATCTCACGCACAATCCCTGGGTCGTGCTGCAGACCGTTTCGCGCGACAAGCTGCAGCGCAAGCTGGCGGAGCCGTCGTTCCGGAGCAGCGTCGAGGAGCTGGTGCAGAAGCGGCGCGAGCGCCTGCGGTCGGACGCGTGGTTTCAGCAGGCGCACCCCGATTCCGCATTGAGCGCGGTCGCGTACTTCAGCATGGAATTCATGCTCAGCGAAGCGCTGCCGATCTACTCGGGCGGGCTCGGCAACGTAGCCGGCGATCAGCTCAAGGCGGCCAGCGATCTGGGCGTGCCGGTGATCGGTGTCGGCTTGCTCTACAGCCAGGGGTATTTTCGCCAGGTCATCGACAAGGACGGTGCGCAACAGGCGCTGTATCCCTACAACGACCCGGGCGAACTGCCGATCTCCCCGCTGCGTCAGCCGGACGGCGAGTGGTTGCGGCTCGAGATTGCGCTGCCCGGCTATTCGGTGTGGCTGCGGGCATGGCAGGTGCAGGTGGGTCGCGTGCAGCTGTACCTGCTCGACAGCAACGATGCCGCGAATTATCCGGTGCATCGCGGTATCACCAGTGAGCTGTATGGCGGTGGCCCCGAGCTTCGCCTGGCCCAGGAGCTGGTGCTCGGGATCGGCGGCTGGCGCCTGCTCGCTGCGCTGGGGCTGCACCCGGAAGTCTGCCATCTGAACGAAGGTCACGCGGCTTTTGCGGTACTGGAACGCGCCCGCAGCTTCATGCACGACACGGGCGCATCGTTTGAAGTCGCACTGGCGAGTACACGGGCGGGCAACCTGTTCACGACCCACACGGCGGTCGCGGCCGGCTTCGACCGCTTCGATCCGGCGCTGATCGGGCAGTATCTCGCAGGCTACGCGCAGCAGGCACTGGGCCTCGGCTTGCACGATCTGTTGGCGCTGGGTCGCGCAAATCCCGCGGACTCGTCCGAGCCGTTCAACATGGCCTACCTGGCGGTGCGCGGCAGCGGCGCAATCAATGGGGTGAGTCGCCTGCACGGCGAGGTGAGCCGGCAGCTGTTCGAACCGTTGTTTCCACGCTGGCCGCGCTCGGACATACCGGTCGGATCCGTGACCAACGGCGTGCACACCCCGACCTGGGATTCCGCGCAGGCGGATGAACTGTGGACCGAGGTTTGCGGCAAGGACCGCTGGATCGGCGTCACCGAATCCCTCGAGCAGCACATCCGCCGCGCCTCGGATGCGAGCCTGTGGCAGTTTCGCGGCAACGCCCGCAGGGCGCTGGTCGAATACGCACGCGAGCGGCTGTCGAGGCAACTCACGGCCACCGGTGCGGCACCCGAGGACATTGAGCGGGCACGGCACCTGTTCGATCCGGATGCGCTGACCCTGGGGTTCGCGCGCCGATTTGCCACCTACAAGCGGGCCAACCTGCTGCTGCATGACCGTGGCCGGCTGCTGCGCCTGCTCGGCAATGTGGCGCGGCCGGTGCAGCTGATCATCGCCGGCAAAGCGCATCCGGCCGACGAGGCTGGCCAGGCGATGATCCAGGATTGGATCCGGTTCATCCGTCAGCCTGAGGTGCGTCCGCATGTCATTTTCCTCGGCGACTACGACATGCTGCTGACCGCGCAGCTGGTCCAGGGCGTGGACGTCTGGATCAATACGCCGCGCAGGCCGTGGGAGGCCTGCGGCACGAGCGGCATGAAAGTGCTCGTCAACGGCGGCATCAACCTGTCGGAACTGGATGGCTGGTGGGCCGAGGCCTACGCCCCGGAGCTGGGCTGGGCGCTCGGGGACGGCCGCGAACACGGCGATGATCCGGCCTGGGACGCCATAGAGGCCAACGCACTCTACGAGCTGCTCGAGCAGCAGGTCGTTCCCGAGTTCTACACCCGCAGCCTCGAGGGCATTCCGACGGCGTGGGTGGCCCGGATGCGCGAGAGCATGGCGCAACTGACTCCGCGCTATTCCACCAATCGCGCCGTACGTGAGTACACGGAGCGGCACTATCTGCCGGCAGCCGCGGAATTTCGCGCGCGCGCTGCCGCGAACGGCGCGGCCGGACGCGATCTGGTCGATTGGGAACATGCCGTGCACGGGCATTGGAGCTCGATCCGCTTTGGGGCCCGGCGAGTCGACAGCGGCGGAGCTCAGCACGTGGTCGAAGTCGAGGTCTTTCTGGGCGAGATGCAGGCCGACGCCGTGCGGGTCGAGCTGTACGCCGATCCGCTGCCCGGCGGCGACCCCTTCCGGCAGGAGATGAACCCATCGCCGGTCATGACGGGCGCGCAGCGCCGCTGCCTCTACCATGCGACAGTGCCCGCCACGCGCCCGGCCGGCGACTACACGGCTCGCGTCGTACCGCGGCACGCCGGAGTAGCCGTGCCATTGGAGTGCTCGCACATCCTCTGGCAGGGCTGATGGCGCGATCGGCGCAGAATGAGATCCGCGCGGGCGTCGATCATCGCCGCTGTTACTGTGCGCTGTCGAACCGACCGGCAAGCGCCGAGGCGGTAGAAGCAATGCATGCACGCACATGCAAGCGACGGCGTAGCGCCTGCGGTGACATCGCAGACTTTGAGCCCTGAGCTGTTGCGGCGGATCGACGCCTACTGGCGCGCCGCGAACTACCTCGCGGTCGGGCAGATCTATCTATACGACAATCCGCTGCTCCGGGAGCCGCTGCAGCTCGCGCATGTGAAACCGCTCGTGGTCGGGCACTGGGGTACCACGCCGGGGCAGAATTTCATCTACGTGCATTTGAACCGGTGCATCCGTGAATTCGATCTGGACATGTTCTACGTCGCAGGTCCCGGCCACGGTGGCCCTGCGATCGTCGGTAACGTCTACCTGGAGGGTACCTGGAGCGAGGTGTACCCCGACGTTACACAGGACGAGGCGGGACTGAAGAAGCTATTCAAGCAGTTCTCGTTTCCAGGAGGCATTTCGAGCCATGTCGCGCCGACGACGCCGGGGTCGATTCATGAGGGGGGCGAACTCGGGTACTCCCTGAGTCATGCCTTCGGGGCCGCGTTCGACAATCCTGGTCTGATCGTGGCCTGCGTGATTGGCGATGGTGAGGCGGAGACTGGTCCCTTGGCGACCTCGTGGCAGTCCAACAAGCTGCTCAATGCCATCAGCGACGGAGCAGTGCTGCCGATCCTGCACCTCAACGGCTACAAGATCAGCAATCCGACCGTGCTGGCGCGCATCGAACACGAGGAACTGGAGCAGTTCCTGCGCGGCTGCGGGTGGGCACCGCATTTCGTCGAGGGCGACGATCCGGATACGATGCACCAGCTGATGGCTGCAACGCTGGACGAGGTGATCGGGGAAATCCGGCGCATCCAGGCCGAAGCGCGCCTGCGCGGCAACGGCGTGCGTCCGCGCTGGCCGATGATCGTGCTGCGCTCGCCCAAGGGTTGGACGGGACCGAAGGTCGTTGACGGACTGCAGATCGAGGGCACGTTCCGGGCGCACCAGGTTCCCCTGCTGGTCGACGCGGAGCACCCTGAGCATGTCGCGTTGCTCGAGAGCTGGATGAAGAGCTACCGCGCGGAGGAACTGTTCGACGCTGACGGTCGACTACGACCGGAGCTCGCCGCACTCGCGCCGCTGGGCGAGCGGCGCATGGGCGCCAATCCCCATGCGAATGGCGGGCTATTGCTGCGCGACCTGCGCATGCCGGACTTCCGCGACCATGCGGTGCGGGTCCCTTTCCCTGGCGCGGTGGACGCTCAGGATACGCTGGTGCTCGGACAGTTCCTGCGCGATGTAGCACGCCTGAACCGTGAGCAGAGAAACTTCCGGGTCTTCGGCCCCGACGAGACGCTCTCGAACCTGCTGGGCGCGGTGTTCGAGGTGACGAGCCGGCAGTGGGACGCACGCCAACTGGCAAACGACGAGTTTCTGGCCCCTTCCGGTCAGGTGCTGGACTCGATGCTCAGCGAACATCAGTGCGAGGGGTGGCTCGAGGGCTATCTGTTGACGGGGCGGCATGGCCTCTTCAACAGCTACGAGGCCTTCATTCGCATCGTCGATTCGATGTTCAGCCAGCATGCCAAGTGGCTCAAAGTCACTCGCGAGCTGCCGTGGCGGCGCAAGATCGCGTCCCTGAATTACCTGCTCGCCTCCCACGTCTGGCAGCAGGATCACAATGGATTCACGCATCAGGATCCCGGCTTCATCGACCACGTGATCAACAAAAAGGCCGACATCGTACGGGTCTACCTGCCGCCCGACGCGAACTGCCTGCTGTCGGTGTTCGACCATTGCCTGCGCAGCCGGCACTACGTGAATGTCGTCGTCGCCGGCAAGCATGCGCTGCCGCAGTGGCTCGGCATGCAGGACGCGGTGGTGCATTGCACGGAGGGCATCGGCATCTGGCAGTGGGCCAGCAACGATCAGCAGGCCGATCCGGACGTGGTCATGGCCTGTTGCGGGGATACGCCAACGCTGGAAATTCTCGCCGCAGTCTCCATACTGCGCGAATCTCTGCCGGAGCTGCGGATCCGGGTCGTCAATGTCGTGGACCTGATGAAGCTCCAGTCCAGCAGCGAGCACCCGCACGGGCTACGCGATGCCGATTATGACGCGATATTCACGAAAGATCGCCACATCGTGTTTGGTTTCCACGGCTATCCCTGGCTGATCCATCGCCTGACCTACCGTCGCACCAACCGCAACCTGCACGTCCGGGGATACAAGGAGGAGGGCACGATCACGACCGCCTTCGACATGCGGGTGCAGAACGACCTGGACCGATTCCATCTGGTCCAGGATGTCGTGGATCGACTGCCACACCTGGGCAGCAGGGGGGCGTACCTGAAGCAAGCCATGCAGGACAAGCTCATCGAACACAAGCGGTACATCGACCGGCACGGGCAGGATCTGCCGGAGATCCGCAACTGGAAATGGCGCGCATCAGCAGTGGTTGCGCCGCGCCCTACGATGCTCAAACCGGCCGCGTAGCCGGCAGGGAGTCTGCGCTTGCCGTCGAAGGCCGCCCGCCCCGGTCCCGCCAATGCGAAAGCGGAACCGAAGGACGATCTGAAGACCCTGCCGATGGCGGAGGTGGAGCGCCGGCTGCAGTCCTCCGCCGAAGGCATCACGCAGGCCGAGGCCGCGCGGCGCTTGATCAGGTGCGGGCCGAATGAAATCACGGAACAGAAAGCCAGCGCGCTGCTGAAATTCCTCGGCTACTTCTGGGGTCCGATTCCGTGGATGATCGACGCAGCCGTGATCCTGTCGGGCGCGGTCCGGCACTGGCCGGACTTCGGCATCATCCTGGTGCTGCTGTTTGCCAACGCGCTGGTCGGCTTCTGGGAGGAACGGCAGGCCAGCAACGCGATTGCGGCACTGAAGAAGCGCCTCGCGATCAATGCGAGGGTGCTGCGGGACCGCCGGTGGAGCAATCAGGCAGCGCGTCAGCTGGTGCCCGGGGATGTCATCCGGCTGTGCCTCGGAGACATCGTGCCGGCGGATGCGCGCCTGCTCGACGGGGACCCGATCCAGGTCGATGAATCGGCGCTGACCGGTGAGTCATTGCCGGCCACGCGCCAGCCCGGAGATGCGGTCTATTCCGGATCGATCATGCGGCAGGGCGAGATCTGTGCGCTGGTCTATGCCACTGGCGAGAACACCTATTTCGGCAGGACCGCGCAGCTGGTCCAGCAGGCCCACACCGTCAGCCACTTCCAGAAGGCCGTGCTGAAGATCGGCAACTACCTGATCGTGCTGGCCTTGGCGCTCGTGGCCCTGATCATTGGCTTCGCCCTGTACCGTGGCGATCCGATCCTGACCACCTTGCAGTTCGCGCTGGTGCTGACCGTCGCTGCGATCCCGGTCGCGATGCCTACCGTCCTGTCGGTCACGATGGCCGTCGGGGCGCGGCTGCTGGCGAAGAAGGAGGCAATCGTCAGCCGCCTGGTCGCGATTGAGGAGCTGGCGGGAGTGGATGTACTGTGTGCCGACAAGACCGGTACGCTCACGCAGAACAAGCTCTCGCTAGGGGAGCCGTTCTCGGTCCACCAGGTGCCCGCAGACCAGATCGTGCTGGCCGCCGCTCTGGCGGCGCGGTCCGATGACAAGGACACGATCGATCTGGCGGTGCTCGGCGGGGTCAGGGATCAGCAGACCCTGAAGCGCTACGACCAGCTGCATTTCCAGCCCTTTGATCCGGTGCACAAGCGGACCGAGGCGCTGATCAGGGGACCGGACGGGGAGTTGTTCCGGGTCAGCAAGGGCGCCCCGCAGGTCATCCTGGCGATGGCAGCGAACGCGGAAGCGATCAAGATTGAGGTGGAGCAGGCGATCAATGCATTCGCGGCGCGCGGCTTTCGCTCGCTCGGCGTGGCGCGGGCCGGCTCGGACGGGCGCTGGCAGTTCCTCGGGATCCTGCCGCTGTTCGACCCCCCGCGCGAGGACGCCCGGACGACGATCGCGACCGCGCTGCAGATGGGTGTCAAGGTCAAGATGGTGACCGGCGATCAGCTGGCGATCGCGCGCGAGACTGCCCGCACCCTCGGCATGGGCACCCAGATCCTGGATGCCGGCAGTCTCGGGGACCTGAAGCAGCAATCCTCCGCCACAGTAATCGAATCCATCGAGCGCGCTGATGGTTTCGCGCAGGTGTTCCCGGAACACAAGTACTACATCGTGGCGGACCTGCAGCAGCGCGGTCACATCGTCGGCATGACCGGCGACGGGGTCAACGATGCACCGGCGCTGAAGCAGGCGGATTGCGGCATTGCCGTGGCCGGGGCCACCGATGCGGCGCGCGCCGCGGCCGCCATCGTGCTGGTGACGCCCGGGCTGTCCGTGATCATCGATGCGATCAAGGAGAGTCGCAGGATCTTCCAGCGCATGAACAGCTATGCGATTTACCGGATCGCCGAGACCGTGCGGGTGCTGTTCTTCATGACGCTGGCGATCCTGGTGTTCAATTTCTACCCCGTGACGGCCGTCATGATCGTGATGATCGCGCTGCTGAATGATGCCGCGATCCTGTCGATTGCCTACGACAATGTGCATTACCGCAATCGGCCCGAGGCCTGGAACATGCGCCTGGTGCTGGGGATCGCCACCGTGCTGGGCGTGGTCGGAGTGGTGGCGGCATTCGGCCTGTTCTTCCTGGCCGAGCGGGTGTTTCATCTCGATCGCGGGCACGCGCAGACGATGATGTACCTGAAACTCTCGGTGGCCGGGCACCTGACGATCTTCCTGACCCGCACGCGAGGCCCCTTCTGGTCCATCCGGCCCGCGAAGGCGCTGTGGATCGCCGTGGTCGGTACACAGGTAGTCGCGACGCTATTCGCGGTCTACGGATTTCTGATGACGCCGCTGGGCTGGGCCTGGGCGGCATTCGTCTGGTGCTACGCGCTGGCATGGTTTCTGGTGAATGATCGTCTCAAGCTGCTCGCCTACAGGATTCTCGATCGGCCGGCACGCGCCAAGCCGCCTGTGCCCGCCAAGCCGGCTGTTCCCGCCAAGCCGCCGGCGCCCGTCGACCTGCGGGCGCTGATCGCCACGCGGGCGTATGAGATCTACCAGGGTCGAGGCGGAGCTGCCGGCCATGCCACACAGGACTGGGAGCTCGCGGAATCCCAGATCCGGGAGGAACGGCGATGAAGATCAGGCCCGGGAAGTATCGCGTCCAGCCAGGGGAGCCGGTGCAGCTGCGAAAGTGGCCGACGCGAATCAAGCCAGCGTACCGGTCCGACAAGCAGTACTCCACCCTGCTGGAACAGCACGTCGGCGACCTGAGCGCGATGCAGCAGCTGCTGTACGCCACCAACCAGCATGCGGTGCTGCTGATCCTGCAGGCGATGGATGCGGCCGGCAAGGACGGCGTCATCCGGCATGTGATGTCCGGAGTGAACCCGCAGGGATGCCAGGTCTTCAGCTTCAAGCATCCGAGCGCCACGGAGCTGCAGCACGACTTCCTCTGGCGCACCACGCGCGAGCTGCCCGAACGTGGGCGCATTGGCATTTTCAACCGCTCCTACTACGAGGAGGTGCTGATCGTGCGCGTGCACAAGGCGATCCTGCGGGGCGAAGGACTGCCGGATACGCCGCGGCACGATCGGAAGCTCTGGCATGACCGCTATCGCTCGATCACTGATCTGGAGCGCCATCTGAACGCCAACGGAACCCGCATCGTGAAGGTGTTCCTGCACCTTTCGAAGGAGGAGCAGCGCAAGCGATTCCTGGAGCGCATCGATGAGCCCGACAAGAACTGGAAATTCAGCCAGGCGGATATCAAGGAGCGCGGCTACTGGAAGCAGTACACGCAGGCTTACGAGGAGTGCCTCTCGGCCACCAGTACCCGGCATGCGCCCTGGTACGTGGTGCCGGCCGACGACAAGCGCAACGCGCGGCTGATCGTCTCGAGCATCCTGCTCGAGACCTTTGCGGAACTGCAGATGGCCTACCCGGAACCCACGGCAGCTCGACGCCGGGAACTCCTCACGATTCGCAGTCGGCTGAGGCGCTGAGTTCCGGGCTCGCGGCCCTGCAGCGTTCGCTATCGCACGATGCGTACGCTGCGCGGCGCCTATCATGGGGCGATGAAACAGCCGCAACACGAGTATTTCATGGGCGCCCAGTTCGACCGCTTTCTGCATGAACCGATCGGCGAGGACAGCAACGGTCTGGTTCTGACGGTGCTGTCGGCGCTCGCGCGTCTGGACGTCGATCCGTGGGAGGAGGCCGCGGCCCTGGCGCGCCTGCCCGGCCTCGCCGCTGCGCGTAAGCTGTCCCTGTTGCTGGCGACACTGCCCGGCCGATCGGGAGCCGGTACGGACCCCGGCTCGCTGGCAGCGCGCCTGATCTCGCTGCTGCCGGGGAGGGTGCCGCGCGCACCGGCGGCAGTGGCTGGAGCGCCGGCGGTCGGGGCTTCGGCGCGCGTCCCAGCCTTGCGCTCGGTGATGTTCTTCCTGCTGGTCATGCTGCTGATGTTCACCGGTGAGTGGCTCATGACCCGCAGCCAGTCGCGCGCACCGCCGGCGCTCGCCGCCCCGTTGCCGGTTGCGCCGGCGTCCAGGAGCGAGCACCCATGAATCCGGTGACCTCGTTCCTGGTGTTTGCCTGTCTGATCGCCGCCGTTGCTTGCGGCTATTTGGGGAACTTCTACGCAGGCGTCGCGCTGCTCGCCGCGGCGGCTGTCATCGTGATGTCGCTCAAGATGGCCAATGTCTGGCAGAAGTTCGTGATCCTGCGGATGGGAAAGCTCCAGGGGGTCAGGGGCGCGGGCCTGTTTGCGATCATCCCGGTGCTGGACTCGGTGGTTGCGGTCATCGACGAACGCATCCAGACCACGGCATTCAATGCCGAACAGGCACTCACCAGGGATACGGTCCCGGTGAATGTCGATGCAATCATCTTCTGGCACGTGCACGACGCCGAAAAGGCGGCATTGGCGATCACGAACTATCGCGAGGCAATCGATCGGGTGGCGCAGACCTCCCTGCGAGAGATGATCGGCTCCTCGATGCTGGCGGCACTGCTTTCCGACCGCAAGGAGGCCGACGAGCAGTTGAAGGTCGAGATCGGCCAGAAGACCGCCCCGTGGGGCATCTCGGTGAGTTCGGTCGAGATCCGCGACGTCGCGATTCCGGTGGCGCTGCAGGATGCGATGTCGCGCCAGGCGCAGGCCGAGCGTGAGAAGCAGGCGCGGGTCATACTCGGGTCCGCCGAAGCGGCGATCGCCGGCAAATTCGTCGAGGCCGCGGACATCTACGCCGGTCACCCCGTGGCGCTGCAGCTGCGCGCGATGAATATCATCTATGAAACCACCAAGGAGCGGGGCGCGACGATCCTGATGCCCAGCTCGATGGTTGACAGCCTGAACCCTTCGGGTTCGACGCTGGCCCTCGCACTGGCAGGCAATGAGGCACTGCGGAGCAGCGGCGCGCCCGAGCCGCCGGCCCCGGCTGCCGTGGCCCAGCCGCTCCGTCCGCAAGCGACAGCCTGAACGCGGCCTTCGCGGCGGACGCGGCCGAAGGGCCGCGCTATGGCACGCTCGCGGTTTCGACGTCCTGCCAGCCACCGCCGAGCGCCTTGCCGAGCGCGATGTAGTAACGGGCCAGCTGCGCACGGCTCACGGCGTCCTGGTCGGCTGCCATATCGCGGGCGCGCTGCGCGGCGAGCACCTCGATCATCGATGAGTCGCCGGCCTCGTAGCGACGCTGTTCGAGCGCGCGCGTGGCTTCGCAGGTGACGAGGGCGTCGGCGAGGCCGGACTCGCGCTGCCGCTCACTCGCGAAGCGCACGATCGAGGATTCCGCATCGGCAAACGCCTGCAGGACGGCGCTGCGATAGCTGGCTAATGCGGCGTCCCGCGCCGCCTCGGCCGCTTGGATGTTGCCGCGCAGCCGGCCTCCCTGGAACAGCGGCAACGCGAGCTGCGGGCCGAAATTCCAATAGCGGCTGGCCGCATTGGCGAACTGCCCGGCGTGCACGGCGTCGAATCCAAAATCCCCGACCAGCGACAGTCGAGGATACTGCGCGGCGAGCGCGCCGCCGACGTCGGCCGTCGCGGCCGCGAGCTCGCGTTCCGCACGGCGCACGTCGGGACGGCGCAGCAGCAGCGTCGAGGGCAGGCCGACGGCGGTGCTCGGTGGCACAGCCGGGACCGGAACTTCGTCTGCGAGCTCGGTGCCCAGTGCCGTGGCATCGGTCTCCGTCAACGCCGCAAGCTCGAACAGCGCATTCTGACGCGCTGCCGCAAGCGGCGCGATCCCAGCCGCCGCCTGCTGTCGCACGGCCAGCGCCTCCCGCCGGTCCGTATCGCTGGCCAATCCCGCGTCCCGTTCGAGCGTGACCAGCCGCAGCGTCTCCTCCTGGATCGCAAGGGTGCGCTCGGCGATTCCAAGACGCTCGGCGCTGCCGCGGAAGTCGACATAGGCATCAGCGATCGCCGCAGCGAGCACGATCCGCGCGTCATTGCGCGATTCCTCGACGCTCTCGAAGCGCGCTACCGCCGCCTCGACGGCGCGGCGCGTCTTGCCGGCAAGATCGATCTCCCAGGACGCGTCCACCCCCAGGCGAAAGTCGCTGAACTGGGTGGTCGGCGGGTTGAACGGAATCAGCGCGAGATTCTCGCCGTTGCGGCTGAGCTTGTCGCGCCCGACCCGGCCATCCAGCGCCGCCTGCGGATAGTAGTCCGCGCCAGCCACCCGAGCGAGAGCGCGGGCCTGCTGTACGCGGGCCTCGGCGGCCGCGAGGTCCTGATTGCCGGCCACTGCGCGTTCGACCAGCGCGTCCAGCATCGGATCGGCCAGCGCTGTCCACCAGTGACTCGGGGGCGGTGTGGCGGAAACCGTCGGGTCCGCGCTGGTGAGTGAAGTGGGAGAGAGCGCTTTGGCATCGGGTGGCGCGTAGCGCGGCCCGATCGCACAGGCGCCCAGCAGCGCTGCGGCCATGATGCCGGTGAGCACGGCGCGCGGGCTGATCGGCGGTTGGGAACTGCACATCGCATCGGACTCCATTCAGGCAATACGCCGGCGGAACATCCAGTAGCCCAGCGACATCGTGAAAGCGGCCGTCAATACCAGTGGCCACAGGTTCGGCCATACCAGCGCCAGGTCGAAGCCCTTCAGGAACAGCCCCTTGACGATCACGATGAAGTGGCTCAATGGGTCGATCCAGGCCAGCAGCCGGAAGCTTGGCGGCATGTTCTCCACCGGAGCGACCAGTCCCGAAAGCATCACGGCCGGAACCATGAATGAGAACACGCCGAGGAAGGCCTGCTGCTGAGTCTGGCAGAGCGAAGAGATGAACAGCCCGAAGCCGGCCAGCGAGAGGGCATAGCCGAGCATGCTGAGGTACAGCAGCGCGATCGAGCCATGAAAGGGCACGTGGTACAGCAGCACGGCAGCGAGGCAGATCAGCGTCGCCTGGCCGAACGCGACCATCATCGCGGGCACCGTCTTGCCGATCATGATCAGCCCGGGCGTCAGCGGGGATACCAGCAGCTGATCGAAGGTGCCCTGCTCGCGCTCGCGCGCGATCGACAACGCAGTCACGATCAGGCTGCCCAGGGTCGTGATGATGGCGACCAGCGACGGCAGGATGAACCAGCGGTATTCGAGGTTCGGGTTGTAGCGGTTGCGCACGACGATCCGGCCGGGGGCCGCGAGCCCGGCTGCCGCGGCGCGTGCCTGGACGTAGTCCTGCACGATGGTCTGCACGTAGCCAAGTGCGATCTGGGCGCTGTTGGAGCGGCGTCCATCGATGACGGCGAGCAGCGGCGCAGGACGCCCCGCCAGCAGCGCGCGCGAGAAGTCCGCCGGGAATTCGATCCCGAGCAGCGCCCGCTGCTCGCTGATCACGCGCGCGAACTCCTGCTGGCTCCCGACCAGCAGCAGTTCCGGAAACGCATGCGCGATCGCGAGCCGCTGCAGCAGCTCGCGCGACTCCGCGCCCTGGTCCTGGACGTAGGCGGCAAGTACGGCGTGGCGGACCTCGAGCGTCGCCGCGAACGGAAACAGTACGAGCTGCAGCAGTACCGGGACGATCAGCAGCCGCCGACTCTGCGGATCGCGAAATGCGAGCTGCAGTTCCTTGGTGATCAGCGTGAGCAGGCGCTGCCACATCGAGGTCAGTCCAGCCGCCGGCGCGTGCAAAGCGCGGTCAGCCCGATGAACAGCGTCGCGGCACCGGTAAGGAACAGCAGATCCTGCAGCAGGATTCGGCCGACGAAACCCGCCTGGAACAGTGTCTGCAGAGCGCTGATGAAATAGCGCGCCGGAATCAGGTAGGTCACCGCCTGGATCGGAACCGGCATGCTCGATATCTCATAGACGAACCCGGACAGCATCGTCGCCGGAAGAAAGGCGGCATTGAGGGCGGCCTGCGCGGCATTGAACTGATTGCGGGTCACTGTCGATAGCAGCAGACCGAGCCCGAGCGCGCTGCCGAGGAACAGTGTCGTGTAGAGCATCAGCAGCGCCAGCGAGCCGCGGAACGGTACGCCGAACAGCCAGGTGGCGAGGCCCAAGCACAGCAGCATCGAGAGCATGCCGAGCAGGTAGTACGGGATGATCTTGGAGAGCAGCAGTTCGCTGCGCGTGACCGGCGTCGACAGCAGCGCCTCCATCGTGCCGCGCTCCCATTCGCGCGCCACCACCAGCGAAGTCAGCAGCGCGCCGATGATGGTCATGATGATCGCGATCGAGCCCGGAACGATGAAGTTGCGGCTGACGGCGGCGGGATTGAACCAGTAGCGCGCCGTCACGGCGATCGCCGGGGTCATCGGCGTGCCGTGATCGAAGGCGCGCTGGCGTGCCCAGCTGTCCCACGCGCCCTGAACGTAGGAGGCGACGAACACCGCGGTGTTGGGTTCCGAACCATCGGCGATCACTTCGACCGGCGCGGTAGCGCCGCTGCGGTGCAGGCGCGCACCGAAGTCATCCTGCAGCACGACGATGCCGCGGATGTCTCCGGCCGTCAGCGCGGCGTCGAGCTCGGTACGGGAGTGCGAGACTTGCGGCGCGAGATAGGGTGAGGCTGCCAGCGTCGCGACGAAGTCCGCCGAGTCGGCGCCGCTGTCCTGGTTGAGCACGCCGATGCGCAGCCGCGTGACATCGAAGCTCACGCCGTAGCCGTAGATCAGCAGCAGTGCGACGGGCAACGCGAAGGCGATGATGACGCTCGAAGGATCGCGGACGATCTGGTAGCTCTCCTTGCGGCACAGCGCCACGAGCCGCCGCCATGCGATCCCGCGTGATGGCTTCACGCCGCACTGTCCAGGTTGGCCGGCAGCGCGCGCTGCACCAGAGTGATGAACGCATCCTCCATCGTCGGATCCGGCTGTTGCGTGGTGACGGCGCTGCGCTTGAGTTCATCCGGCGGTCCGACCGCGATCATCCGGCCCTGGTAGACCAGCCCGATCCGGTCGCAGTACTCCGCCTCGTCCATGAAGTGCGTGGTTACCATCACGGTGACGCCTTTTTGAACGACGCCGTTGATGTGCGCCCAGAACTCCCGGCGCGTGACCGGATCGACCCCTGAGGTGGGTTCGTCCAGGAACAGCACGGCCGGTTCATGCATCAGCGCGCAGCTGAGTGCGAGGCGCTGCTTGTAGCCGAGCGACAGCACATCCGGAGTCGCTTCGAGGAACTGCGCGAATCCGAAGCTCGTGACCATCTGGGCGACCTTCGCGGCGCGGCGGGCGCCGGTCAGTCCGTACACGCCCGAGAAGAACTCCAGGTTCTGCCGTACGGTGAGGTTGCCGTACAGCGAGAACTTCTGGGCCATATAGCCGATTCGCGCCCGGGCCAGCGCGGCGTGGCGCCGCAGGTCGATGCCGAGCACGCTCGCCCGGCCGCTGCTCGGGACCAGCAGGCCGCAGAGCATCCGGAATACGGTCGATTTGCCGGCGCCATTGGGTCCGAGCAGCCCGAAGATTTCCCCCTGAGGCACCTCGAAACTCACCTGATCCGTGGCCGTGAATGCACCGAACTGCTTGGTCAGGCGGTCGGCCGAGATCACCGCAGCACGCAGCGGCGCGTCGAGCGTGCATACCGGCATCAGTCGCGCCAGTTCCGAATCCCCGCCGGGACCGCCGCCGAGCGCGTCGATGAATGCGTCTTCGAGGCGCGGCGTCACCGCCTCCAGATACGCCCCAGGGCCCGCCTCGAGCGGCTCCAACGCCGGCGGCCGGCCGGCTGCGCGCAGCAGCAGGCGCAGGCGGCTGCCCTGGATGACCGCATCCATGACTTCGGGCGCGTGTAATGCCCGAGCCAGTACGGCGCGTCGGCTGCTCGTGATGTCGCACAGCTGCAGGCTGCGTCCGGCCATGGGTCGCGTGAGTTCGCTCGGCGCACCGGCATATACCAGCCGTCCGGCATTCATCAAGAGGATGTGGCCGCAGCGTTCCGCCTCGTCGAGGTAGGAGGTGCTCCACAGCACCGACATGCCCTCGGAGGCCAGTGCCGTGACCATGCGCCACAGCTCGCGCCGCGAGATCGGATCGACTCCGACTGAGGGCTCATCGAGCAGCAGCAGGCGTGGCGTGCCCAGCAGCACGCAGGCGAGCCCGAGCTTCTGCTTCATGCCTCCCGAGAGCTTGCCGGCCGGGCGCGCGGTGAAGCGCGCGAGATCGGTGAACGCAAGCAGCCGCGTGAAGCTGGTGGCGCGCGCGTCCCCCACCACGCCGCGCAGGTCGGCGTACAGCTCGAGGTTCTCCTGCACCGTGAGGTCTTCGTAGAGCCCGAACCTCTGCGGCATGTAGCCGACAGTCCGGCGCAGCTGCTCGCCATCGCCGATCGGATCCAGGCCATCGACCCTGAGACTGCCCGCGCTTGCCTTGAGCAGCCCGGCGATCAGCCGCATCAGCGTGGTCTTGCCGGCTCCGTCCGGTCCGACCAGCGCGCTGATCTGTCCGGCCGGGATCGTCGCGGTGATGCCATCGAGCGCCGGCACCGTGGCGCCCGGAAAACGGTGCGAGAGGCCGACGAGCTCGACCGGCGAGGTCACGGTGCACCTGTGCCTGCCAGTCGCACCGTGACCGGCATGCCCTGGCGCAAGGCGTCGTCGGCGTCGGTAACGATGACGCGCGCGCGGTACACGAGGGCGGTGCGCAGCTCCGGAGTCTCCACGTTCTTCGGCGTAAATTCCGCATCCGGCGAGACGAAGCCGATCCGTCCGTGGTACGGGTGGTCCGGGTGCGAATCGGTGTACAGCAATACGGCGCGCCCGGGTGCGACGCGCCCGAGATCCGGCTCGCTGACGTAGACGCGCGCCCAGACCGGTGCACGCAGCGAGAGCGTGAGTACCGGCGTGCCGGCGGCGAGAATCGCACCGGGCTCGAGCGCGCGCGTGAGCACGATGCCGTCCGCCGGAGCCGCCAGTACCGCATCGGCGAGGTGCTGCGCGGATTGGGCGGCCGCGGCGAGTGCGCGGGCGTGATTGGCCTGTGCCTCGGCGACCTCCTGCGTGCGGTAGCCGCTGCGCTGTTCGGCCAGTGCCTGTTCGGAGGCCTGGAGTCGGGCCCGCGCCGCGTCGCGCGCGGCGAGCGCATCGTCATAGACCCGCGCAGCAACCGCTCCGGTGCCGCGCAGGCGCTCCTGCCTGCCGAGCAGGTCCTCGGCGTTCTTCAGGATGGCGCGGCGCTCCTCGACGGCCGCGAGCGCCTGCGCTTTGTCCTCCGGTCGGTAGCCGGACTGCAGCAGCGCAAGGCGCCGTCCGATCGCCGCCGCGTTCGCCTGCGCTTCATTCACTTCGAGCTGCAGTGGCGTCAGATCGAGGCGGGCGAGTTCCTGGCCCT
>Ga0265334_10000467_pt1 | contig 20862 bp, 14 predicted proteins | sample 42023metaG_FD_192442 | JGI IMG/M metagenome (GOLD analysis project Ga0265334, IMG submission 192442) | Rhizosphere microbial communities from Carex aquatilis grown in University of Washington, Seatle, WA, United States - 4-20-23 metaG | ecosystem: Host-associated > Plants > Roots > Rhizosphere... | reverse complement strand
AAGCGTTGCCGGTTCCGAAGCCGTTCATCGACGCCCTCGTGTCAGTCGAGGTCACGGAGTCGTCGACCGAGAACAGCGGCTTTCAGCTGACCTTCACGCTCGGAGATGACTCGATCCTTCAAACGTTCTTCCTGCTCGCGGGGTCTTCGCCGGTCCCCATGCTGCGCGTCATCTTGATGGTGACGTTCGGTGGCCTCCCGCAGGTCTTGATCGACGGGATCGTGTTGCACCAGGAGGTCCAGCCGGACGCCATGCACGGCTCCTCCAAGCTGGTCGTCACGGGGAAGGATCTCTCGGCCCTGATGGACCTCATCGACTTCTCCGGGCTGCCTTATCCCGGCATGAGTCCGGACGTCCGTGTGCTCACCATCCTGGGCAAGTATGCCGCATTTGGCATCGTTCCTCAGGTCATTGCGGTCCCTGCTCCGGACATCGACGTCCCGGTTCTACGAACCCCAGGACAGAAGACCACTGACCTGGCCTACATTAAGCATCTCGCCAAGGAGGTGGGATACGTATTCTACGTCACTCCGGGTCCGTTGCCGGGAACGAATCAGGCGTACTGGGGTCCGCAGGTGCGCGTGGGAATGCCGCAGCCGTCGCTCAACGCAAACATGGATGCCTGGACGAACGTGGAGTCCCTCAATTTTCACTATGAGCCGCAGACCTCGGTGCTTCCCATTGTGTTCATACAGGATCCCACCACGAAGATGGTCATTCCGGTCTTCATCCCGCCCGTGACGCCTTTCAATCCGCCGCTCGGGCTCGTGGTTCCAACACCGCAGAAGGCGGAGCAGATGACCAAGACCGCGAAGTTGCCACCCGGTCAGGCAATCATGCGGGGGATGGCGCGCGCAGTGGAGTCCGCTGACGTCGTGAGCGGGGACGGCACGCTCGATGTCGTGCGGTACGGCCAGCTCCTTCGCGCGAGAAGCCTCGTGGGCGTTCGCGGGGCCGGCGTCGCGTTCGATGGGCTGCACTACGTCGACAGCGTCACGCACCGGTTCAAGCCTGGAGAATACAAGCAGAGCTTCGTTCTGAAGCGCAACGCGCTGATCGCAAGTCTGCCGGTCGTACCGACGGCGCCGTACTGAAAGCGATGAGGACGCATCGTGAGCGAGTTTTTCGGAAAGTACCGCGGCACGGTCATCGACAATGTCGACCCCATGCAGATGGGGCGGCTCATGGTGCTGGTGCCGGACGCCTCCAACGTACTTCCGTCCACGTGGGCAATGCCCTGCTTTCCATTCGGCGGCATTCAAGCGGGCATGTTCGCCGTTCCGGCGGTTGGCTCGGGAGTCTGGATCGAGTTCGAGCAGGGGGATCCCGACTTCCCTATCTGGGTCGGCTGCTACTGGGGCTCCGCGGCCGAGGTTCCGGCGCTCGCTCTCGCGGGTCCACCGGAGATGCAGCAGGTGGTGCTGCAGACGACCGGGCAAAACACCCTCGTCATCAGCGACGTTCCGGGGCCGACCGGGGGGATTTTGCTCAAGTCGTCCTCGGGAGCGCTGATCTCGATCTCGGATGTCGGAATCACCATCAGCAACGGACAGGGCGCCACCATCGTGATGAGCGGCCCTGCCGTCACCGTCAACGAAGGCGCCCTGGAGGTGATCTGAGCATGCCAGGGTTCGTCGTCCAGCAAGGCGCCGTCGTGATGTGCTCACACGGCGGCCAGGCGCAACCGCTCGCGCCGAATCCCAGCGTCACCCTCGACGGGATGGCTACCTCGCTACTGCCCAGCCCGTGGGCGGTCGTCGGCTGTGTCGGAGTTCCATCGAGCATTCCCCCGTGCGTATCGGCGCAATGGCTGACGGGCACGACGCGAGTCACTTCCTTCGGACAGCCGCTGCTGGTGCAGACCAGCACCGCGGTGTGCGCGCCGAACGGGTTGCCCTTGCTGCCTGTCATCGTCACCCAGATGCGCGTGAGCGCCTTGTGAACGAGTCATGAACCTCGCGTTTCCGTACCAGTTCGACGCCACCGGCCACACCGGGCAGGTCGGGGACCTGGATCACATTCGCGACATGATCGAGCAACTTCTTCTCACCTCGCCCGGCGAGCGGGTCAATCGGCCGACGTTTGGCACCGGGACCGCGCAACTGGTGTTCGCCCCCAACAGTGACGTCCTGGCGGCGGCGCAGCAGAACATCATCCAGGCGGCGCTGCAGCAGTGGCTCTCGGACCTGATTCGAGTGCAATCCGTCACCGTCAACGCCAGCGATGCCACGCTTCAGATCACGGTGGTCTACACCGTAGTTCAGAGTCAGCAGACCCAGACGCAGCAGTTCGTCTACGGCGGGAGTGGCTCGTCGTGATCTACTTCTGCTCTCAGAAGAACCGTCGCGCCGCGACGCTGGCGAGTCCGGCGCTGAACGGCATCGACTACGTCGAGGTCATCGGGCCTTCGGGGTGCGGCACCCAGCTGAACGTCGTGTTTCTGAAGGACGTGCGCGGGCTCGGCCTTTCATCGACGAACGTCGCCGTCACCGGGCACGCTCCCGTGCACGTGGTGGGATTGACTCCGCCGGCTGAGAGCACGCCCCTTCTTCTCGTCGTGCAGCTGGACGCAACGGGTGACTTTTCTCCGTACACGCTTGCGCTCGTCGCGGAGCCCGGCGTTTCCGATCCTCCGGACGGCGTGGATCCGGCGCTCTCCAGCGTCGACTTCTCCTTCAAGGCAGGGTGTCCGACGCCCGCGGATTGCCTGCCGAGTCAGTGCTGCCCACTGCCCAGGCCTCAAACGCCCGACATCAACTACCTGGCGAAGGACTACGAAGGCTTTCGCCAGGTGATGATGGACCGGATCGCCGTTCTCGCGCCTGGCTGGAGAGAAGCCCACGCCGCCGATCTCGGCGTCGCGATGGTGGAAACGTTGGCCTACCTCGCGGACCACCTGAGCTATCAGCAGGACGCCGTCAGCACCGAGGCATACATCGGCACGGCACGCAGCCGCATTTCGATGCGCCGCCACGCACGGCTGGTCGACTACCGAATCAGCGAAGGGGCGAACGCGCGCACCTGGGTGCACGTCGAGGTCGGCACGGGTCAACCGACGGTGAAAAGAGGGACGCAATTTTACGTGCGGCGGCCTGGATTTCCGCCGGTCATCTCGGGGGATCCCCTCGCATCGCAGCTCGCCACGGGCTCCGCACCGATCTTCGAGAGCCTCGAGGACCACGTCCTCCGAGTCGAACACAACAAGATGGAATTCTACACGTGGGGGGATGCGAATTGCTGCCTTCCCGCCGGAGCGACTTCTGCGACGCTCATGGGCCATCTGGATGCGCTCACACCGGGCACGGTGGTGATCTTCGAAGAGGTGCTCGGCCCGAAGAGCGGGAGAGAAGAAGACGCTGACCCGACCCATCGGTGGGCGGTCCGCCTGACGCGCGTCACGACGACGGACTACAAGGGCCGCCCGCTCTCGGACCCGTTGAACCAGACGCTGGTCACGCGAGTGGAGTGGGCCGAGGACGACGCCTTGCCGTTCCCTCTCTGCTTGTCGTCGACCTCGGACGCCGAGCACCACGCTGTTCCCATCACGGCAGTGAGCGTCTGTCTCGGCAACATCATCCCGGCCGATCACGGGACCATCATCGGTCCAGAACCCGAACTGCTCGACCGGGTACCCGCAGCACCGCCCTTGCCCCTGACTACCGCGGGCTGCGATTGCAATTCGAGGACGCCGCCGGCCTCGTCCAGAGCTCGGTACTACCCGCAGCTGGCGAGCGGCCCCCTCACGTTCCGGGTGCCGTATGACGCAACCGAGGCGGCCAGCGTCTTTCTGACGCCGGACACGAGCAAGGCGGCACCGCAGATCACAGTGAAGGGCGACGACGGCATCGACTGGTCCGCGACGAGCGATCTGCTGTCGAGCGACGCGTCCGACGCGCGCTTCGTCCCCGAATTCGAGCGCGACGGCTCCGTGTTCCTTCGATTCGGCGACGGCGTTTACGGCAAGGCACCGAGCCCGGGGCAGTCCTTCACCTGCTCGTACCGCATCGGCAACGGCGCGGCCGGCAACATCGGCCAGGACACCCTCGCCCACGTGGTGTTCGACCCGCAGTTCGATCCGCAGTTCGATCCGCAGGCGATACGCAGCGTGCGCAACCCCCTTCCTGCCTCGGGCGGCACGGACCCCGAGACGATGGAGCACATCCGGCAATGGGCGCCTTTCGCGTTCCAGACCCAGAAGCGCTGTGTCACCGAGGACGACTACGGCGTCATGGCAACCCAGGCCGGGATCATCGCTCAGGCGCGCGGGATGCTACGCTGGACCGGCAGCTGGCACACGGCCTTCGTATCCGTCGACCCGGTCGCCACCCTCACCACACCGCTGATTCGCGACACGGAGCGCCGGCTCGACCTGCTGAGGATGATGGGGACTGATCTCGCCGTCGAGGGCGCCGTCATCGTGGGCCTGAGAGTCGAGCTTCAAATCTGCGTTGCCCCCGATCACTTCGTCGGTGACGTCTACTCGGCGCTGATGAAAGTGTTCATCACGGGCGATCAATGCAGCGGAAAGGCGGGGTTGCTCGACGCCGCGAACTTCTCCTTCGGGGCCACCGTCTACGCGAGCCCGCTCGTGGCGGCCGCGCAAGCCGTCGATGGCGTGCGCTCGGCCAGCCTGACTCGTTTCACCCGCATGGATGACCCGTCTCTCGATGGGGTGACGAAGGGCTTCCTCGCCCTCGGTCGTCTGGAACTCCCTCGCTGTGACAATGATCCCAATCATCTCGATCGGGGGCGATTCGAGCTCCGCCTGGACGGTGGCAAATGAGCGCTCCGTGCGAGGACTCATTCGAGGAGCTCTGCGGCTGCTGCACGGGAAGTGGCGTCGAGACACCCGAGGCCATCGACAACCGGCCAGCGTTGCCAGCCGTCACCCATCGCGTCGGTCGATACGCGACCTTCAACGCGAGCATGATCGGTTCGCTGTCCGACTCGACGCATGCTCCGGTCACGCTCCTGCGCACGCGCGACGCATCGGACTTCTCGCTCGCGCTGATCGACGCCTGGGCCGTCACGCTCGACATTCTCACCTTCTATCAGGAGCGGTTTGCGAACGAGGCCTTCCTGCGCACCGCCACGGACCAGCGTTCCGTGTTCGAGCTCGCCCGCCTGGTGGGATACGTGCCCTCGCCCGGCGTCGCGGCGTCAGCCGTGCTGGCGTTCAGCCTGTCGAGTGCGCCGGGGTCCCCGGACAGCGTGCTGATACCAGCTGGCACCCGGGTCCAGAGCGTTCCGGGGCCCGGGCAGAAACCTCAGGTATTCGAGACCGGCTCGGATCTCACCGCCGTGATCGACTGCAACGCCCTGCGAGCGCAGACCACCCTGCCCTGGCACCTGCTCGGGAAGGACACGTCCACGTGGATCCAGGGCACCGCCAACAAGATCAACGTGGGAGATGCACTGCTCTTCGTCTCCGCGTCGGGAGGAAAACCGAACCCCACGGGCCCCGGAGACGTCCACTACGTGACGAGCGTGCAACTCGACTCGACCGCGAACATCACGAAGGTCAGCTGGGACGGTCCGCTCGCGGATTCCCTCGCTGCAGGGCTCAGCGAAGCCGAGGTGTGCATCTACATATTCCGCAAGAAGGCCGCGCTCTACGGCGCGCAGGCTCCCAACGCGGCGGCACTACCGGGTTCCGTCAGCGGCGCCGTGACCGGTGCGCCTAGCCCCGCCAGCACTACCGCAGACTGGAACTACGACCAGTATCGGCCCGGAACCCATCAGATCAATCTCGACGCCTCGTACCCCGGGCTCAAGCCCAGCCCTGATAGCCCGCAGTGGGTCATTCTCACCGGTCTTTCATACACATCCTACTTCTGCATCACGGCAGCCGCGGAATCCAACCCCAACGCCTACACGCTCACGACCAAGACCACCCAGCTCACGCTGGACAAGGGACAGATCCTGACGGGGAACACGTCTCTCTCGATTGACAGTGTCCTGCGCGCTTTCGTGAACGAGACGCGCGACATCACTGCATACGTGCAGAGCGAGCGCCTGTCGCCCGCGGGGATTCCGACCACCTGGAGCGAGCACCCAGGATACCGGGTGCAACCCGACATGCTGACCCCGGTCGCCGGCACTCAATTGATCGTCGAGGGAGGACAGCTCATCGCCGTCGGACAACCGCTCGGTGTCTCCGGTAAGCGCCTGAGGCTCCGTGTCGCAGCGGCCGCCAATGCGACGTTCACACCGGACCACTCGTCGGGCGCCTTGAACGTCGCCGCTGAACAGATCTTTCTCGTCAACGAATTTCCACCAACGCGAAATGGGACCGCATGGGCGGTGGACACGCTCAGCGGCATCTCCGGAACCCTGCTGGTCGACTCCGATCACGTGACGCTCTTGCCGGCGGAGAAAGCTGATCCGCTCACGGGAGAGGCCACCGTGGTCGGCACGGTCAGCGTTGCTGGCGATTTCACCACGCTCGGACTCAAGGCGCCCCTCACTCGCATCTACGACGCGCAGACCGTGACCGTGAACGCCAACGCGGTGAACGCCACTCACGGGGAGACGGTCCAGGAGATCCTCGGCTCGGGAGACGCCACGAACGACGCCTTGCGGTTCACGCTGAAGCAAGCCCCGCTCACCTACGTCACGGCGTCCACCGCCAATGGGTCGCGCTCCACCCTCGAGGTCTGGGTCAACAACCTCCAGTGGCACGAGGTGCCGAATCTCCTCTCGAGCCGACAAGCCGACCGCGCATTCGTCACGCGAGTCGATCCCGCTGGCAAGCTCGTCGTGCAGTTCGGTGACGGCATTCATGGGGCTCGAACGCCCACCGGACAGACGAACGTTCGGGCCGTCTACCGGAAAGGCATCGGTGGGCCGGGGATGGTCAATGCGGGCCAGCTGACCCAGCCCATCGATCGACCTCAGGGTCTCTCTTCCGTCACGAACCCCAGTGCGGCGTCCGGGGCGGCTGACCCCGCCTCCGCCGACGATGCGCGAGCCAGCGCACCCCTGCCCACGCTGACCATCGGACGGGTCGTTTCGCTGGAGGACTATCAGAACTTCGCGCTGGCCTTTGCCGGCATCGCCAAGGCTCTCGCGACGTGGACCTTCTTCTCGGGAACCCGAGGCATCTTCCTGACGGTTGCCGGCGAGGACGGCGCCGCGCTCTCGGCGGACGACCCCATCATCTCGAACTTGACGTCCGCACTCGTGGCGTCCGGTAACCCGTTCGTTCCTCTGCGCGTCGTTTCGTACCAGCGCCTGCTCTTCCAGCTCGCAGCCCGGGTCAGCGTGGACCGAATCAACTACGACACCACCGAAGTCCTCGCGCGTGTCTGGCAGAATCTGAGTGCGGCCTTCTCCTTCGAGCGACGCCTGCTGGCACAGGGCGTGGCTGCCTCGGAGGTCGTGCGCCTGATTCAAGACACGCCGGGGGTCCTGGCTCTGCAGCTCCAGTCGCTTTCCCTGAGCGGCAGCCCAGCGGCGAGCGTTCCCGCCCTTCTCTGCGCTTCCGGGCCATTACCGCCCGTGGGCGCGCAATTGCTCGCGCTCGACCCTGCGTCACAGGCGAACCTCGGAGTCTGGTCATGAGCCTGAACGCGAAGGCTCTGTTCGCGTTGCTCCCGGCAATCCACCGGACGCGGGATGCCGAGCTCGGCGGGCCGCTCGAGGCGCTGTTCGACGTCCTCGCCGCGCAGTCGGGCCTTGTCGAAGAGAACATCCGGCAGCTCTACGACGATCAGTTCATCGAGACCTGCGCCCCCTGGGTCATTCCGTATATCGGCGATCTCATCGGATACAACTCGATCTACGAGCTGGCGGCGGGCATTGATAGCCGCGCAGAAGTCGCGAACACCATTGGCTACCGTCGTCGCAAGGGGACGCTGGTCGCGCTCGAGCAGGTGGCGATGGATGTCTCGGGCCGGCCCGCCCTGGTCGTCGAGGAGTTCAAACGTCTCATCACGACCGAGAGCCTGCGGCACGTGCGACCGCGTCACGCGGCCACGCTGGATCTGCGCGCGGGCGGAGCGCTGGAAAGGCTCGGTACCGCGTTCGACACCTCGAACCGGACCATCGACGTGCGACGTATCGCGCCGCGTGCGCGGCCCGTCGAGACGCCCGATCCGGCGCCCCTCGACATCGCACTGCACGGTCCGGGCCGCTTCAACATCCCCGATATCGCGATTCATCTCTGGCGCTGGCGCGCGTGGCCCGTGACCCGAGCACCCGCGTTCATCGTCGACGAACGTCGCTTCCTCTTCAGCCCGCTCGGTCATGACATCCCGCTCTTCTCGAGGCCGCGCGCGCGCGTGTCCTTCGGAAACCTCACCGCGCGTATGGACGTCCCGCAGCCGATCCGTCGTCGTGAGCTCTCTGACCGCATCGACGACTTCTACGGGGATCACCTCCTCTTGTACGTCGACGACGTCGCGGTCGATGCCGCGCGAATTCGCTCGATGAACCTGGCCGATCGGCCCGGCGGCAGCTGGTGCCGCGTGCCGGACGGGTGCATTGCGATCGATCCCGAGCTTGGACGCATCCAGTTTGCCGAGGATATTCCCGCACCGCGCACGCTGCGCGCAACCTACTGCTACGGCTTCCCGGCGCCCATCGGCGGGGGCCCCTACGACCGTACGCTCGATCTGACCGCGGAGGCCCCTCCCGCTGACTTCGTCGCCATCGTCGGGAGCACGGGCTTTCCCACGCTCGAATCGGCCGTCGCGAAGTGGAATCAAACGCAGCCTGGCGCTTCGGGGATCATCGTCGTGCCCGGCTTCGAGAGCTACGCCATCGATCTCACCGGCGCGAACGCCGTGCAGCTCGCCCCGCAGAGCCACCTGCTCCTCGCCGCCGCAGAAGGCGTCCCGCCCGGCGTGCAAGACGAGCTCATATGGAGCAACGCCTGCGTCACGCTCACCGGGAATATCGAGGTTCAGGGCGTGTCCGGGCCACCGCTCGAAGATGGCACTCCTCCCCCCGCCGGACAGCTGAAGCTGAGTGGCGTGTGGCTTGCCGGGCGGCTCTCCATCGCCGGCGCGAGCGCCGGGATACAGCTGGCCGACACGACCCTGGTTCCGGGTCTCGGCCTGACCCGGGGCGGAGAGCCCCTCTCGCGCGGTGAGCCCAGCATCGTCGTCACGGCGAGTGCGGCAAGCCTCTGCCTGGTTCGCACGATCAGCGGACCCATCGCCGCCGGCGGCGCCGTCACGACGCGGATCTACTCCAGCATCGTGGATGCGACGTCCCCTTGTTGCGTCGCTTTCGCTGGCGTCGACCTGGCGTCACCAGGCGGCGACCTTCAAGTGGAGGACAGCACGCTCGTCGGCAAGGTCTGGACGCGCACGATGCCTCTCGCATCGAACACGTTATTCTTCGCGCGCCTCGCCGCGCGCGATCCCTGGCCGGCCCCGGTATGGTGCAGCCGTCAGCAGGTCGGGTGCGTGCGCTTCTCCTTCGTGCCCTCCGGCTCCATCACGCCGCGTCGATACCGCTGCCTGCCAGAGGACGCCGCCACCGAGGCCGCGTTCGAGCCGAAGTTCATTGCGTTGCGCTACGGGCACCCCTCGTACGCGCTGCTGAGCGGCGACGTGCCGCTGGCGATCTGGCAGGGCGCCGACAACGGCTCGCAGATGGGCGTGTACTTCCAGATCCAGGAGACCGAGGCCGTGCGCAACGTGCAGATCCGCGCCCCGGAGTACCTTCCGGTTGCGCTCGAGAGCGGGCTCTTCCTGCATCCGTCACGGCCGCTCCCCGGACGTGCGCCGGCGCGGTTCGTCTACGGACTTCAGCGCACGCGCGACTGCTGTGACGGCACAGGCGACGAAGAGCCCGTGCCCTTCGGTGTCGGCATCCACCTTCTGTAGCGGGCTTGCAGCCGCGATATCCGAGAAGAGGCAAGAGTCATGAGAGGCGATTTCGGCCGCATCCGACACAACCTGCGCAGTCAATACACGGCCGTGCTCGATCAGCAGGGCCGCGTGGCGCTGGACGCCGACGAGAACGAACGGAGCGCCATCAACGAACACCTGCGCCGCACCGAGACCGTCGACGTCATCGGCGAATTCGGCGCTCCCGTGCATGATGCGGGCTTCGCCATCTCGGTCGAGTCCGACCAGCTCGTCATCGGTGCCGGCCGATACTACGTGGCCGGCCTTCTTTGCGAGAACCTCGAGCCACTCCGATACGACGAGCAGCCTTGCTACCTTGATCCTGCAGAATCCTGGACGACGCTTCGTCAGGACCTCCTCAGCGGTGGCGCGGGCGCGACCGTGCGAGTGTTCCTCGAGGTGTGGCAGCGTCTCGTCACTGCCCTGGACGACCCGTGCTTGCGGGAACCGGCGCTCGGTCAGGCCGACACCACCGTCCGCGTGCAGACCGTCTGGCGTGTCGTGGCCGAGCTCGGCTCCGGGAGCGTCGACCCGACCGCGACCACCACCTGCTGCGCCGACATGTACAAGCTCGCGGAACAGCCCGCTCGTGGGTCCCTGAGCGCACAGACCACAGGAAGCTCCGCAGAGTGCGGCTGTCAGCCGGTCGCTTCGGCGGGGTACCGTGGTCTCGAGAACCAGCTCTATCGCATCGAGATCCACCAGTCGGGCTCCGAGACGAGCGCCACGTTCAAGTGGTCGCGCGAGAACGGCTCGGTCGTCGTCGCGATCGAATGGATGTCCGGAGCGAACGTCACGGTCTCGAACCTCGGCCCGGACGCGAACCTCGGCTTCCAGGTAGGCGAGTGGGTCGAGCTCACCGACGACACGAACCTGTTCGGCGAGACGCCGAACCAACCCGGCACCCTGTATCAGATCCAGCGAATAGACCCGCCCTCGCGAACCGTGACCATGACGACGACCGTGACGCCCGTCGACACCACGCGGAACGCGCGCATGCGCCGCTGGGAGCAAAACGGCACCGCGCCCACGTCAGCTGGCGTCCCCCTCTCCGCGTCCTGGCTCGAGCTGGAGAACGGCATCCAGGTCCGCTTCGGAGCCGGACGGTACGTCTCCGGCGACTTCTGGACGATCCCCGCACGAACCGCGACCGGCGACATCGAATGGCCCCCCTGCGGCAGCGACGGAAAGCCCTTTCAGCCCCCACACTACGCCCGGATCCACCGCGCGCCGCTTGCCTGCATTCACTACGACGTTGCGTCCGACGTCCCCGGTACGTCGAGTACCGGCCAGCTTCGAATCGACGACTGCCGGCGCCTCTTTCCCGCCCTGACGGACATCACGGCGACGGACGCGAAGGCGCTGCACGTCACCGCCATCAGCTGGAAAAACGACGGCGCGATGACGTTCGACGACCTCGTGAGCAACGGGCTGACGCTCACGTTCGACACGGCGCCGGACAGCCCGATCACGCCGGCAAACTTCATTGTGATCCTGGAAACGCCGATGCTGGTCTCGCGGGCGGCCGATCAAACGATCCAGACGACGTTCGCCTTCATGTCACAAGCGCCGCTCAGCCAGCTGAGGCTCGGGCTGTCCCATGAGATTCCCTTCAGGTTCCTGGGTACGCCCACGGTCCTCCGGAGCGAGACCATCCTCGATTCGATGACGAAGGTGAACGAGAACAACGTCAGCTGGACGATGCCCTGGAGAAACGTGACCGCTCGGCAGGACGCGGAGCTCCTGTCACTCGAGCGGGCGCTGGCTGCCGGCATCGCGTACGGCTGGCCCGGACGGATCCGCATAAGATTGCTCGGACGTACCCTCTCTGCTGGAACGGGAGCAAGCGAGCGCTACCTCGACGGACAGACTTTCAGTCGCTCCGCCCCGGGCCCAGGGTCCCGCATCGAGCTGCAACTTCCCTCCGGCGACAACGCGAAGGCCAGCGACTTCGAGAGCTGGTTCAGCTTGTATCCGAACCTGGCGGTCGTTTCAGCGAGCATCGCCTACAGCGCGATCAGCGTGAGCGAAGCAAACGGCCCGCCCCAGGTCGAGAAGACCACTCCGCCGGCAGCGACCACACCGATCACCCAATCCCTGACCGTGTCGCTGAACTACGCGGCGATCGGACCAGCCGTACTCCGCATCCGTGTCGATGGAGAGGCGGGCTTCGTCGACGTGCCCTCGTCAGTCCCGATCAACCTCGGCGATCGCGAGATCACGGTTCACGTCAACCTCATCGGAGTCCCCGCCGTCACCGCCCCGCCAACCGCGAAGACCTTCGTCCTCACGGCCTCCGTCGACAGCGTGGTCGGGGACGGCGGTTCAGCCAGCGCGCAATTCGATCTGACAGGTGTGCCGGCACCGGTCATCATCAACTGAAAGCAGGCCGACCATGCGAGCTGTCTGGTCATTCTGGAGCAAGCCCTTCTTCGCGGCAAAAGGCCGGATCTGGTGCGCACCGATACATCATCTGCTCGCGTGGGGGCTCTCTCATCGCCTCGCACGAAAGCACTACCCGGAAACCGTCCTCGTCACCGACAACTTCGGCCGGGAGCTACTCGTCGACCGCCTCGGTCTGGAGTTCTCCCACGTATCGACCGAGCTCGAGCGCCTGCGGGCAGTGGACTCGGGCTGGTGGGCGCTCGGCAAGCTGGTCGCCTACGGCCTGCAGGATAGGCCATTCGTCCACCTCGACACGGACGTATTCCTCTGGAAGCCGCTACCTGCGCGCCTGGCCAAGGCCCCTGTCTTCAGTCAGTGCCCAGAAGACCATCCGCTCGACGAATGGTTCAGCCCCATCAACATCGAGTCCGCATTCGCCCGCCACAACCTGAGTCTGCCCGCGGAATGGGAATGGACGCGCTCGAAGTCCGTCGAAGGCGGCTTCCGCGAGGACAACTGCGGCATTCTCGGAGGCACGAACACCGACTTCATTCGCTACTACGCGCGGCTCGCGGTGGATCTCGTCACGAACCCCAGAAACGCCCGCGCCTGGGCGGATCTCCCCGAAAAGTGCGGTTACAACATGCGCATCGAGCAGTTTCTCGTCTCCGCTTGCGTCGACTATCACCGATTTCATCCAGATTCGCCGTTCCGCGGCGTACGCATGCAGAGCCTGTTCTCCTCGTTCGGCGAGGCGTTCGAGCCGCAAGCAACCGAGCGCGCGGGATATACGCATCTGCTGGGCGACGCAAAGACGAATCCGGTCGTTGCGGAGCGGCTGGAGCGGCGGGTTCGGCGGGAGGATGCGGAGTTCTATGAGCGTTGCGTGCGCGTGGCTAGGACCAATGGCACCTCTCGTGAACCTCGGGGCTTGAGAGAGCGGCGGAGTGGTGTAGGGCTACTTCTCGAGTCGGCAGCGAGATCGTGAAGATTCGGGTTGTGCTCGGCTCGCCGATTCGACGTGTTGGGTGCGTTGTCTGCGGACTTGTCGAGTGTGCGGATCGCCAAGCATCCGGGGTCTTGACTTGTCACACTTCGTTGGGACAGAGTTCTTAGTGGAGAACATGTCATGCGTGCTATCGCTCCCCCCATCAAACCGCGAGCAGCGCAAAGCATCCCGTCGGCTTCGCTACGACCGCCGCAGCTACGAAGACCCGACGCAACAGGATGCGACAGGGGCCTCTCGAGAAATCTTGCCACCTGGCCTTCGATCGGGCACGGCACAGAGGCACCGAGCGTACGGATCGTCACCCACAACACATTGCAGCGGGAATGCGAATGTGAAGTCAAACGCCGGCGTCTCCAGCGTGTGCCCGCAACCCTGCCGCATGCATCGCTGAGGCCATGCCCTAGGTGTGCGACCTCCACGTTGCTGGTGCGGGAAAGGCCCACGCGCAGCGGCGAGGCTCAGGTTCCATCGATCGTGCACGAAGCCCTTCGGCAGTCTGGGCGGCAATTGGAGACGGAGACTCGATTGACAATGGAGTCGCGGTTCGGGCATTCCTTCAGCGATGTAGCCGTCCATACCGACGACACTGCGGCCCGCTCCGCAGACTCCGTTGGCGCACGTGCCTACACCGTTGGCCATCACATCGTTTTCGCTCGGGGTGCCTACGCTCCGCAGTCATCCCGGGGGCGCTTGCTCCTCGCGCATGAGCTAACACACGTGTTGCAGCAGCGAGGGGCATCGTCCGGGGGCGCCCTGAGAATAGGCACGGACGGTGATCAGCTCGAACACCAGGCCGATCAGATCGCAAATGCCGTCGTGGCGTCCAATGCGCCGACTCCGATGATTGGCGTTGCGTCTACCATTGGCACCGCACCTCACCTCGCGGTCGCCCGACAGCATGCTCCCGGTGGGCCCTACCACCCTCCGACGGGCACCGAGATCGGGTGTAGCGTGGACGACGACTGTTCGACGCTATCAACAAAGATCAACTACCTGAGACACACAATCGAGAGCCATCAAACATGGGATCGCCTGAACCCAGACCCACGCTATCCCCTAGGTCGACACTATCTGGAGATCCAAGATCTGATGCGGGCGCTCGCTAACTGTACGAGACTTGCTAACATGAAGTGCACTAATCAGCCGCAATGGATTCCAGCTGAGCAGCCACAAGAGTCTCCGGAGGAAAGGCGCGCACGCGTCGAGCGACAGCTCTATGAAGCGTTGCCCTGGGCGGTGGCGGCCGTGGTGGTGGGACTGGTGATTGCATGCGTGGTGCTTGAGCCGTGCGGAGCAGCCGTCCTGGCGGCTCTTGTAGCCGTGCTCGGCGCGGAGGAGCTCGCGATTGTGCTGGGTATTCTCGGCGCAAACGGAGTGCGCATGGCAACATGACCGCCGAAGACGGCAGCGGCGGCGCGCAGCCGATCGTCCTAGGCACCCTGCGAGCATGGCTCACCTCTGGGGATCCGCTGCTAGAGCAACTGGCGTTTCATACCGCCTATTCCCATCCCGAGCGCATACCGGAATTGACCGACGAGGACCGTCTCGACATCTGCTTGTGCTTCCTCGAGAAGGGACTTGCTGGGCACTATGGGAATCGAATCCCCGACGGCCCTTACACACTGGCGCACACGACATTGGACTGGCTGCGAGAGGTGTCGGAACTCGATTCCCCGAGCGGCCGTAGGACGCTCGCGGCGATACTCTCGCTGCTTGAGAGGCTGGCGCGGAACGGCGATCCCGGCACGCGCGACGTGATTGTCCTCGGCATCCTCGAGCACGCGTTCGAGGACCCCCGAATGCGTGTCCTTTTCGCAGGCTGGATGCAGGACACGGCGCTCCACGTGCTGTACAAGGAGGCCGCGCATCTCGCAGGCGCGTAGAGCTGAGTACGCAACGGATGCGCGAATGCACGGGCGCCAGCCCTCTGAAATGGGTCGTCCTGAAGGAGCCCCTTCAGGTCTGTCCGCCGATCACGGCTTGAGCCGCATGAGGGTCTTCGTCTTCTCGGTCGAGTCGTCAACGTATGCTTCGCTTCACCTGAAGGCTCTCTCGGGGGTTTCGTGTGATGGTTTCGCAACCTCACGAACCCATTGGTCTACAGATGAATTCCGATCTCGTTCACCCCCGCCGCTTGTTCTGCGGTAGATTCGACGCCAGTGAGTATCCGACACCCGCTATCGGGGATCTTCCGGCGGACTTCCGGGGGGTCTGCGTGCCTAAGCGGTGGTCGGGCTCCGCCTCCACAACGACAACCGCTGGTACGGAGCGTGCGCGTCACCTAGCCTTTGATATCAGCTTGCCGAGGCGGCAGCCGCGACCCACGGACGGACAAGACATGCGAGCACGGACGGCCAAACCCGGAATGCGCAGCGCGGAGCGCGGACCTGCGGCCCACTCGGCACTCATCGCGCCACGGAGTGTTCACCGCGTCTTGAACTCGGCGGGGCAACGGATGGACGGCGTTCTCGAAGACCAAATGGAGTCTCGGTTCGCTTTCGATTTCTCCAGGGTCCGGATTCACGCAGATTCAAGTGCCGCTGAATCCGCACTCGACGTCAATGCTTTAGCCTACACCGTCGCCAACCATGTGGTCTTCGGCGCGGGGAAGTTCAGCCCCTGGTCCTCCGCCGGGCGGTCGCTGATCGCGCACGAACTGGCGCACGTCGTTCAGCAACGCGAAAAGATTCCGTCTGGACCCGGCGCGCTGCACATCTCGCAGGACGGGCCTCTCGAGCGACACGCCAACGAGGCGGCGGCAACGGCCACGGTTACCACCAAGAGCGCAGCCGCCGGCATGGCTGTTCCGACGCTCACGACAGCCAGCGGTGCCATGCTGCAGCGAGCGCCCCAAGCTGGGCCGCTCGTCCTCGACCTTCCGCGCGCGCGACTGCTGGCGCGAGGGAACCCGGACATCGCGGCCCTGGTCAACGCCCTGCCCGCAAGATTGTTCAACGGGCAATCGGCAAGGATTCTTCAGGTGACGACCGGCGGCGTGACGCACGTGTTCAACCTCTCGGTCCTGATCAAGCCCGGAAAGCGCTCTCTCCAGGACCCGGCACTGGGTGAAACGGGTGAGAGACCGAGTGCGCCCGTGGGATCGAGCGGCGCACAGACTTGGAATCACGACATCCACGTCGAGCTTTACCAGGAACAGCCCGATCCAGTCGAAACGCTCTTTCATGAGCTTGTCCATGCGCGGTTGATCATTGACGGGTACCTTCCGCCAAGTCAGCAGAGCGCGACATTCCATCGCTTCCAGAAGTCGCTCAACATTGCAAAGAACACGCTGCTTCCGGCGAGGCAGCCTGTCTTCGACGCGATCGGAGCGATCCGCAAGTGGTACTCGGTCTATGTGACAGGGTTTAAACCGCCCCCAGGTCTGGATGTAGCGTCGGATGACGCCATCTACGAGCGCTTCATCAATGAAAAGTTCGCAGGCCAGGAAGCGAACCTTTCGAAGTCGAACACGCTCATTGCCCGCCTCTACGCATCGGATCTCGAACGACGGTTTGCCCGAGCAGCCGATGAGCAAGGACTCAACGCAGCGCGAGTCGCTGCCGACGTGCAGTCAAGACACAGTGCGTCGCTCATAACATCGGACGACCTTGTGGCTCGATTGGCGAGCGCACTCGTGGCGCTCTACACGCTAATGGATACTGTCGGATCAGCGAAAGAGATTCTGCCGCGAATGGACGAGGGCGCTCCAGTTCCCATGCCGGACCTGATCCCTTCTCCTCGTGGCCGGGGACCGTGACGCTGAGGGTGCTTCGTCCTGGATATCGCCGACACCTGCAATGCCCGAGCCTGCGTCACCGTTTTCTCACCAACGTACCTGAGAAACGCGGCGTACTGACGCCCGCGGCGGACCGGCTCGGCGAGAACGAATGAGCCAGCATCAACACGGGACACTGAAGACCGGCGCCGAGGTCGTCACGACAAGCGATCCCGTGGGGTGCCGCCGGCGCGTTCGAGCTCCTCGAAGAGAACCCCTCCGACCACCCGCGCAGGCTCACCCAAAGGGCCACCTCACCGAGCCGAGCGCGATCGATCGCTCCGCCAAGGTCCGCTCACTTGGCCACGCCAGCCCCGGCTTCGACCGCGACCACTCGTGTGGACGTGTGCTGTTCTCCGCGGACTCTTGGCCGGCTCTAGGTTCGAGTCCCGTCCGCCCCGCAAACTGCTCGAAGGCGCCCTCAGACGGGCGCCTTCTTCGCGTTTGCTGGACGGGACACCTGGCAGGTTGTCGCTCCGGCTTCGCCTCCGCTCCGGTCCGCCCCGCAATAGTTCTCGAGACTTGCCCGTCCTCGTCGGTCGCGTGCTCCAGCCCCGTCACTCAGCCTTCGTTGAGACCCTCACTCTCGATGAGCGGTGCCGTCACGCCGCCTTCGTAAGCCATTCCGCGATGACTTCACGGAGCAGAGCGTGGAGCGTGATCCTCCGACGCTTCGCGCACCGTTCCAGGTCGCGCCACATCGCATCCGAGAATCGAATCGACCGAGGTGACGATCCTCCGGGATGCACTCCCTTCTTCGGCCGACCTCGCTGCGCTCGAAGTAGCGCCCTCGCTCTACGCAGCCCGACAGCACCGCGCCCGAGCACCTGCGCCTTCGTGAAGTCAATCTCCGGAATCTCCCGCAGCGACGCAGCGCTTGGTTCGCTCACGCGCTTCTTTCGACTACTCGTTTTCTTCATAGCGCTTTCATTCGGTTTTCGTTGCCCTTCGGGCGGTAGCGATCCGCAGCACGTCTTGAGCACGCTCGACGCTGACCACGAATAGGACGCGCTCGCTCGCTCGTTGCCGTGCCGATCGCGATGATCCTTGGTTCGCCGTGGTCCCAGTCCGCGAGCAAGAGAACGAGTGGGTCATCGAAGACCGTCTGGCCTCTTCGAACGAGACCCCGTGCTTTCGGCGATTGCTCGCCGCCTTCTGCGGGTCCCAATCGAAGACGACCCTGGACACCAGAAATTAGTATTACTGATTATCGGCAGGCGTCAACGCCCCGATGCAGACGTAGCGATGCGCCACGGTTGCCCCCACGCTGGAAACCGGCGATCAACCCGTTCGTCGACTGCCGTCCTCACCACCCTCCCCACCTGCAGCGGCCTCATCACCCGTCCGGAGTTCCTGCCGCCCGCGGCCCGGCGCCCGCACTCCACCCCCCGACCGTTGTCACCACGCCACAGCGACGCTCCTGCATCTACCTCTCGTTCTGCATCGGCGCTGTCGTTCACGGGATGACATCCACGACCGTTCCATCGGGCAAGTCAAAAGGGGTCATCGACGATGAGACGGCCGTTCTTGCAGACAAGCGCAGCACCGGCCGCTCTTATCCAGAAGACGTGCCGCGCGAGCCGGAGGGCGACGACAGCGCCGCGATCGTCTTCTGGAGCGGAGAACGCAAGTACCCGTGCGGGCGGGGCTCCACACCGAACGAGGCCCTGGCCACTCTCGACTCAGCCCCTCTTCAACGTGGGATCGTCCCCAGGGGAACCGTGGCTGGTCGAACAAGATAACTACAGACGACTCGTGCTGACGGCACTACTTGAATGTCCACGGGGGCGACAATGGTCGTTGGCCCCGCGTTTCTGAGCCACGAGGAGAGCAGCCATGGCCGAATACATCGATGACGTCAGGATGGGGCCGTTCCGGAGGCACATTTGGGGGCCCCCACACGTCGGGCCTGGTCCCAGCGGACTCGACCCGCATCCGTCTCCCTGGGACACCGCGGCGCCGGCGTTCCCGGTCGAGGCCGTGTCCTACATCGTGGATATCGTGAGCGTGAAGGAGGTCGCATTGCAAGTGAAGGGTCCGCTGCAGAAGCAGCTCGTGCAGAGCTCCGATGCGGCGATGGCCGATGTCATCGATTTCGTGTGTGGCAACGGCCGACATCCGGGTCCTCCTCACTGGCCCTTTCCCTGGGCCGCGCCTTGGGTGGGGCCGGTCGTTTCGGCGCTCGTGCAATATGCGAACACGTTGCAGGACGGTTCGATGCGCCGTGAGCTCATCGGAGTCGGAACGCGTATCGTGGAACAAGCGAACGGCGCGCGGGTCGGGAGCGCCTCATCAGTCTGAGCTGGGAGATCGTGGAGAGGATTGCGGCGGAGCTTGGGAAGCGGCGCTCTTCTCCGACTGATGCACGCATCACCACGAGGATCCGAAACCTCAATCGAACCGATCATCGACGGCGATGAGTGGCGGTGCACAGGAGCGAGCCACCAAACATCGACGGAGCACGCTCTCGAAGTTCAGCACCGAAGGAGCCGAACGTGTCCGACGACAGTCGACATAAACCACCGAACCACCCCGCCGTTTCGCTAAGGACCGGCAATTACTAAGCAGAGTAAGCGGGCTTTCAGGTCCGTCTTGCCGCCGCAGCGGAAGCGCCGTCCAATAGGGGGTCATGAGCCAGACGGCATATCTACTGGGTCTGTCTTCGTCTCTCCTTCTCGTCCTCGCGGAGGCGTGCAACAGCGGTACCGGCGGGTCGGGGCAAGGCAGCTCCGACGCGGGGGACGAGACGTCGAGCAGCAGCTCGGGGGGCTCGTCTTCCGATGCTTCCTCGGGCGGCAGCAGCGGCAGCAGCGGCAGCAGCGGTAGCAGCGGTAGCAGCGGTAGCAACGGCGGCGGCGGCAAGATGGTGACGCTCGCTACGAGCCCGGACCCGCAGTTCCTCGTGGTCGACGCGAAGAACGTCTACTGGACCGACGACGGGGACGGCAGCGGCAGCGGCACCGGAACGGGCACCGTGTTGTCGGTTCCCATCGCCGGCGGCACGGTTACGACGCTCGCGACCGGGCTGGTGTCGCCGGGCGGGATCGCGGTCGACGCGACGGACGTCTACTGGGTCGACTTCGGCGTCCTCGATCCGCCGGGCGACGTCATGAAGGTCGCGCTGGGTGGGGGCACGCCGGTCACGCTCGCGACTTCCACCGGCGGCGGCACCCCGCACCACATGACGATCGATGCGAACAACGTGTACTGGACCGACGGCAACGCCGTCTGGCAGATCCCGAAGGGTGGAGGGAAGCCCCTGATGGTCGCCGACGACCAGGGAGGGCTGACCAGCGGGGTCGCGGTCGACTCGAGCTACGTGTATTGGACCAGCGAAACTTCGCCGGACGGCGGGTCGCCGCTGAACACGGGCAGTGTCATGAAGACCCCGATCGGTGGAGGCGCGACCACGGTCCTCGCGACGGGCCAGAGCATCCCCCTGGATCTGAAGGTGGACGCGACGAATCTCTACTGGGTAAACCAGGGTGAGACGACGACGCCCAACGGCATGGTCATGAAGCTCCCCCTCGCCGGCGGATCGGCGGTCACCCTTGCGAAGGGCCAGAACACCGTCTTCGACCTCGCCATCGATTCGACCAATGTTTACTGGAACGACTGGGGCCAGCAGACCCTGACGATGACGAACGGCTCTCTCATGAGCGTCCCGATCGCAGGAGGAACGCCGACGACGATCGCTGCGCAGCTACAGCCCTACGACCTCGTCGTCGACGGCACGAGCCTCTACGCCACGGTGAACTTCGCCGTCCCGAGCCACGGCACGATCGTGAAGATCACGCCGAAGTAAGCCCGAAGAGGAGACGACCGCCAGGACG
>Ga0265334_10000466_pt1 | contig 20864 bp, 9 predicted proteins | sample 42023metaG_FD_192442 | JGI IMG/M metagenome (GOLD analysis project Ga0265334, IMG submission 192442) | Rhizosphere microbial communities from Carex aquatilis grown in University of Washington, Seatle, WA, United States - 4-20-23 metaG | ecosystem: Host-associated > Plants > Roots > Rhizosphere >... | reverse complement strand
CGCCGTCCGCACGCGCCATAGCCGCCCAATCCACGCGCAGCACACCGATCTGAATGGCACTCGTCTGCAGGAGCCTTCCGAGTAGCGCATTGGCCTGTGCCGGCATGATCTGCGCAATGCCGCGCCCGGCAAGCCGTTCGGCGATCTGCGGACTGCGCTCGAGGATCCCCACTTCGCCGAGGGCGCCCCAGTTCACCGTCAACGCCGGCAGGTGCTGCGTGCGCCTGTAGTGCGCCAGCGCATCGAGGAAGCTGTTGGCCGCCACGTAGTTCGCCTGGCCCGCCGCGCCCAGCAGCGAGCTCACCGAGGAGAACATTACGAAACAATCCAGCGCCAGGGCCTGCGCCGCGCAGTGCAGATTCCACGCACCGGCGACCTTGGGCGCCATCACGCGCGCAAAGCGCTCGGCGGTCAGCTGCATCACGATTCCATCGTCGAGTACCATCGCCGCATGGAAAATCCCGCGCAGCGGCGGCAGCTCTCGTGCGGCCTGTCGGAACATCCGCGCAACGGCGTGCGGATCACTGATATCGCTCCGCGACAGCACTACCTGGGCACCACGCCGACGCAGCTGCGCTACGGCGCGGCGGGCGGCCGGAGTGCTCGCGCCGCTGCGGCCGCAGAGCAGCAGGTGTCGCGCGCCGCAATCGACGAGCCATTGCGCCACGCGCAGCCCATAACCGCCCAGTCCGCCGGTGATGAGGTAGCTCGCCGCAGGCTCGAGCGCCAGGCGCTCGGGTACGGGCGCGGGCTGTGGGCGGACGGTCTGCCCACGCACCAGCAGCACGATCTTGCCGATGTGCCGCGCTTGCGCCATGCGCCGGAACGCCGCCGGCGCCTGCGTGATCGACACCTGCTCGTGGCGCAGGGCGCGGAGCTTGCCGGTGGCCAGCAGGCTGCCGATACGCTGCAGCATGGAGCGCACCCGTTCCGGCTGCTGCGCCATGATCTGCCCCATATCGATCACGTGCACCGAAATGTTGTTGCGTAGTGCACGCAGGCCGAGCGGGGCATTGGCGTACACGTCACGCTTGCCGATTTCCAGGAAGCGGCCGCCCGGCGCCAGTGTCGATACGCCTGTTGCTATCGCGTCTCCGGCCAGTGAATTGAGCACGAGATCGACGCCGTAGCCACTGGTCAATACGCGAATCTGATCGCCGAAGGCGAGTGATCGCGAATCCATGACGTGGCGGATGCCGAGCTTGCGCAGATAGGCGCGCTTGGCCGCGCTGCCTGCCGTCGCATAGATTTCGGCGCCGGCGAGCTGCGCGATCTGGATCGCAGCGAGGCCGACGCCGCCGCTGGCGGCGTGGATCAATACGCGCGATCCCGCGCCGATGCGGCCCAGTTCGTGCAGCGCGTACCAGGCGGTCATGAACGCCACCGGGATCGTAGCCGCCTGCGCGAAGCTCATGCGGGCAGGCTTGGCGATGACGGCGGACTCCGGCACCGTGACGTGGGAGGCGAAGCAGCCCGCGCCATTGGCGATCACCGCATCGCCGATCGCGACGCTGCGCACGCGCGCGCCTACCGCGATGACCCGTCCTGTACACTCGTCGCCCAGCAGCGAGTCGCGATCGGTCGCCATTGGATAAATGCCGAGGCACTTCATGACGTCGCGGAAATTCAGGGCCGCGGCGCATACCGTGATTTCGACCTCGTACGGGCCTGGCGGTCGGCGCGGCACCGCAACGGGCGCGAGCGCATCGAGGACGCCAGAGGCCGGTATCTCCAATCGATAGGCGGCGGCTCGACTCGCAGTGCCGGTCGGCGGATGCTGCTCGATACTGGTGTGCACGAGGCGGGGGACCCAGCGCTTGGGGCCACGCCACGCTACTTCGGATTCCAGGTCGCGAGCAGTGAGCTCGCGATACAGCACCTGGGCGCTGCGCACAGCGGGGCCGGGAGCCAGATCGATCAGCCGGCAGCGCAGCGCCGGTGACTCGTTCATCAGCGTCCGGGCCAGGCCGAGCGTCGGGGCCTGCGCGAGGGCCAGCTGCGAAGTAGCCGGAGCTGCCTGCGCGCCCTGGGTCACGACGGACAGTGGCGCCGCGCAGCCGCACTGACCGAGCGCCTGCACCAGATGCAGCAGACTGTGACAGCCGAGAGCTTCGGCCCGGTGCAAGCCATCCAGGCTGAGCTCAGGCGTAGCGGCCGAATCCAGACTCCACAGGTGCACGATGCCGGCCACCGGTCTGTCACCCGGCAGAGCCGCGAGCAGCTGTTCGAATTCGGCGGCCGAGATTCCACCGAGCTCGAAATGATCCTCGCCCAGGCGACGAAAGGTGGCCCCGCGAGTGACCAGGACCGGATGGGCGCCGCGCCGTCTGAGCAGTGCCGCCGACCGTCCGGCTATGCCCCCACTATCCGCGAGCAGCAACCAGGTGCCGATCGGTGCGCGGCGAGTCGCGGTCGGCGCAGCTTTGGGTGCCTGGACCCGCCACTGCGTTTCGTAGAGCCAGGACTCCGGCGCTTCAGGGCGCGCCGCAGGGCCTGCGCGCACGGCCTCGACACGATATCCCTGCACTTCCACCAGTACCCGCCCGCGCGCATCGAGCAGCTGGAAATCGGCGCTCAACGCATCGGCGCTGGCCTGGACGAGTACGGCGCGACAGAAAAGTATCCGGCCTACGGCAGCGTGGAAACGCAGGCGCTCGATGCGCGCCGGCAGCCAGGTGCGACGCCCCCGCAGCTCCGGTGCGGTGAAGAGCAGCACCTGCGAGCACGCGTCGAGCAGCGCCGGGTGCAGGTGGTATCGCTCGGCATCGGCCCGCAGGGACTCGGGCAGACTGATACGCGCGAGGGCCTCGCCTGGCCCGCGCCACAGCGCGGTGATGCCGCGAAATGCCGGGCCGTAGCACAGACCGAACTGCTCGCAGATTCCATAGACTTCGGGCGGCGTCAGCACGCTGGTAAGGCGGCCCTTGATCGGCCGAAGTGCGATAGGCGACGGCGTGGCGGCGGCCAGGCGGCGCACCTGCGCCGTCGCATGCAGGGTCCAGGAATCGGCCAGTTCAGCGCTGCGGCTCGAGATCGACACCATGCCCTGCTCGGCCGACCAGGCTGTCTGCAGCTGTACGACGGCCTGGCCCTCGGGCAGCACGAGCGCCTGTCTGAATTCGATACTCCCGAGTTCCAGCCGTTCGCTGTGCAGCCGGTTGGCGCCCATTGCCAGCGCAGCCTCGATATACGCAGTGCCGGGATAGATCACGTGCTCGTGCACACGGTGATCCCTGAGCCAGGCGAACGCATCCAGGTCCAGCCACGCATTCCACGTCGGCGTCGAGCTGCGCAGTCGCGTTGTCAGCAGCGGGTGCAGCGGGGATTCCAGTCGCGCGTCGTGCATGACCGGCGCCTCGCACCAGTGACGTTCGTGCCGCCACGGGTAGCGCGGCAGCGCCGTCTCGGCGCGCGCATCGGGATACATCGCGCCCCAATCCATCGCCGCGCCTGCAACCTGGAGACGCGCGAGACTGCCGAGGAGCGTGCGCTGCTCGGGCTCGCCGCGCCGCAGCGAGGCGACCACGACGCCGGTAATGCCTTGCGCGCTGAGCGCGTCGTTGATCGCATCCGACAGCACCGGATGAGCACCGATTTCCAGAAACCGCCGATATCCCGCGTCCGTCAGCGCGCTGATTGCCGTGCCGAAGCGGACCGGCGCACGCACGTTGCGCCACCAGTAGCTCGCATCGAGGGCGACGCCAGGCTCAAGTGCCCCGGAAACAGTCGAATAGAATGGCACACCGCCTGCCTCGGGACGGATCGAGCCGAGGGCCCGCAGTAGCTCACTGCGCACCGGATCCATCTGTGCGCTGTGAAAGGCATGCGTGACCCTGAGAAACCGATGGAACGTCCCGTTGCGCTCACAGCGGGCCGCGATCTCGGTCAGGTCCGCGGCATCGCCCGACAGGGTGGTCGATTTCGGGCCATTGAATGCGGCCACGCAGACGCGTCCGGCGAACTCGGTCGCGATGCTTTCGGCCTGCGCTGCGTCGACGCGCAGCGCGAGCATGCGCCCGCCCAACGGGGCCGCCCGCATCGCCTGACCGCGGTGCCAGATGACGCGCGCTGCCTGCTCGAGACTGAGAATGCCGGCGACGTACGCGGCGGCCACCTCGCCGATGCTGTGCCCGCAAACTGCGGCCGGCACCAGACCTAAGGATTGCCAGAGTGCCGCGAGCGCCACCTGCACGGCGAAGATAGTCGGTTGCGCCACGGCCGTGTCCTGCAGCTGCGAGGCGGCCTCATCGGCCGTCAGCTCCTGCAGCAGCGACCACTCACCCCACTGTCGGAACAGGCGGTCGCACTCGGCGAGGGTGGCCTCGAAAACCTTTTCGGTCCGCAACAGCTCACGGCCCATGCCCCACCACTGCGGGCCCTGGCCGCTGAACACGAAAACGGTGCGCCCGTCGTCGGACGCCGTGCCGGCAATCACATCAGGATGGGGCTGATCGGCCAGGTAATGCTGCAGCCCGGCCCGCACTTCGACTACAGACTCTCCCAGCACGCACAGTCGGTGCGCGAGCCGCGAGCGTTTTACGGCGGCGGCAGCGCAGAGCGCATGTGCCTCGGTGATCGGGTGGTCGAGCTGCTCGAGATAGTGGCCTGCGGCAGCGCGCAGGGCATCGCCATTGTGAGCCGAGATCGGCAGCAGCAGCGGGCGGCTCGCCGGCCGGGCCGCGGCGCGCCCGGTGGTGCTCGGAGCAGCCTCGAGGATGACATGGGCATTCGCCCCGCCAAAGCCGAACGCATTGACCGCGGCGAGCGCCGTGACCGCGGTGCGTGGGAACGGCTCGAGCGCGCGCACGACGCGCAGGTTCAAGGACTCGAAGTCAATCGCGGGATTCGGGTGATCGCAATGCAGGCTCGCCGGGATCTGCCGGTACTTGAGGATCAAGGCCACCTTGATCAGACTGACGATGCCGGAGGCGGCTTCGAGATGTCCGACGTTGCTCTTGACCGAACCGATACGGCACGGCTCCCGGCGGTCGGCACCGAGCGCCGCGCCGAGCGAGCGCGCCTCGATCGGATCGCCGACGGCCGTGCCGGTACCGTGGGCCTCGACGTAGCTGATATGACCGGGAGCGATGCCAGCCGCAGCGCAGGCCTGGCGGATCACGGCTTCCTGGGCCGCGCCGCTCGGGACCGTCAGCCCGCTGGTGCGACCGTCCTGATTGATCGCGGTGGCCCGAATCAGTGCGTAGATGCGGTCGCCATCGCGTTGGGCGGCGGACAGAGGTTTCAGGATGATCGCGCCAACTCCCTCGGCGCGTACGAAGCCATTGGCATTGGCATCGAACGCCTTGCATCGGCCGTCAGGGGAGAGCATCGACATGCGGCTGAACGCGGTGAAGGTGTCCGGGCCGAGCAATGCGTTGACGCCGGCAACCACCGCAAGCTCGCACTCGCCCCGCCACAGACTAAAGGCGGCCAGGTGGCACGCGGTCAGTGCCGAGGAGCAGGCCGTATCGGTCACCAGGCTCGGGCCGCGCAGATCCAGGCAATAGGAAATGCGATTCGCAGCGATACTCAGACTCGAGCCCGTCGCCGAATAGGTGTCCGAGACATCGCGCTCGCCGGAAGGGTTCTGGAGCGATCCATAGTCCGTCGTCGAGGCGCCGACAAACACACCAGTGTTCGAGCCGCGCAGCCGCTCGAGCACCTGCCCCCCGTCTTCAAATGCCTCCCAGGTCGCTTCCAGCAGCAGTCGCTGCTGCGGATCGATGCTGTCGGCCTCACGCGCCGAGATTCCAAAAAATCCCGGATCGAATTGATCGATGCCGCGGATGAATCCACCCCATTTGGAGATGGATTTGCCTGCCCGCCCTGGCGTCGGATCGTAGTGGGCGGCAATGCTCCACCTATCCGGTGGAACCTCCTGGATGGCATCGGTGCCGGCACACAGCATCTGCCAGAAGGTCGAGGGCGAGTCGGCGCCCCCGGGCAGCCGGCAGCCGATGCCGATGATGGCGAGCGGTTCGTTCATGGCGGGGAATAAATCAGTTCAGTTGCGGAATCATAAAGGCTACCGACCGGCGCTCGCTTGCTTATCCGAGCGCGCGCCGGCACTCTTGAACGGATCAGGCCGAATTCCCCACGGACGACTTTGGCTGCCAGCGCCTGCATGCAGGTGCGGGCGGTCCGGGACACATCAGTACGCATGTTGCAGTTCACCGAGGTCGAGAAGACTTACGGCAGCGGCCAGCCAGTGACGGTGCTGCGCGGCCTGAATCTGCGAATTGCATCGCTCGAGCGCGTCGCCGTCATGGGGCCGTCCGGGTCAGGAAAATCCACACTGCTTCATCTTGCCTGCGGACTTGACCGGCCCACTTCGGGTTCAGTCAGCGTGGACGGCGTGGAACTATCGAGCCTGGGCGACGATGCGCGCACGCGGTTACGGCGCGAGAAGATCGGCATGGTATTTCAGACTTTCAATCTTCTACCCACGCTTACCGCCACGGAGAATGTCGCGCTGCCGTTGAGGCTTCAGGGCATCGGCAAACGCGATGCGGATGAGAGGGCCAATGGCATGCTCGGTCGCGTCAGTCTGCAGCATCGCGCCGCGCACCGGCCCGATCAGCTCTCCGGAGGCGAACGTCAGCGCGTGGCACTGGCGCGTGCATTGATCTTCCGACCGCCGCTGCTGCTGGCCGATGAGCCGACCGGAAATCTGGATGCCGGCACGGGTGAGGAGATCCTCCGGCTGCTCGATGATCTGCAGCAGGAATATCAGAGCACACTGCTGATGGTGACGCACAACCCCGAGGCCGCCGAATATTGTCAACGCATCGTCACCCTGCATGCCGGCCGCATCGTGAGCGATGAGCGCACCGGGGCTTCCGGCGCCAGTCCCGCCTGATGCTCGCCGCGCTCTCGCAAATCAGCGTCCGGCAATGGCGGACGCACTGGCTGCGGGTAGCGCTGACAATTCTCGGAATTGCGCTGGGCGTCGGCGTCTATTTTGCCGTCAGTACGGCCAACGCCGCGCTACTCGACTCTCTGGCGCTGACGGTGGAGCGACTCGCAGGTCAATCGACCCTGGAAGTGAGCGCCGGCGAAACCGGATTTCCCGAGGCGGTGCTGGATCGCATAAGGAGCACCGCGGGCGTCGCGATCGCCGAGCCAGTCATCGAGGTGATCGTTCATACCGGCTACGCCGATGACGGCAATCTGCTGATCCTAGGCGTCGACACTACCGGAGATCAGCAGCTGCGCCGGTACCAGTTCGATCTGAGCCAGTCGCAGCTCGCCGATCCGCTCACGTTCCTGGCGCAGCCCTACTCGATCCTGATATCTCGCGCCTACGCCGATCGTCATGCGCTGCACATCGGTGACCGCATCCCCATCTTCACCGCCAATGGACGCAGGGACTTTATCGTTCGGGGAATGTTCCAGCCAACCGGCATCGGCGCCGTCTTCGGCGGCAACATCGCCGTGATGGATATCTATTCCGCGCAGGTCGTCTTCCAGCGCGGCCGCAATTTTGATCGTATCGATCTGAAGAATGCTGCCGGGACGAGCATCGAGGCGCTCAAGGGCCGGCTGCGCGCGCAGCTGCCGCCCGGGATGGAGGTCGCGGAGCCGCAGGTGCGCGGCCGCGCACTCGAGAATACGGTTACTGCGATGCGGATCGGCATGCAGATCACCAGCTTCATTGCCCTGCTCGTGGGTGTGTATCTGATCTTCAATTCCTTCACGATCGCCATCAGCCAGCGCTGGAAGGAAATCGGAATCCTCCGGTCCCTGGGCGTGGAGCGACATTGGATCAATGCGATGTTTCTGCTCGAGGCGCTGGCGATGGGCGTGATCGGGTCATTGACGGGCGTGGTGGGCGGATTCCTTTCGGCCTCGATGGCCAATCGGATCATGGGCTCGATCGCGGCCTCTGTTTATGGCGTGGTCTCCACGGACGTGGCTCCTGCACTGCATCCCGACCTGCTGCTGACGGCTGTTGGCCTGGGCATTGCGGCCTCGCTGTCCGGTGCGCGGCTCCCCGCGCGCGCCGCCTCGCATCTCGATCCGATTCTGGCCCTGCACAACATCGAGGCCCGGCAACGGGAAGCCACGCTCGGCTGGGGGCGCTTCGGGCTTGGCGTATCGCTGATGCTTGCGAGTTCGCTGCTGATCGCCTTCTCGCCGGCACGGGTCGGAATGACCTCGCAATTTGCGTTCGCCGCGGTGCTGCTGCTCGGGTTGACCATACTGATGCCGGCGCTGGTGCATTGGGCGGCACGACTGCTGCGACCGGCGCTGGACTGGCTCGGTGGCTCCGAGGGAGCGCTGGCGGTCGATGCGATGATTCAGTCCCCGCGCCGCAGTGCTGCGACCGTGGGTGCGTTGATGATCAGCCTGATGTTCGTATTCTCCACGGCAGCGTACATCCAGAGCTATCGCCAGATGATTGATCGATGGACCAACCGCGTGCTCAATGCGGATCTGTTCGTGGCCACGTCGGCCCTGCTGCGCTCGACCTCCTACCATTTCAGCGAGGATCTTGGCCGCCGCATCGCGGCCCTGCCCGGAGTGCGACGCATCGAAAACGTTCGCTTCACGCTGACTCCCTATCGCGGGGACAGCGCGGCGCTGATCGCGATCGAGATGGATGGATTTCTGGCACGCGCTGCTGGAGCGGTCAGCGGCGGAAGCGATGCGACAGTGCGCAGCCTCATGCCCAGGGGGGAGGGGCTCCTGATCTCCAGGAACTTCGCGGCCCGCTGGGGCACACGCGTCGGTCAGCGCCTGCAGATCAATTCTCCGGGCGGAGTGCTTGACCTCCCGGTCCTTGGAGTCCTGGAAGATTACCGGTCCGACAAGGGTTCGATATTCCTGGATCGCGCGCTGTACCAGCGCTACTGGCACGATGACGCGGTCGATTTCGTGGACATCACGCTGCAGCCGGGACAGGATCCCGCTGCCATGAAGCAGCGGATCGAGCAGCTCACGGCCGGCACCGAGCACGCGCTCGTATATACCAATGCCGAGTTCCGAGGCTGGATCTCCGGTCTGGTCGATCAGTTCTTCCTGTTGAACTACATGCAGCTGGTGGTCGCGGCAATCGTCGCCGTGGTCGGCATCGCCAATACGCTGCTGATCTCGGCCGCCGAACGTCACCGGGAATTTGGCGTGCTGCGGGCCCTGGGTGGCCTGCGCTCTCAGATCAGAAAGCTGGTGCTGCTCGAGGCGGTCACAATTTCGATCATCGGAGTGCTCATCGGCGCCGTGGCCGCCGTCATCAACATTCAGTTCATGTCGCACACGGTATCCACGGTACTGGCCGGTTACGATGTTCCCTACACTTTCCCGTGGACGGTGGTCGCTGCCAGCGTTCCGCTGGTCATGGCGGTATCCCTGCTGGCGGCCTGGGTGCCGGCGCGCCGGGCCATGCAGGTGCAGGTCATCGAGGCCATCGGTTATGAATAGCCGCCTGTCCTCGAAGCTGCGCATCGCCGCCGTGGCCTCCCTGGTTGCCCTGGCCGCCATGGACTGCGCGTTGGTTCTCGCGGCGGACCTCGCGACTCCGGATGCGCACGCGATCATGGCCACCGTGTACGCCCAGGACAGCAGCCGCGATACGATCGCGAGGGCCAGCTTCGAGATCACCGACAGCGACGGACAGCATACCCAGAAGAAGTTCAGCTACCGGCGCTTTGGCGCATCGGGCAACACCCGCACGATGGTGGTGTTCACGGACCCGGAGGATGTGCGTGGGGTCGCACTGCTGTCGATCACGAAGGCGGGCGCACCCGCGGCCCAATACATGTTCATTCCGGCGACCGGCCGCGTGCGCAGCGTCGCGCCCCAGCAGCAGTCCGCCCGCTTTCTGGGCACTGATTTCACGTTTGAGGACATTCAGGACCATCAGCTCGAGGATTTCTCGTATCGCCTGCTCGGCAGCGGCGAATTGATCGACGGCCATCGAACCTACAGGATCGAGGGAAGTCCCGTCAGTGCCACGACGTCGCAGTACAAGCTCATCGACTATTGGGTGGCGCAGGACGTACCGGTGATCATTCACACGGAAATGTTCGATCAGCAGGGGGCGAAAGTCCGTGTGCGGCATGCGAGCGACATCAAGCGGGTGGCGGGCATCTGGGGCGCCAGAAATACCGAGATCCAGACGGTGCGCGAGGGCACGCGCACGGTACTGCGCATCCATGACATCCGGTTCAACACCGGGCTGACCGAGCAGCAATTCACGCCGGAGGCGCTGGAGGCGCTTCACTGGTAGCTCATGGTGAATGTCGCCTGCGCATGAACGCTGCCTGCAGACAACGAGGCCGGCGCGGTGCCGGCGGGATTGGTGTCGTCGCGATAGTACTGCACCGTGAGCGGGATACCATTGATGCTGCTCGATGGGCCCAGCAGCCATTGATGTGTCGTGCCCGCGGCAGCCGAATCCGGTCCGAAATCGACCGGTCCGACGCTGTTCAGGATCCGCAATTTGACCCCCTGGGCCGTTGAGCCTGCGGCGAGCGTGAGCAGCGAAGTGGTGTTGGTTGGCGTCGTCACATCGCTCAGGGTGATGTAGACGTTGGCTCCGGATGCGCAGTTCAGGTTGATGGGAAATTGCGTGTCCCCGCCCGTCTTGCCAACGGCACTCAATGCGCTCAGCGATATGATCGGCATATTCACGTTCACATTCGGAGTCGTTACGGTGCACGTGATCGGTACGACGGCGCTGCTGCCGGCGCTGGTGGCGAGAGTGTTCGTGATGCCGGTGCTCCAGCTGCAGGCGCCCGTTGGAGTGAAAGTGACGGTCACACTCGGCAGCCCTAAGAGCGTGTAGCCGGAGACCACCTGGCCCGTCACCACCAGATTTGCCTGGATGCCGGGGAGGGCTCCATTGCCGGGCGGGCTGATGGTGCCCGAGGCATAGCCTCCGTTGGTAGAGGTGATCAGCGTCTGCACGGCGCCATTCACGACGAAGAAGCTCACCCCGATGCCGTTCACGCTCGTTTGATAGATGCCGCTTCCCGCCGACAGCTCGGTGCCATTGACCGTGACCGTCTCGATCAGCGCACACGTGATTCCGGTCGCAGTGGCGACGGCCACGGCGCGGGCCACCTGGCTGCCTGCGGCCGCGTCCCTGGGAACGGAGTAGGGGCCGGAGGGAGAAAACGACAATGTGCCAGGCGAGTAGCTGACAGTCTGCGCAATGGCCATGGCGCCGACCAGCAGCGACAGCAGGCTGCACGCGACCCGTGCGAGCCATCGCCGTGACACCGGCATCTCGCGGCTCATGATTACTGCCGACCTGCGTTCCTGTCCATGTCCGGCTTGCCGTTGGCGCTGAGCTTGCTCCGTGACACCAGAACGACGCCGCAGGTGGAGTCGATTCGGACGAAGGGCCCGTCACCTTCGTGCTTAGGGGGTAAATGGTACTCGAAGGCGCATTGCTGATCGGGCGCATCGCCCCAGCGGGCGGTCAATGTACCTGTCTCCGCGATGCCACGCAGGTAGATGCCGCCATCCTGGCCGGCCAGTCCGACTTCGCTACCTCGGGAATCGTAGACGCTGGCACCAAATGGAACGACCGATCCATCCGGCAGATGGGCGGTGACCAGGACGGCGCGTCCACCCACGGTCTGGAAGCGGATCATCACGACGGCATTGAGCCGGGGGGCAACGGATTCGCTGGTGCTCTTGAACTCCACATCCGGGGAAACGGCGTCGTCTGGGTCGAGGTTGATGCTGTTCAGCCGGTATGGCAGCAGGAAGGGTAGCACCGCATACCCCGCGTGGTTGATGGTCGTACCAATGTTATTGGTTACACGGGCCCCTTCGGCCCCAATGGCTTCGACGATACCAATCGTATCCGTCATCTCGTTCGCCAGGGTGATGCCTCCGGGGTGGACTACCAGTCCGCCCGTGGCTCCGAGGGACTGCTGGGCGTAGCCGGTACCCTCGCTGGCGCTGGCGGAGACGCCGGCGTAGGCACCACGGTACTGGCCGCTCGCCGTATAGGAATTGTCTCCCGCAGACTGGCTGGCTGAGGCGCTGTAGTTGAACTGGCCGTTCTGCCCCCAACTGCCGTTGATGACCTCCTGTCCGCCGCGGGTACGGACGTTGCCGGTCGAATCCTGATTGAAGCTGGTGGAAAGCATCGGCGAGTGTGGAGAATGACCCAGCGGAAGTGAGAAGTTGAGCTGCACCCGGCTGTCCGGGTTTCCCGTCAAGGCGTCGTTCTGGCGTGCCGCCGAGATGCTGTAGCTCAGATTCCAGCCTTCGAACCGGAAATGGTTGGTATAGCCGCCCTGGAATTGCGTCGTAGTGTGCGGCGAATGCCAGTAGTTACGCACCGAAGCCGTCAGATACAGGTTTCCCCACCGACCCGGCAGGCTCTGGTTGATATTGATCAACCACTGGCTGCGCGCGCGATCCACGGCGGCGGAGCTCGTGCCGTCCCGCGCCGCCTGCCAGGCTGCCTGCGCATCGCTGAAAGAATAGAAGCCGCCGGACGAGTAGCGGTACGCGGCGAGTGTGAGGTCCGTATTGGTGTCGCGTACGAGCTTGCTGTAGCTGAAGCGCCAGCTCTGGCCGCTGGAGGCAGCGGTGTCCGTGATGGACGCCCTGGCCTCGGTCATATCGACCGCAACGGCTCCCAGCGCCGTGTTGACGGCGATCCCAAGCAGCGCGGCGCCGTAGTGCTGTCCGCCCACGGCGCCGGTATAGCCGGTCAGGAAGCTGTTGAGTCCATGCTGTAGCGTCGCCTGCGCGAAACGCTCGGCGCCGGTGAGCGATGGCTGCTGCACTTCACCCGCCACGGCGCTGTAACGCCACACGCCGGGACGCAGCAGTTGTACCAGTGACGCATAGGGAACGCTGAAGCTGTCCTGGCTGCCGTCGGCCTCATAGACCGTGACCCGCAGGTCACCGCCGTAGCCGGTGGCGTAAAGATCGTTGATCTCGAACGCACCTGGCGATACGGTCGTCTCCAGAATGGTGTTGCCATTCTGCGTAATGACGACGCGCGCATTAGTACGCGCGATCCCATGCACGACCGGCGCGTACTCGAGCTGCGAATCCGGCAACATCTGATCGTCGCTCGCCAGCGATACCCCTCGATATCCAAAGCTGTCGAAGACCGCCCCATCCGTAAAGCTGTCTCCTATTGTCAGGTCGCCACGGATCGCAGGGATGTCGTGAGCGAGGTAGGTGGCGATATTCTGATACGTGGACGGCTGCCCCGAGGAGGCCTCGACCGAGGATCGCTGACGCAGGTGCCAGCTGCCGAAATTGATCCCCGCGGTCAGATCCAGGTGACCGACGGAGCTCGAGATCCCAAAGCTCTTCGCGTGATAGGCGTTCAGGTTGTAGCCCAGCGTGGCCGAGGGCACCCCGGTGTCCCAGAACTCCGGAGCGACATAGCCGCGCGGCTTGCGCAGCATCGCGGCCTGGGGAACACTGATGTCGAGCCGCAGCTGGGACAGATCGAATGTCACCGAGGAATCGTCAATGATTCCCTTCAGATCCACGCAGCCCTCTGTCTGAGCCTGTCGCATCAGGGCCCGGGCGCCCGCGGAGAGCTTTTCGAAGTCGAGCCCTATCCGCTCGATCAACGCGCGGTCGATGCATGGCAGAGCGATATCGCTGTCGGGCTGGGCAATGAAGCGCACCGAAGCGCGTCCCATCCATTTGCCATTGATCAGCAGATCCACCGTGTAGTCTCCCGGAAGCACCGGATTGCCACGGGAGAACCGGGATACATCGACCTGGGATCCACCCTGCAGAAAGGCCGGATTGAACTGAACCTGCGGTGCCTCGGCGGCCGGCGAAGCCACCGGAAACAGCGCAACGAGCGCGTACGCAATCGCCGGGCGCGACCGCCTCAAGTACTCCTGAAGAGTCGGTCGGGCAGCCCCCTCGCGAGTCGGCACCGCCGCGTCATCCGGATCAGCGCACCGAGGACGCAGCAGCGCTGGCTTCCACGTTGCCGCCGTAGTCATTGACGAACCAGTACTGGATGGCTACCGCGCCGACGGGCGCTGCGACAGGATCTGGCAGATCGAAGCGGCGGCTGGCTGAAGGGTCGACCATATCGGCCTTGATGGTGACCGAATGGCCTTGCGCCGTGGCGATGAGCTGGGTCAGCGAGACGTGAAAGGCGGTCGGGTTGCTCACCTCGATTGCTACCAGTCTGCCGTTCTCGGACACCAGCTTCCAGCTCAGCTGCCCCGGCGCGTCCGCCGCGGAGCCGGGCAGATGTGCAGGCCGGAAGAACACCTTCATTCGATGTTTGAAGGCCAGCTCCAGCTGATTGGGCAGATCCGGATTGGCGGCGGTTCGCGGCGGAATATCGAGTACGTTGAGCCAGAACAGCGACTCGTGGTCCTCCGGCAGCGGATCATGGGTATAGACCAGACGCAGGCTCTGAACCTTCGTGGGGTCGAGGCGGAACAGAGGTGGCGTCAGGACGAATGGGACCTTTGATTCACCAGGCTTTGAATGCGGATCGCCCGTATCGAGCCATGCCTGCACCAGTGAGGGAGCATCGCCAGCGTTTCGGACGCGGATCGTCACCTCGCGCTTGGCTGCCAGGTACACGACCCGGGTGCCGTCGACCACGACGCTGGCCGAAGCACGCGGCGCGACAACGAAGCATGCAGCTGCGATGAACGCCGCGGAAATGACCTGGTTCCAGCGCAGTCCAATCATTGCCAGGCGTTTCCCCATCTTGATGCTCGAGGTCGGGAAATCGTGCGTGGCCGCCATGACGGCGACCACGCACGACCGATCAGTCTGAAGGCTCCGGAGATGAAGCCTGTCGATCGTATCAGCACCTATTGGTAGATCAGCGAATACGTGACCGAGGTGCTCACCGCGCCGGCCGTGGCGGCCGCGGCGGCTCCAGCGGTCGAATATCCAGCGTAGAACCACTGCGTGCCTTCAGCGCCTATGGTCTGGGCCACTGGCTGATGGACGTTCGTGCCGGGCTTGATCTGAGTGCCTACGATGGTCGCTCCCGAAGCATTGTAGAGGTTCACCTCGACGTTGCTACCCGCCACCGTGTTGATGAGACCGCCAGTGGCCTGGTCGACATTCGGGCCCGCCTCAAAGTAGATCTGAACCGTGGTGGGCGCTGCGGCCGGTGCGCCGATATCCGTCGCCGCCACGCAGGCAGAGACCGCGATGTTGAAGAACGTTCCTGCCGCGGCAGTCTTCGTCGCCGCGTTCGTGAGCGCCGAGGTATCCACGGTGGGCAATGCCACCGTCGCATTCGCGGCCCCGCTGCCATTGACGTTGAGCGTACAAGTGCTCGCGGTCACTGCACCGGTAAAGGTGATAGTGCCGTCAGAAGCCTGACCCGACAGCGGCAGCGTCATGGCCGCCGTGATGCCGGCGGCAATCATTGCTCGCTTGATCCGAATGTTCATGCCATCCTCCAAAAAATTGGCTTGCGACGTTCTGTATCGGCCGATTCACAAGCCACTTGAGAACGCAACACCGTGGCCTGCTAATGTGTGATTCAAGTCTCAACGCACATTTGCCGGCCGATTGAGCGATACCGACTGGTTTCGCGCGGGCGGCATTCACCGTGGATCGACTTGACGTGCCGCTGCAGTATTGCCGAGCAATTCCACATAAAACGTGTGGTACTGCACAAAGCAGGCATGACATTTCCGCGCCCATTTCTCAATTGGACCAACGCGATAGCTCCGTTTCTTCGGCAACTGCACCTGCTCATTGGCGCGACGGATCGTCTCCGCAGACACTCAATGGTTGAATTGCACAGCGCACCGGCGGCGCTAATGTGCGATATCGCACATACAATCCTGGTGTAACGGTGTATTGAAGTATTCGTCATGAGCCGCGCCTCGAATTCCGCCGTCCACGAGCCCATCGGCCTTGCCGGCGCCCCGGAGGAAGAGTCAGTGACGCTCGATCGCCAGTGGGAACTGGCGACGCTCGAGGTGATGAACGCGCAGCGAGCCTACGCCGAGCTCGAAGGGCGTATCGGTGAGAATGACAGCGTCGTGGCCACGGCCTGGTTGCGGCTATGGCGGGCAGAGGAGCGTCAGCGGCAACTGGCCTCACAGGTCGAGGAGACCTGAAGACCTGTAACGTACCGCTTCCGGCCGTTCCGGCCTCCGCGCGCGTCGTTCCCTGGGCGAACCGTCAGTTCGGGCGGTACAATTTCCACATCCGCATCGAGACGCTTACAGCCCAGGCCCGCTTGCCGTGAGTGCGCACCGCATTGCATCGCTGACTCTGATCCTGTTCGCTGCGGGGTCGGGAGCCGCCTCTGCGCAGACCGCTCCACCATCGTGGCTCAATAGCTCCCTGCCACCCGAAATGCGCGCCCACGACCTGGTGGGGAGCATGACCCTGGATGAAATGGCGGCGCAGCTGGAGGATTGGGCGCCGGCGATCCCACGCCTCGGAATCCCGGACTACCAGACCTGGAGCGAGGCGCTGCATGGGGTGGCACGTGCTGGCCATGCAACCGTCTTTCCCCAGGCTATCGGGATGGCGGCCACGTGGGACGTTGCCATCGTGCATCGCATGGGCGAGGTCATTGCGACGGAGGCTCGGGCGAAATACAGCGAAGCCCAGCGCGAAGGCAATCACAGCGTCTTCTATGGCCTGAGCTTCTGGTCGCCGAACATCAATATCTTTCGGGACCCTCGCTGGGGACGGGGCCAGGAGACCTACGGCGAGGATCCGCTGCTCACTGCAGGAATGGGCGTCGCGTTCATCACAGGGTTACAGGGGGATGATCCGCTCCACCCGCTGGTGATCGCCACCGCGAAACATTTCGCCGTGCACAGCGGTCCTGAGTCGCTGCGCCACGGATTCGACGTCAGGGTCAGTCCGCGGGACCTGGAGGAAACCTATCTGCCGGCGTTCCGCGCCGCGGTGATTGACGGTCACGTCAAGTCGGTGATGTGCGCCTATAACGCCATCGACGGCATGAGCGCCTGCGCGAACCCTGCGCTGCTGCAGGAGCATCTGCGCGAAGCCTGGGGCTTCAAGGGCTTCGTGGTTTCGGATTGCGGTGCCATCGTCGATGTGACGGAGGGGCATCACAATGCGCCGGACATCCTGCATGCCGCCGCACTCTCGCTGCGCGCCGGCACGGACCTGTCCTGCAGCATCTGGGCGCCCGGCTTCAATACGCTCGCGGATGCCGTGCGTCAGGGGTTAGTCAGCGAAGACCTGGTCAGACGCTCCGCCGAACGCCTCTATATGGCGCGCATGCAGCTCGGCATGTTCGATCCACCGGGCAGCGCACGGGACCAGGTACCGTTCAGCGCCGTCGCTTCACCCGCGCATCGGGCCATCGCGCTCGCGGCGGCGGAAGAATCCATGGTGCTGCTGCAGAACGACGGCATATTGCCGCTGGCGGGCAGCGCACGGCGCATCGCGGTGATTGGCCCGACCGCCGACCTCCTGGCATCGCTGGAGGGTAACTACAACGGTGCTTCGCTGGATGCGGTGAGCCCGCTGGATGGCATTGCGCGGCAGTTTCCCGACGCCGTCGTGCACTATGCGCAGGGCGCGTTGCTGGCCGATGGCTTCAGCGTGGCCGTACCGCGCACCGCGTTCGGTCGCGGCCTGCAGACCGAATTCTTTGCTACCGCAGACTGGACCGGACGACCCGTCGCCGTGCGATTAGACCGGACGATCCAGCACAACTGGACCGATGCGTTTCCGGTCGATGAACTGCATACCCACGACTATTCGGTTCGCTGGTCAGGGACCCTGGCGGTGCCGGCAGCCGGCATGTACCGGCTCCACGTGAAGCCAGCATCGGCGTTCCCGTTTGCGCCGCGGGAGACTTACCGTCTGCTGCTGGACGGCAGGGTGGTGGGCGAAGGCGAACTCAATTCGGGCAATTCCAAACCAGTGGTGGGCAATTCCGCGTCGGCGCCGCCGCGCATGTCGCCCGCGACCCCGGCTCAAATCAACGTGCCTTTCGCCGATACGGAGCCGCACAGGTTTCGGCTTGAATACAGTCACGCCGGCAATCGCGCCGGTGGCGGCGTGACGCTGGAATGGGAGCCGCCACCCGGCGCGCAGCTCAACGAGGCACTTGCTGCCATCAACGACAGCGATGTGATCATCGCGTTCGTCGGTCTGTCGCCGGACCTCGAGGGCGAGGAGATGCCAATCCGCATCGCGGGCTTCGACGGGGGCGATCGAACGCAGATCGACCTGCCGGCGCCGCAAATCAGACTGCTGGAGGGCGCTGGCGCAAGCGGCAAACCCATCATCGTCGTGAGTCTGAGCGGCAGCGCTCTGGCGCTGGGCTGGGCGCATTCGCACGCCGCTGCGGTTCTGCAGGCATGGTATCCCGGCGTGGAAGGCGGCACCGCGATCGCGCGCACGCTGGCCGGGGCCTATAACCCGGCCGGCCGGCTGCCGGTGACGTTTTATGCGGGCTTGAAGGACCTGCCGGCATTCACTGACTATTCAATGAAAGGTCGGACCTATCGCTACTATCGGGGCAAGGCATTGTGGGGCTTCGGCCATGGGCTCAGCTACTCTACGTTTCGCTATGGCGCGGCGACTCTGTCGTCGAAAATACTGGCGGCCGGCGAGTCCTTGCATGCGGCGGTGGCCGTGACCAACAGCAGCAACCGCGCCGGCGATGAAGTGGTGGAGGCCTACCTGAAGACACCCCAGAAGGAAGGCCCGGTCTACGCGCTCGCGGGCTTCAGACGCGTGCATCTGGCTGCCGGCGAGAGCCGCAGGGTCGAGTTCGATTTCGACGCTCGTGCCATGTCGTCAGTAGACGCAACCGGCCAGCGCGCAGTGCTGGCAGGAAATTACCGCTTGAACCTCGGGCCCGCGCAACCGATCGAGTCTCCAGCCGGCGCCACCGCAGGTTTTGCCGTGCGCGGCACGAAGCTGCTCGGGAAATAGCGGGCAATAGCCGGGAGCCGACCCCGGCGTCGGCGCCGAGCCGGGCGAAGGCCAGGTGCTGATCCGGGTGTAGCCGCCAAGGCCAGAGGCGCCCATGTGATTGGTACCGCGACCGCACAGCACAATGCCTACCTGAAATCCATCGGTGTCGACGAAGTGATTGACTATACTCAAGGTCGATTCGAGGATCAGGTGAAGAATGTGGACGTCGTCATCGACACGGTGGGCGGGGACACTGCAGAGCGCGCGCTGACTACCATCAGGAAAAACGGACTGTATGTCAGCGTTGCGGCACGTGACCTCGAGGAGAAATGCGCTGCCGCAGGCATACGCTGCCTGGCCCGCGGCACGGCATTCGAGACGCCGCGCGCCGTATTCGACGAGGTAGGGGCGCTCGCGACCATGGGCAAGCTCCGGATAAAGGTGGAAAAGACCTTCCCGCTGGCGGAGGCGGCCGAGGCACAGCAGCTCGGCGCGCAGGGCCACACGGAAGGCAAGATCATCCTGGTCGTGAATGCCGCGAAGGCCAATCGGAAGTGGCCGCCAACAGCAGCCGAGGCAAGGGGGACGCGAGTGCCGTACCGGACTGCCAGACTCCTTGTGCTACGGCTGCTCTGCATGCTTGCGCTGGCGCGCGGCTGCGAGCCCGGGGTGCTGCAGGCGCAGACGACTTGTGAGAGCCTGCGCAAGCCGGACTCATCGACCGTATCGATCACTGTCGCGAAGACTGTCGAGCCTGACAGCTTTCGGCCTCCGGGAATGCCGGATCCGCTGTCCGGGCTTCCGCGCTTCTGCGAGGTCGTCGTTCACCTGCGTCCGAGCGCTGATTCGAGCATCGGCGCCGAGGTCTGGCTCCCCGCATCCGGCTGGAACGGCAAGCTGCTGGCAGTGGGAAGCGGGGGGTGGGGCGGTTCCATCAACTATGAAGGCATGGCCGAGGCATTACGCCGTGGTTACGCGACCAGCGCCACCGATGACGGCCACACCAGCCCGGGCGCGAGCTTCATCATGGGGCATCCGGAAAAGTTTGTTGACTATGCCTACCGGGCACAGCATGAGATGACGCTGGCGGCCAGGAGACTCATCCATGCGTTCTATGGCCGCATGCCCAGGCACTCCTATTGGAACGGTTGCTCAGCTGGCGGTCGCGAAGGACTGCTGCAGGCCTACCGGTACCCGGAGGAATTCGATGGGATCATCGCTGGTGATCCGGCAAACGTGCGCCGCAACGCGTGGGCGCTGTGGCTCGCGATCCAGACCTTCAAGGATCCTGCGGCCGCGATCCCGCCAGCCAAGTACCCCATGATTCACCGCGCGGTGCTCGCCGCCTGCGATGCGAACGATGGACTCCGAGACGGACTCATCGACAATCCAGCGAGCTGCACCGTGGACTTCACCGTCCTGCAGTGCACGGGTGCCGACGGCCCTGACTGCCTGACGGCGCACCAGGTTAAGACCGCGCAGACCATCATCAGCCCGGCGACGACGCCTGCGGGCCAGGTGGAGTTCCCGCGACTGGAGCCTGGAACAGAGCTGCGCTGGGATCGTCTCGCCGGCGGCCCGCGCCCCGCAGACCTGTTCCTGGACCAGTTTCGCTACGTCGTGTACCAGGATCCCGACTGGGATTGGCGGACCTTTGATCTGGAGCGGGACTCAGCCAGGGAGAACGCCGTTGACAGAGACGTCGACGAACTCGATCCCCACCTCGGTCGATTTGCGATGCACGGCGGCAAGCTGCTCATCTACCAGGGCTGGGCCGATCAGCAGGTCGCCCCGGGTTCCACCATCGATTTCTACAATTCGGTGCTCGCTCTCAGCAAGGATGCGGTACCGGGGCCGGACTGGGTACGCCTTTTCATGGTACCCGGCATGGGGCATTGCAGTGGCGGGGAAGGTCCCGACACGTTCGACAAGATCGGCCTGATTGAGCGTTGGGTCGAGAAGGGCGTAGCCCCGGTCCGGATCATTGCCGCCCACCGCGTCGCGGGCACCGTCGC
>Ga0265334_10000465_pt1 | contig 20870 bp, 15 predicted proteins | sample 42023metaG_FD_192442 | JGI IMG/M metagenome (GOLD analysis project Ga0265334, IMG submission 192442) | Rhizosphere microbial communities from Carex aquatilis grown in University of Washington, Seatle, WA, United States - 4-20-23 metaG | ecosystem: Host-associated > Plants > Roots > Rhizosphere... | reverse complement strand
TTTGCGTCGTCGTCCGCGTCGCCGTTTGCGTCGTCGTCGGCGTCGTCGTCCGCCGGGCAGGCCGGCGGTGTGTCCGGGCTGGCCGCGTTCGTGCCGGTGCGCGGCCTGAGCTGTCAGGCGTACGCTGCTCCTAGCAAGTAGTTAATCGCCGCCACGGACGCCGCCGCGCCGAGCCGGGAGGCGTGGAAGCGGACGGCCAGTTGACAGGGCGGAGAGCGGCGTGACGGTCGAAGACCTTGGCCACGAGGCGACGGAGCTTGCCAGCCTCGCCAACGGCGAGGCCAAGTCGCTCAGTAAGCTGGCTGAGCTGGCGGTACGGCAGGTTCCCGGCTGCGCGGCCGCGCACGTGACGATCTGGCGGAACGGCGAGCTCGCCGTGGCGGCGGCCAGCCACCCCGATCCGGCCGAGCTTATCGACCTGGAGGCCAGGACCGGCCCCGGGCCGCTCGCCGCCGCGGTGCACGACGGCCGGCCGGTGAGCTGCCGTGACGCGATCGATGAGGAACGCTGGCCGTGGTGGGCGGCCGAGGCGCTGCGCCGCGGCCTGCGCAGCTCGATCCACCTGGTCAGGCAGTCCGCGTCCACCACGCTCGTGCTTGGCCTGTTCGGCGTGCGGCCTGGCGCGCTCGATGCCGACGGGGTCCCGATGGCGGAGATGCTCGCCCGGTTCGGCAGCACGGTGTTCGCCAATAGCCTCGCCTACGGGGAAGCGCAGCGGACCGCGACGCAGCTCAAGGACTCGGTGGCGGCCCGCGCGGTCACCGACCAGGCCAAGGGCATCCTCATGCACGCACTTGGCTGCGACGCCGACGAGGCGCTGCGGTACCTGCGGCGTGAGTCGCAGCGGCGGCACGTCAAGGTCACCGAGGTCGCGGCCCGGGTGATCGCCACCTACGCGCCGGGCGGCCGGGCCGCGCCCGTCTCCTGAGCGGTCGCGGCGGTCGGGAAGTGGTCAGGAAGCGCGAGCCTCCTGTGCCTGTCCCCAGGCCCGGCGGCCCGGGCGGCGGTGCCGCGCACGCAGCACGCGGATGCGCTCCTCCGGCGTGGTCCCGCCCCAGATGCCCGCCGGCTCGCGGGTCCGCATCGCGAAGTCAAGGCAAGCCTGCCTGACCGGGCAGCCACCGCAGATCCGCAGCGCCAGGGTCACCTGCGGGCTCGCGGCGGCGCCGACGGCAACGGGGAAGAACAGGTCGGGATCGGCGGTGCGGCAGGCGCCTGCGGCGCGCCAGTCGGCGGCGTACTCGATCATCTGTCGTCCTTCCCGGTGAGCGTCGTTGGCTCGGGGCGGTGATCTTGGTGACGCACGGCTGCCCACGGCCGGGCCGGCTATTCCGCCCGAGCCGGAGAATATTCACAAGACCGTGAAGAACGGACTTAACCCGCCAAACGACTGTGACGGAGGTCACAGTCGATCAGGTTTAGACCTCTCCCTGCGGGCACAACTGCCTCCGTCCGGTGTTCCCAACCCCACGGAGCTGGCCATGACCAAGGCAACCTCCCCCGCACCCGCCCTCGGCTGCCGGGCCGAACTGGCGCAACTCCCCGACGACGCCCTGCTTGCCCGCTTCCGGGCGGCCCCCAGGGGGAGCGACGAGCGCTCCTACGCCTGCGAGCTCCTGGTGGAGCGGTACGAGCGGCTGGTCCGCTCCTGCGTCCGGCAGTACCGCGGCAGCCCCGAGCCGGTGGAAGACCTGATGCAGGTGGGCTACGTCGGCCTGCTCAAAGCGATCAACAACTACGACCCGGCGTTCGGCAGCGGCCTGTCCGCGTACGCGGCGCCCTGCGTCAGCGGCGAGATAAAGCGGCACTTCCGTGACAAGCGGTGGCAGGTGCACGTTCGGCGCTCCGCCCAGGAACTGCTACTCGAGCTGCGTAAGGCGACGGAGGAGCTCACCGGGAACCTCAACCGGGCACCGACCGACAAGGAGCTACTCGAGCGGCTCGGCTGCACCGCCGACGACCTGCTCGAGGCCAGGCAGGCGGACCTGGTCTTCAGCGCCTACTCGCTCGACGCGCCGCTGTCCGACCGCGACGACCCGGCGCAGCTCGGCGACGTCCTCGGCGACGAGGACGCCGACATGGAGCACGCGATCGACATGGAGGCCGTGTCCACCCACTGGGACGAGCTCCCCGAGCGCGAGCAGCGGATCCTGGTCATGCGCTTCTACGGGAACCTCACCCAGGCGGAGATCGGCGCCAAGCTCGGCATCTCGCAGATGCACGTCTCCCGGCTGCTCTCGCGGGCGCTCGGGCACCTGCGCAGCCGCCTGCTCGACACCCCCGACGTCCTGGTGACGTCCTCCTGACGCCTGCCCGCATGGAGCGGGGAAGCGTGAACCAGCCCCATGGCGGCCCGAGGCCGCCGGGAAAGGATAGTCGATGAAAACCGGAGCCGGCCTAGCGCTCATCTGCGTGGGCGCCATCCTCGCCTTCGCGGTGACAGGCAACACCTCGGTCTTCAACATCCACACGGCCGGCTGGGTGCTCATGCTGGTCGGCCTGGTCGGGCTGCTGCTCCCCGGCCGCACCTACGGCTGGCTGGGCAGGCGGCTGCAGGTCCGCCGCACCTACCCCGGCGGCCAGGCCGGGCGCGTCCCCCCGTACGGCCCCCGCAACCCGGCCACGCCCGCGCTTGAGGCGGGCCTGCCGTCGCGGCCGACCCTGCTCGACCAGCAAGGTGACCTGATCGAGGAGAGCGAGGTCGTCGACTACGAGGGCATCCAGCCGGGGACGGCCACGCAAGGGACCGCCTACGTGCCGCCGACCCGCCAGCCGGGCGCTACGACCGAGGTGATCGAGGACCTCTACGAGCAGCCGTAACGCGAGCAGCCGTAACGCGAGCGGCCGCCAGGCGAGCCGCCGGCCAGTCGGCGAGCCGCCGTCAGTCCACCCGCACCGCGAGGATCGTGACGTCGTCCTTGAGCTCGCCCGAGGAGAACGAGTTGACGAGCTCCTGGACGGCGCGCACGATGTCCGCGGCCGAGCGCCCCGCGACCGCCGCGAGGGCGTCCGCCAGCCGGTCCTCGAAGAAGCCGCGGTCGGCGCTCCTCGCCTCGGTCACCCCGTCGGTATAGAAGAACAGCACGTCGCCCTGGTTTAGCTCGAGCTCGAGCCGGCCGGGCTCGGCGTCGGGGAACAGCCCGAGCGGCAGCCCGTCGCCCTCCAGGATCTCCACTCGCCCGTCGGCCCGCACCACGGCGGGACCCGGATGGCCGCACGAGCCGAGCTGCACCTGCACCCGGCGGCCGGTGCGCCGGAGGAACGCGAGCGAGGACGTGACGAACCGGTCGTCGTAGTCCTCTGCGCACAGCACATTGTTCACGGCGGCCAGCACGTCGGCGGGTTCCTCGTGCACGTGCGCTAGGGCCCGGATCGCGTGCCGCGCCGCGGCCGTCATCGCCGCGGCGTCCTGCCCCTTGCCGCAGACGTCACCCACCGCGATGCCCCAGCCGTCGGCCGCCTTGAACACGTCGTAGAAGTCGCCGCTGATCTCCAGGAACTGGGTGGCGCCGATGTAGGCGGCGGCGAACTCGAGCCCGGGCACCGTGGGCAGCCGGGCGGGCAGCAGGCTGGCCTGGAGCGCCTCGGCGACCTGCGATTGCTGGCGGAACACCCGGTCGACCCTGATGGCGCTCGCCAGGTGCCTGCCGATCTCCTCGGCGAAGCCGAGGTCCGCGACGCCGAACGGTCCCTTGTCCGCCAGCCGCGTCAGGGTCAGCGCGCCGTAGCCGGTTGTGCCGTCGGAGATCGGCACGCTGATCAGCGAGGCCGCGCCGAGCGTCATCATCAGCGGCGTGCCGTCGGGGCCGCGGCCGAGCGCGGCGGGGTCGTCGGGGTGTGCGAGCAGCGCGGACTTGCCGGTCGCGTGCACCACGGCGGGCACCGATTCCTGGTCGGGGTCGACGCCACGCGCCACCCGTGCCACCTGGTCCGCGGGTCCGCCGCGCGGGCCAGCCGCGAACTGGCGCAGCAGCCTTCCGTTCCGCTCCATGTCGATAAGCACCCAGTCCGCGATCTCGCCGGCCAGCAGCCGCGCGCACCGCTGCAGCGTGACGGCCTCGCTGAACGTGCTGTTGTCAAGCAGCATCCTGGTCACCGCGGTGACGGTGTCCAGCCGCCGGACCATGGCCGCCACCGCCGCGTCGGCCGGCGCCTGGTCCGCGGGCGGCTTCGCCCGTTTCCTCGCGGCCGTGCTTGCTTGGGTGGTGCCCGCTGCGGCGGCGTCCGCGCCCCCGGCGCCCGGGCCGTCCAGGGCGGCGACGACGAGCACCGGCGGGTCGCCGGGCAGGTCGGCGAGCGCCGCGGTGATGACGGCCTCGAGCGGGCCGTCCGCCGTTAGGATCCGGCAGCGCGCCGTCCGCGGCTTCCCGGTCCGCAGCGCGGCGGCGAGCTGGGTCTGCACCGGGGCCCTGGCGGGCAGGTCGATGAACGCGGCGAGCGTCTTGCCGGTCGCGTACCCCGACGGCGCCCCGAGCAACTCGGCTGCCCTGTTGTTCGCCCGCCTGATCGTCCCGTCCTGCTCGAGCAGGAACAGCGGGACCGGGGCCTGCTGGAAGACCGCGTGCAGCAGCCGCCGCTCCACCCGCACGGACTCGGGGATGATCTCCGCGGACTGGTCCGCGCGGCCTCCCGCGGCCTGAGGTGCCGCTCCGGCCGCCTCGATCGCGGCGTCGAGCTCGGTGAGCGCCGCGTCCATCAGCGTGCGCAGGTCGGCGCCAGGCAGGCGGGCCGCCTGCCGCAGGGCATCCCGCCGCGTCGCGATGTCCGTCACTGCCTCATCGGGAAATCCGCCTCGCGGCATATCCTCGCCATCCCGCACGTCGCCTTCAAGTCATTGGAACCCTATGCCACCAGCCACGCGCGCGGGAGCCAAGAACGCACACTCGCGGTGGCCCGCGTTTAACCGCACTGGGCGGGTAGCCGTTTCACGCACAGAACCACGGGTCCGGCGGCTCTTTTGGTGCGCGGGGTACGAACCGCCGTAAACTCGGGCATGCTCCCGCCCGCAGGCCCCCGATGACCTCGCCCGCCGACTGGGCCGGCTTCGCCGAGATGACCGGCGGCGCGAGCGGCGCGCTGACCGGCCTGCTGTTCGTCGCCGTGTCGCTGAACGCGAGCAAGATCTCCGGCCACCGCGGCCTGCGCGCGAGCGCGGCGCAGACCTTGGTGCTGTTCCTCACGCCGCTGATCATGTCCGGGATCCTGCTCACGCCCGGGCAGCCCCAGTGGGCCCTGGGCGCCGAGCTGATCGCCGCGGGCCTCATCACCAGCGCCGTCCTGCTCGGCATCGGCCGGGTGAAGCACAAGGTGACGGCCACCGACGACGACCAGCGGCTGCTCGCCATCTTCAACCGCCGCGGCCCCAACGTCAGCGTCATGCTGCTCTTCGTGGCCAGCGGCGTCATCCTGGCGTGCGGCCAGCCCGCGGGCCTCTACCTGCTGCTGCCCGCCTCCCTCGTTGCGCTGGTCAGCGGCGTGCTGAACGCCTGGTACTTCCTGCTCGTGCCGAGCTAGGCCGACCGGCTCAGGAGGCGGCGGACACGGAGGACCGCACGAGCCGGCCCGGCCGGCTACGCCAGTGTCCGTAGCGGGACCCTCCTAGTGCGGCATCTCCGCGACGCCCGTGGCCACGGCGCACGGCGCGCACAACGGCACGTCCTTCTCACCGAACCGCCTGGTGAGCACGGCGCTGCCGTCGCATACGTTCCTGTCCTGCGGGTGCGCTGTCGCGCACGCGCACTGACAGGTGCCCCAGTTCCCGGCGAGCGCCGCCCGGGCGGCCTCAACCGCGGCGCGCACGGCCGGGTCGAGCTTGTCAAAGGCCTCCGAGGTCGCCGAGGCCACCTGGTCCCGCCACTCGCCGAGCGCTGCTACGGCCTGCTGCCACGCCGCCGCGAGCTGCCGCTTCGGGTTTTCCTGATAGCCCTCCATGAAGGCATTTTCTCACTTCTGCGCCCCGGTGGCCAGCGCAGACACCCACTAGCGGGCATCTAGGAAGCGCGTGACGATCGGATGCAGCTCATCGGGCCGCCGCATCACGTCCATGTGGGTGGTGCCGGGCAGCACCGCGAGCCGCGCATCGGGCAGCAGCCCGTACAGCTCCACCGCGTCGGACAGCGGCGTGAAGTCGCGGTCACCGAAGACAAGCAGGGCCGGCGTCCGCACCGACCGCAGCTCCTCGGCGGTCCGTCCGGGTACCTCGTGCACCATCGCCGCCGTCCGTCCGGCGAACTTCTCGAAGTGCCCGGGGTCGGGGGCGACCGCTAGGTTGGCCTCGCGCATCGCCTCGAAGTCGGCCCGCGTCGGCAGGAGCGCGGGGTCGACCGGCACGCTCTCCCGGCCCGGCGGGCGATGCGGATTCGCGGAGGCGACGATCATCTTGCCGACCAGTTCCGGTGCCAGGAACGCGACCTCGGACGCCACCAGGCCGCCAAGGCTGAAGCCGAACAGGTCGGCCTGCGCGATCTTCAGCTGGTCGAGCAGCTCGACCACATCGCCGGCCAGCGCGGCGATCGTCATCGGGCGGTCGGTGTCGGCGGTATGCCCGTGGCCCTGAAACTCCACCGCGATCACCTGCCTGGCCGCCGCGAGCGGGCCGAGCAGCGGCCCGAAGGACAGGCCGATGGTCAGCAGGCCGCCGTGCAGCAGCACCAGCGGCCTGCCGCTGCCATGGACCTCGTAGTAGAGCTGCTGGTCGCCGACCGTCGCGTACGTCATGACGGTAAGACGCTACGCGCCCAGCGGGCTAATCGCTAAGCGCCACGCGCGGTCGGCGGGCCCGGCTATGTCGTGCGGGCCACCACGGCGTACAGCGGCACCACGTGATCGAACTGAGGGTCGTCGGGGGCGGGGCGCCATTCGGTGATGGGCACGAGGCCGGGCGGTACCTGCTCGAGTCCGGCCGCGAGGTCGGCGATCTCCGCGCGGGTGCGCGGCGTGAGGGGCTGCGCGGGCATGACCTTGTTCCACTCCCTGCTCGCTTCCCGCAGCGCCGGGTCCAGGTCGCTGGCCAGGTGGTAGATCGCGACATAGCTGCCCGGCGGCATGGCCGCCGCCAGCGACGACACCACCGCGGCCGCCTGCGCGGGGTCCGGCACGTAGCCGAGGGTGAACAAGAGCAGTACCGCCGTCGGCCGGTCAAGGTCCAGGGTCTCCCGCGCGCCCGCCACGATGGCGTCACTGTCGCGCACGTCCGCGTCGACGTAGCCGACGGCCCCGCCTGGCGCGGACTTCAGCAGCGCCCGGGCGTGCGAGAGCACCATCGGGTCGTTGTCCACGTAGACGACGCGGGCCTCGGGCAGGAGCGACTGGGCGACCTGGTGGGTTGCGCCGACCAGGGGCAGGCCCATCCCGATGTCCATGAACTGCGTGATCCCCGCCTCGGTGACCAGGAACTTCAGCGCGCGCTGCTGGAACGCGAGCACCGCGGGCGGGATGGAGGTGATGGACGGCGCCATCGCCGCGAGCGCCCGCGCCGCCTTGCGGTCCGCCTCGAAGTTGCTCTGCCCGCCGGACAGGTAGTCGGCGACGCGGGCCGCGTTGGGCACCGTGGTGGTGATGAGCGCGGCCTTGGCCCGGCGCGTCGCGTCTTCGCCCCAGTCGTCTGGCATGCGTATAAGTATGCGCCTCACGGGGTGCCCGGGGTCGCCAGCACGCGGGTCACGGTGCGATTACGTCTCGCTCTCGCGTCATTCCGCCATCAGTCCTTGGACAGCCAGCGCTCCATGCAGCTCAGCAGCTCGTCGGTGTCCACCGGCTTGGTCACGTAGTCGTTGGCCCCCGCGGCCAGGCTCTTCTCGCGGTCGCCCGGCATGGCGCGCGCGGTGACGGCGATGATGGGCAGCCGCCCGAACCGCGGCATCTGCCTGATCGCGGACATCGTCGCGTACCCGTCCATGCCCGGCATCATGACGTCCATCAGGATGAGGTCGATCTCCGGCGCGGCGCTCAGCGCCTCGATGCCGCCACGGCCGTCGCTCGCCTGCGACACCAGCAGCCCGTGCAGCTCAAGCGTGCTGGTGATCGCGAAGACGTTCCGGGCGTCGTCGTCGATCACCAGGACGTGCTTGCCGCTCAGGCCGGGGTGGTCGGGGAGCGCCGTGAGCTTGCTCGGCGCGGTCACCAGATGGCCCGCCGGGGCGGGCGGGTCGGCGACGAGCGGCGGCACCTGGCCCGGCTTCGGGGCGGACAGGTGCAGCGTGATCCGCTCGCGCAGGTCGTCAAGCGACGGCAGCAGCTCAAGCGACGGGTAGCCGGCGTGCACGCCATCGTCCTGCCGTCCGGCGGTGTGCGCGAGGACCGGGATCTCCCGCAGTTCCGGCTTCTCCCTGACCTGGTCGAGGAACTCAAGGGCGGCCGGCATGCCCAGGTCCACCACCACGCACCAGAACGGCTCGGCGGCGAGCATGGCGGCCGCCTGGCCCGGCGCCGTGGCGGTACTGACCCGGACGGTCGCGTCGAGCGGCGCCAGATCGGAAACCGCGCTGTGCGCGAGCAGGGTCAGCAGCCCGCCGCCCGCCGGCTCGAAGACCATGACCTGCCGGTCCTGGGACCCGGGCGGGCCAGCGGCGCCGTTCCGATCGGGCCTGGCGAGCTTGCCCGCTCCGTGCCCCTCGCCGGCAACGGCGCCGCCGGCCTCGTCCGCTGCCGTCACCGCGATCACCTGGTTCGCGGGCGGCCTGCCGCGGACGGGCGCGTCGTCGAACTCGGAGAGCGCCGTCGCCGGGAACACCGAGTCCGGTGCCAGCGGGGACGCCGGGATGTCGGCCAGCTCAGCGGGCACGGTCAGCGTGAACGTGCTGCCGTGACCCAGGTCGCTCGTGGCGCTGATCGAGCCGCCGAGCAGCGCGCTGACCTCGCTCGCGATCGACAGCCCGAGGCCGGTACCGCCGTAGCGGCGGCTCAGCGTCCCGTCGCCCTGCTGGAACGCGCCGAAGATCGCCGCGAGGTTCTCCGGCGCTATGCCGATCCCGGTGTCGGTGACGGAGAACGCCGCCCACGTGCTGTCCCCGCTGCCTTCCTCGTCCACGTGTCCCTGGCCGCCGCCGGCCACCCGCAGGGTCACCTGGCCCCGCTCGGTGAACTTGACCGCATTGGACACCAGGTTGCCGAGCACCTGGCGCAGCCGCTGCCGGTCGGTGACCAGCTCATCAGGCGCGGTGCCCGCGACCCGCACCTCAAAGTCGAGGCCCTTCTCCGCGGTCAGCGGGCGGAACGTGGCCTGGATGTCCTCGAGCAGCGCGGCGAGCGCGAACCGCTCGGCGCGCACGTCCATCCGCCCGGCCTCCACCTTCGACAGGTCGAGGATGTCGTTGATGAGCTGGAGGAGGTCCGAGCCCGCCGAGTGGATGACGTTCGCGTACTCGACCTGCTTGACGGTGAGGTTGCGCCCAGGGTTCTGCGCGAGCAGCCGGGCGAGGATCAGCAGGCTGTTCAGCGGGGTGCGCAGCTCATGCGACATGTTCGCGAGGAACTGCGACTTGTACTGCGAGGCGAGGGCGAGCTGCCTGGCCCGCTCCTCGATCTCCTCCCTGGCCCGCTCGATCTCGGAGTTCTTCGCCTCGATGTCCTGCTTCTGCGCGGCGAGCAGCGCCGCCTTGTCCTCCAGGTCGGCGTTGGACTCCTGCAGTTCCTCCGAGCGCGCCTGCAGCTCAGACGAGCGCGCCTGCAGCTCGGCGGTCAGCCGCTGCGACTCCTTGAGCAGCGCGTCCGTCCGTGAGCTGGCGATGATCGCGTTGACGCTGACTCCGAGGGTCTCGGCGAGCTGCTCGAGGAACGCGATCTGGATCGCGGTGAACTTGGTGAACGAGGCGAGTTCCACCACGCCGAGCACCTGGTCCTCGAACAGGATGGGCATGATCGCCAGGTTGGCGGGCTGCGCCTCGCCGAGGCCCGAGGAGATCTTGATGTACCCCTGCGGGATGTCGTCGACCACGATCGGCCGCTTGCTCTTGGCGACCTGGCCGATGAGCGACTGGCCGATCCGGTACTGGATGGGCGCGTCCTTGTCGGCCCGCAGCCCGTACCCGGCGATCAGCCGCAGTCGCCGCTCGCCGCCGTAGTCCTCGGCCAGGAAGAAGGTACCGTGCTGCGCGCCGAGCAGCGGCGCGAGCTCCTCCATGATCAGCTCGGCGACGACCTCGAGGTCACGGTGCCCCTGCAGCATAGATCCGATGCTCGCCAGGTTGGTCTTGAGCCAGTCCTGGTCGCGCGACGCCTGCACGGTCTCGCGCAGCGACCGCACCATGGCGTTGATGCTGTCCTTGAGCTCGGCGACCTCGCCCTCGGCCTCGACGGAGATGTTCCGCGTCAGGTCACCCGCCGCGACCGAGCTGGTCACCTCCGAGATGGCCCGCACCTGGCGGGTCAGCGTTCCTGACAGCTCGTTGACGTTCTCCGTCAGCCGCTTCCAGGTGCCGGACACGCCCTCCACCTCGGCCTGGCCGCCGAGCTTGCCCTCCCGGCCCACCTCGCGGGCCACCCGGGTGACCTCGGCGGCGAACGAGGACAGCTGGTCGACCATCGTGTTGATGGTGGTCTTCAGCTCGAGGATCTCGCCGCTCGCGTCCACGTCGATCTTCTTGGTCAGGTCGCCCTGTGCGACCGCGGTCGTCACCTGCGCGATGTTCCGCACCTGGCCGGTCAGGTTGTTGGCCATCGAGTTGACGTTGTCGGTCAGGTCCTTCCATGTCCCCGACACCCCGTGCACGGTCGCCTGGCCGCCGAGGTTGCCCTGGGTGCCCACCTCGCGGGCCACCCGGGTGACCTCGTCGGCGAAGGCGGACAGCTGGTCGACCATCGTGTTCAGCGTGGTCTTCAGCTCGAGGATCTCACCGCGCGCGTCCACGTCGATCTTCCTGGTCAGGTCGCCCTTGGCCACCGCGGTGGCGACCTGCGCGATGTTCCGCACCTGCCAGGTCAGGTTCCCGGCCATCGCGTTCACGGACTCGGTGAGGTCCTTCCAGGTGCCTGACACCCCGGGCACGCTGGCCTGGCCGCCGAGCTTACCGTCGGTGCCGACCTCGCGGGCGACCCGGGTGACCTCGGAGGTGAACTGGTCGAGCTGGTCGACCATCCGGTTGAACACGGCCGCGATCTCGTCGACCAGCGGGTCGCCGGTGAGCGCGAGCCGGGTGCTGAAGTCGCCGCCGCGCACCGCGGTGAGCCCAGCAAGCAGTTGCTCAAGTGCGGCCCGGTCAAGACGTGGCCGCTCATGGTCAACGTCTGTCATCCACTCTCCCGCTTCCCTGACCGCCGCGTACGATCACGTTTGAAGTGACCGTTATACGATAGTCGTTTTCTGACGGGCCGACGTGCCTGGACAGTGGATATAGTCCGCTGTCACCGCGAGCCGCGGCCGCATGGGAATTTGAATTTGAATTATCCAGAACGAATGCGCCTGCCTCCCTCGGGTGTTATCATTTCTAATGACGCTGGGCAATACGCGGACGGGTCGCATTCGAACGTGCGTCGCAACGTAACGCGGAACGGCGCGCGCGCGTCAAGGCGCGGCCGCCCGTGACGGAGGCGATGCTTGTGGCAGACGGCGAGGACGTGCCCAGGCTGTCCGCGGTCGTTGAGCGGCAGCGGCGCGAGCTCGCCCGGGCCAGGGCCGATGGCGAGGCGGCGGTGGTCGTCGCGACCGCCAGGGGCGTGCTCATGGAACGGCTGGGCCTGTCCCTTGCCGAGGCCGCTCGCCAGCTCGCGGACATGGCCGCCGCCGCGGGGCTGCCGCAGCTGGAGATGGCCGCCGCGGTGCTCGCCGAGGATGCGCCGCCCCAGCCAGGGACGCTGCTCGGGCCGGCGGACGACGTGCTCGCTATCGCGGCGGCCGAGCGGGCGAAGGACGGCGCGGAGCTCGTCGGGGCGCTCGCCGCGCAGCTGCGGACCCGGTTCGGCGCCGCCGCGGCCGCGGTGTGGCTGCTCGACGCCGACGGTGCGCTCGAGCTGTACGGCGAGGACGGGCTCAGCGGCACCGAGGCGAGCCGCTGGCGGCGGCTGCCGCCGCAGTTCGACTGCCCGGAGCAGCGGGTGGTCGCCACCGGGGACGACCTGTGGTGGCCGGCCGGGATGCCCGCGGCTGACCCCGCGCCTGCCATGGCGCCGTGGGGGCGTGGCGCCGCCCGCGCGCTGCTCGGCCTGCGGGCCCGGTCAGGGATCCTGCTCGGCGTGGCCGAGGCCTGGTGGCCGGCCAGCCGCGGCGTGTTCGACGTGAGCACCAGGGCCTCGGCGTCCGCCGTGCTCGCCGGGTTCACCGAGGTGCTCGGGCTGCGCCTGTCCTTCGGGCCCGTGGGGTCGACGGCGCTGTCGCCGGGGATATGGACGGCGCTCGACGAGCTGCGCGAGTCCGTGCTCGTGGTCAGGCCGCTGTGGGGCCCGGGCGGCACCGTGACCGATTTTCGCATGGTCCACGTGGGCACCGGGTACGTGGACCCGGCCGGCCGGCCGCGGGCCGAACTCGCCGGGCTGACCCTGCTTGAGGCATACCCGGCGTCGGGATCCGGGGACGGCCTGTTCGCCGTGGCGGAACGGGTGCTGTCGAGCGGCCGCGCTGAGCACCTGCCGCCCGGCACTGCGAGCACGCTGACCGGCGTCGCGGACACCGTCCAGGTCGCGGGGGTGCACGCGGCGCCCTTCTTCGCCGGCGTGGCCTTCACCTGGCGGGTGCTCGGTGAGGCGGAGCGGCTCGGCGGCATGCTCGACCACGTGCAGCGGCTGGGCCGGATCGGCGCCTGGGAGGAGGACCTGGCGGCCGGCGCGGTCCGCTGGACCGAGTCCGCGTTCGCCCTGTTCGGCCTCGATCCACGGCACGCGGCGGCGATACCGGTCGCCAGCCTGCACAGCTTCGTGATGGCCGCCGACCGGGCGCTCGTGAAGCGGTTCCAGCAGTCCCTGCTGCACCGCCGCGAGCCCGCCGTCGTGGTCTTCCGGCTCGTCCGCCCCGGCGACACGGCCATCAGGCAGATCCGCGTCGTCGCCGAGCCGGTGCTCGCCGCGGACGAGGTCGTGGGGCTGCGCGGCGCGTTCCAGGACGTGTCCGCGCACTACCACACCCAGGTGGCGCTGGCCGCGACTCAGGACCAGCTCGCCGACAGCGAGCAGCGCGCCGAGCAGGAGCAGCTACTCGCGCTGCGGCTGCAGCGGGCCATCATGCCGGAGGACGAGCCGCTGGTGGAGACGGCAGGAGTCGAGGTCGCGGTGCGCTACCGGCCGGCCGAGCAGGGCCGCCTGGTGGCCGGCGACTGGTACGACGCGCTGCTGCTGCCCAGTAATCCCTCGGGGGGACACTCCGCTTCCCCGGGGGCACCCCCCCGGACCCCCTGGCCCGTACCCCCCGAGGGCCTGCCCGATGGAACGAAGCCAGCGTATCGGGCAGGCCAGGAGCTGCTGCTCGTGGTGGGCGACATCACCGGGCACGGCATCGACGCGGTGACCGGGATGGTCGCCGCGCGCAACGCGCTGCGCGGCCTCGCCGCGACCGGCGCGGGCCCCGCCGACCTGCTCAGGTACCTCAACTACGCGGCCTGCCACCTGACCGAGGGCATCGCGGGCACCGTCGTCTGCGGCCGCTACGACCCGGAGACCCGGATACTGCGCTGGGCCAGGGCCGGCCACCTCCCGCCGATCCTGGTCCGCGACGGCGCGTCGGAGATGCTGCCGCTGCCCGACGGCGTCCTGCTCGGCCTCGACCCGGACGCCGAGTACGAGGAGGCCACCCTCCAGATGCACGGCGGCGACACGCTGCTGCTGTTCACCGACGGCCTGATCGAGCGCCGGGCCGGCTCGATCAGCGACGCCTTGCGCGACCTGACCGACGCGGCCGTGCCCCCCGCCCCTGGCCCGCCAGCAGCAGGCATCTCATCCCCGGCCGCGTCAGTGCCTCACCCGTCATCCGCCGAGTCGTCGGCCGCCAGCGTGTCAGCCACCGCCGACCGCATCCTCGGCAGCGCCATCTCAGACACCGGCGACGACGCCTGCCTCGTCGCGGTCCGCATACTCTAACCTGGCCGCGGCCGCGGGCAGGTTGAAGGCGATGGAGACGACCGAGCCGGCCGGGCCTGCCGCCACCTGCACCCGGTCGGCGGTCTTGCGGACCAGCCACAGGCCGTGGCCGTGCTCGGCCGGCCATCCAGCCGCGGGTGCGGCCGTCCCGTCCGTCCCGTCCGCCTCGTATGCAGCGTCGAGGCCCGCCTTTGCTGTCGCTTGCGCGTCGCTGACCTGGCAGGACAGGGCTCGCGCGGTGACCCGCAGAAGCAGCCGTCCCCGGCCCGAGCCATGCCGGATAACGTTGGCGGCCAGCTCATGGGCCGCCAGCATCACGTCGAGGCTCCGGTCCCGTGACAGGCCCGCGGCCGACGCGCAGCCGAGTACCGCCTCGCGCAGCGCGGAAAGAGTGGCCGCCCGGATCTCCCGGTCAAGCACGACCGTGCCGTCCGCGTCGCTGCCTGGACGGGACGGTTGCGTCAGCGGGGCGTCAGCCGACACCGTCAGCGCGCACGGCACGGGCGAACCGCCGGCCAGCCCCGGTGGTGGTGGTGATACTGATCGCCTCCCTGCGTCCTGGTGCGCCGGGGCCGCAGGGCAATCTGCGTGCCACCCAGTTGTCCGGCCCGGACATCACACACACGCTACCCGTCCCGGGCGGGGAAAACCACGACACGCCCACCGGCCTGCTCGAACGGGACCTGCCTGCTGACGGCGCGCCGTCAGGCGGGCTCGTCCCGCCATAGCGCCGTCAGCTGAGCCGGGCTGAGGTTGCCGCCGCTGCAGACGACGGCCACCGTGCGGCCGGCGAAACGGCCGGGGGCGGCGAGTACCGCGGCGAGGGCGGCCGCGCCGGCCGGCTCGACCAGGTTGCGCGTCTTTTCGATCATCAGCCGCGTCGCGGCCTTCAGCGCGTCATCCGAGACAAGCACGAAGTCGTCAAGCTGCTCGCGCATGATCAGCTGCGGCAGCTGGAACGCGGTCCCGGTGGCCAGTCCCTCCGCGAACGTGCTGTTGCCCGCCGCGACCAGGGTGCCCGCCTGCCAGGAGCGGAACGCGGCCGGCGCCGCCTGCGACTGCACGCCGATCACCTCAACCGACGGTCGTACGGCCTTGGCCGCTACGCAGGCCCCCGCCGCCCCGCTGCCGCCGCCGACCGGGACCACGATCACCTCGGTATCCGGCCGCGCCTCGAGGATCTCCAGCGTGCCGGTGGCCACTCCAGCGATGAGGTCGGGCTCGTTTCCCGAGTGGATGTACCGGTACCCGTGCCGCGCGGCCAGCTGCTCGCAGTGCTCGCGGGCGGCGTCGAAGTCACGGCCGTGAAAGACCACCTCGGCGCCGAGCGCCCGCATCGACTCGACCTTCACCGGGTTGGCGTGCTCGGGCACGCAGATCACCGCCCGCACGCCGAACAGGTCCGCCGCGTAGGCCACCGACTGGCCGTGGTTGCCGGTTGAGGCGGCGATGACGCCGCGGTCCCGCTCGTCCGCGCTCAGCCGGCTGACCAGGTTCACCCCGCCGCGCACCTTGAACGCGCCCACCGGCTGGTGGTTCTCGTGCTTGACCCACAGCGCCGCCCCGGTGAGGGCGTCGAGCGCGGGATAGCGGTAAAGCGGCGTCGGCCGCAGGTAGGGCGCGATGCGCTGCCGCGCCCCGAGCACGTCGGCCAGGTCGGGCACCGGGTAGGCGGTCATGCCCCGTGTCTATCACGACGCGCTGGCCCGCCCTAGGTTTCCGGCCCGTGGTCAAGGTTGCCGCCGCTCAAGGTTGCCGGGGACCGAGGATGAGCATGAACTGAGCCTCGGCGTCCAGCCCGTCGCCCGTGGCCGTGAGGGCCGTGACCGGGCCGGGGATGTTCAGCAGGCGGTCCAGGTTGTCGAGCGGTTCCCAGCCGCCGTCGCTGTTCCTGGCGGTGTGCCACGCGCTCCCGTCATTCTTGGAGAAGATGAACTGAACTTCGCCCGACGTGTAGTCGTAGGCGGCCGCGACCGCCTGGACCGGAGGCTGGGCGGGCATGTTCGGCTGGAACTGGTGGTTCACGCAGCCAAGCCCGGTCCAGTTGTTGCTGGCTGCGGCCGTCCGGATGGTATGCCACAGCATCCCGCCGAAGACGATCACGAACTGGGCCTCGCCGGGCAGCCCGTCGCCGCTTGCGCTGACCGCCGTGACTGGGTTGGGGATGTTGAACTTGTCGTTCAGCAGGTCGGGCGTGGCCCAGCCGCCGTCGGCGTACCTGATGGTGTGCCACAGGCTCGCGCCGCCGCCGGTGGTGTACAGGAACTGGGTCTCACCGAGCACCCCGTCGCCGGCTGCCGCGATGGCCGCGACCGGGCCGGGGATGGGGATCTGGCTGTTCACCGAGCCCGTCGGCGTCCACGTGCCGTCGGCTTGCCGGATGGTGTGCCACAGCCTCCCGTCGTCGGTGGTGAACATGTACTGGGTCTCGAGGGGTACCCCGTCGCCGGCGCCCGCGACCGCCGCGACCGGGCCGGGGATGTGAATCTGGTTGTTCACCAGGCCGGGCTGCTGCCACCCGCCGCCGTAGTACCTGATGGTGTGCCACAAGCTAGTGCCGCCGCCGGTGGTGTAGATGTACTGGGCCTCACCGGCGGCCTGGTCGCAGGCGCCGGCCACCGCCGCGGCCGGGCCGGCGACGGGGATCACGACGTTCAGCTCGTCGAGTGGCTGCCAGGCGCCGTCCGTGGTGGGTCCGGTCCTGATGGTGTGCCACAGGCTCCCCGTGAGCGGCGGCGGGTTGATCCCGCCGTCGGTGACGATGGACGGTTCTGTCATTGTCTTCGCTCCTGACCTCGTCGGACTGTGGCGGCACGCCGACGGTAGGCCCTCGCGGCCCGGGCAGCATCGGTGCATTGCCCGATAAAGGAACGGGCTGCGGCACTGGGCAGGGAACGGGCACTGATGTCACCATCGGTATACCGCTGGTACTGGCAGGCCGAAGGGGAGTGGCTCGTGGGCGCGGGGCTTTCTGCTGCCGAGTTGCGGGACAGGCGGCTCGGCCTCGGGATGTCGCAGCGGCAGCTTGCTGCCGAGCTGGGCGTCACGCCGACCACGCTCGCCCGCTGGGAACGCGGCGAGCGCGCGATCAGCAACCCGGTGCTGGTCCGGCTGGCACTTGATCACCTGGACGACCGGGCCGCGGCCGGCCGCCGGCCGGCCGCGCTGCCTGCCCCGGCGGCCGAGCTGATCGGCCGGGACCGGGAGCTGGCGGCGCTTTCCGCGCTGCTCGGCGAGCCGGCGGTCCGGCTGGTCACGCTGACCGGGGCGGGCGGCGCGGGCAAGACGGCGCTGGCACTGGCCGCGCTGCCGAAGGCCGCCGCCCGGCGCGGCGACGGGGCCTGCCTGGTCGAACTGGCGCATCTCCCGGCCGGCGCGCCGGCCGGGGCGGTATCGGCGGCCTTCGCGGCGGCGATCGGCGTGCGGGAGGCGGCCGGCGAGCCGCTGGCGCGAACGGTGACCCAGGCCCTGCGGGCCAGCGACATGGTGCTGCTCGCCGACAACTGCGAGCACGTGGCCGCCGCGAGCGCCGACTTCATCGCCGCGCTCGTCACGCACTGCCCGCGGGTCACCGTGCTGGCCACGAGCCGGGAGCCGCTGCGGATCAAGGCGGAGCGCAGGTTCGCCGTGCCGCCGTTGCGGGTACCCGACCTGACCCGCCTCCCGGCGCCCGCGGCCCTGGCGCGAGTCCCCTCGGTCCGCCTGTTCGTCGCCCGCTGGTCGGCCGCTAGCCCCGCCTTCCGGCTCACCGCGGCGCAGGCGCACGCGGTCGCGGAGATCTGCGTCCGGCTTGACGGCCTGCCGCTCGCGCTTGAACTGGCGGCCGCGCACGGGCGGCCGCTCTCGCCGGCGGACCTGCTCGCCCGGCTCGACGCGCTGCCCGACCTCCCGGGGCCAGGCAACCGTGACCTGCCGCAGCGGCACCGGAGCCTGCGCGCGGTGCTTGACTGGAGCTACCACCTGCTCGACCCGGTTACGCAAGCGGTCTTCATCCGGCTCGGGATCTTCGCCGGCGGGTTCAGCGCGGCCGCGGCGCGCGCGGTCGCCGCGCCGGATCCCTGGCCCGCGGCCGCTGTTGACCAGGCGATCGGTGTCCTCACCGACGCGAATCTCGTTGCGCGCTACCAGCCGCCGGGCGGTGCGGAGCGGCTGCGGCTGCTTGAGCCCGTGCGCAGCTACGCCAGGGAGCGCCTGGCCGCGGCAGGCGGGCTGGACGATGCGGCCAGCCGGCATGCGATGTGGCTGGCCGGGTGGGCCGAAGACGGCGCCGCCAAGTTCGAGAACGCGGAGCAGCTGACCTGGCTCGACGCACTTGAAGCCGAGATTGCCAACCTCCGGGCGGCGCTGGCGTGGAGCCGGTCGCAGGCCGGCGACGCCGACCTCGGCCTGCGGCTGGCCGCCGCGATGCGGCGGTACTGGGACATGCGCGGCCTGCCGAGTGAGGCCACGGACCTGTTCGGCTCGCTGCTCGGCGCCGCGTCGCCCGAGCCGACGCGCGCGCGGCTGTACGCGCTGATCGAGCTGGCCGGCCTGGCGGTCAGCCGGGAAGACGCGGACGCTATCGAGCGGCACGCGCGCGCCGCCGCCCGGATCGCCGCTCAGCTCGGCGACCCGCGGGGCGCCGCCAACGCGTCCGAGCTGCTGACCTACGCCGCGTTCCTGCGCGGCGACCTGGCCGCGGCGGGGAAACTGGCCGACCAGTCGCTCAGCCAGGCCACCGAGGCGCGCCACCCGCTGGCCGTGGCGCACGCCAGGATGGCGCGCGGCGTGGTCGCGTTCGGCGCCGGCCAGCTCGACGCGGCCGCGGCCGCGCTCGAACGTGCCCTTGACCACGCGCGCGACCGCAACGACCGGTGGTTCACCGGTGAGTGCGCGTCGGTGCTCGCGCACGTTCACCTGGCCCGCGGCGACTACCAGAAGGCACGCGTGGCCGAGGCGGAAAGCCTCGCTGCCCGGGTGGCGCTGAAAAACCGCCCGGCCATCGCGGTCAACCTGAAGGTCATCGGCATCGCCGACGCCGCGACGGGGAACGCCGCCCGGGCCATCGTGCTCTTCGCCGGAGCGGCCGCGATCGAGGAGACGACATCGCCGACCTGGCAGCGCCACTGGGCCGATGCGTACCATCGCGCGGTAGCCGGCGCGCGGGAATCGCTCGGCCCCCGGTTCCTCGAACTTCAGGCGTTCGGCCGGGCGCTGGCCGAGGCGGAAGTCGTCAAGATCGCCCTGCTTGCCGCCTCGGCCGTGCCGCTGCCCGACCGGGCCGCCGGCCTGGCGGTGCGGCCGGGAAGCAGGGCGCTCACCCCGCGCGAGGGCCAGGTCAGTGAGCTGATCACCGAGGGGCTCACCAACCAGGAGATCGCGGTCAGGCTCGGCATCGCCCGGCGGACCGCCGACGCGCATGCCGAGCACATCATGACGAAACTAGGGGTCCGCTCCCGCGCGCAGGTCGCCGCCTGGGTGGAGCGCGGCCGTACCGAACGCGACCCAGGCGCCGGTCCTGGCCCGCGCCGGCCCGCAGGGTTAGGGTTGCGGCGTGCGGCCGGACGGGGAGATCACCAGGGGCACCACGAATCCCAGCAGGCTGCGGCGGGTGGACCGGTGGATCACGCAGGCGCTGCGCCCGGTGCTCCGCGCGGGCGAGCGCCCGCTGGTCGTCGACCTGGGCTTCGGTGCCTCGCCGGTGACCACCCTCGAGCTGTACCGGCGGGTCCGCGCGGTGGCGCCGGACGCCGAGGTCACCGGACTGGAAATCGACTCGAGCCGGGTCGCGGCGGCCCGCCGTGAGCTCGCCGCGCTGCGCGCGGCCGGCGACGAGCTGCCCGGGCTGTCGTTCGCCGCGGGCGGGTTCGAGCTGCCGCTACCGCGCAGGCCGGCGCTCGTCCGCGCGTTCAACGTGCTGCGCCAGTACCCGGAGGAGCGGACCTGGACCGCATGGTCCCGGCTGCGGGCCGGCCTGGCCCCCGGCGGCGTCCTGGTCGAGGGAACCTGCGACGAGATCGGCCGGCGCGCCGTCTGGGTCACCCTGCCCGCGCCGCCGCGCACCACGCAAGCCAGCGGGCCGGACGCCGTCAGCGAGCCGCTCATCACCTTCGCCGCGCGGCTCGCGTCGCTCGACCGCCCGTCCGACCTGGCCGAGCGGCTGCCGAAGGCGCTGATCCACCGGAACGTGCCCGGTGAGCCGGTGCACCGGTTCCTGCGCGACTTCGACCAGGCCTGGGACCGGGCCGCGCCGTACTCCGCCTTTGGCCCGCGGCAGCGCTGGCGACAGGCAGTCGCGTCCCTGTCCGCGGCCTGGCCAGTGCTCCGCCGGCCGCCGTGCGGCGGCCCCGGGCGCTGGCGGCTCGGCGAAGTCACCCTGCCCTGGTCGGCCCTCGCCCCGCCCGGGCGCGAACTGCCGTGATCAGGCCTCTTGCCGCGGCGCCCGCAGCTCGGCCCAGACGACCTTCCCGTCGGGCAGCGGCTCAACGGCCCACCGGCTGGCGAGTTGCGCCACCACGCTGAGCCCGTGGCCCCGCATGACCTGGAACGGAACGCCCTCGCCCGTGGCCTGCGGCCCCGTGGTGGCAGGCAGCTCAACCGGGGTGCCGTCCCGCACCGCGATCCTGGTTATCCCCGCCGACCTGGAGACGGTCAGGGTGAACGTGGAGCGGGCGTGCAGCACCGCGTTGGCGGCGAGCTCCGTGGTGACGATCGCCGTGTCGTAGGCGGTCGCCTCATCGGGCCCATCGCCGAGCAGTCGCGTCACGTAGTGCCTGGCCGCCCGCACCGAGTTCCGCTCCGCGGGGAAGCTCCGCTGATCCGCGACCGCCGAGTGCCGCCCGCACACGTCCCGCGCCGGGCCCGCGGCGCCCGGTTCGGCAAGGGCGCTG
>Ga0265334_10000464_pt1 | contig 20933 bp, 13 predicted proteins | sample 42023metaG_FD_192442 | JGI IMG/M metagenome (GOLD analysis project Ga0265334, IMG submission 192442) | Rhizosphere microbial communities from Carex aquatilis grown in University of Washington, Seatle, WA, United States - 4-20-23 metaG | ecosystem: Host-associated > Plants > Roots > Rhizosphere... | reverse complement strand
GCGGGCCTTCCTCGTCGGCCGCGTGGCCCGGCTGGCGGCCTACGCGCGCAGCGCCGAGCTGCGGGCCGCGCGGCAGCAAACGGTGACCAAGCTGATCGGCAGTGCGCTTGGCGGCCTCGCCACCGCCGGGGTGTACGTGGTGCTTGGCGTCCTGCTCGCCACCGGCATCCTGGCGCTGTCGGTGGCCGGGACGGCCGTACTCGCCCTCCGTTCGGCGGCCTCCTCACTGCAGCAGCTGATGTACAACGTCAACCAGTGCTACGAGGACGGCCTTTACTTCTCTGACTACATGTCGTTCTGCGAGGACGCGCAGGCGAGGATCCCGCCGCCCGGGCCGGCCAGCGCCCCGCCCGGGTTCGACCGGATCATCGCGTCGGACGTCACCTTCAGCTACCCGGGGGCGGGCGAGCCCGCCCTGCGGGAGGTGTCGATCGAGATCGCGCGCGGTGAGGTAGTCGCCCTGGTGGGGGAGAACGGGTCGGGGAAGACCACCCTCGCCAAGATCCTAGCCGGGCTGTACCGGCCGCAGTCGGGGTCGGTGCGCTGGGACGGCACCGACATCGCCGACGTCGACGGCGACCCGCTGCGTGAGCGGATCGCGGTCATCGCGCAGGACCACGGCAACTGGCCGCTCAGTGTCAGGGACAACATCACCATGGGCCGGGCGCTCGACGACGCGCTGCTGGCGACCGCGTCGGCCGCCTCCGGTGCCGACACCGTGATCGCCGAGCTTGCCCGCGGCTACGACACGCTGCTCGCCCGCCAGTTCAAGGACGGCGCCGAGCTGTCCGGCGGCCAGTGGCAGCGCATCGCCGCGGCCCGTGGCTTCTACCGCACCGCGCCGCTGCTGATCATGGACGAGCCGACCGCGGCGCTCGACGCGCGGGCGGAGTACGCGCTGTTCTCCTCGCTGCGCACCCTGGCCCGCGACCGCACCGTGCTGATCATCACCCACCGCCTCGCGTCGGTCAGGCACGCCGACCGCATCTACGTTCTCGCCCACGGCAAGGTCATCGAGACGGGCACGCACGCCGAGCTGACCGCGCTGGCCGGCCAGTACGCCGAGCTCTACACCCTGCAGGCATCCCAGTACCAGGCCACGGCCTGACCTGGGGATCCGTAAAAAAGGCCACCGGGAGACCAGCCTAGTTATCCCGTTGCCGTGCGGTCCGGGGGCGTGCTTCAATCGCGACGTGCCAGCCCTTGATCCTGAGCGAACCGGCTCATGCCTGATCTGCGCCACATCCCGGAGGGGGGAACTCCCCCCAAGCGGGCCGCTGGACTGTGATGCCTGATCCCTGGGAGGGCGTGGCGGCTGACGGGACGATCGTGACGGGCGCGGACCGAAGCCGGGTACCCGCCGCCTTCGAGCCCGTCCTGGCGGACGCGGCTGCCCTCGCGGCCGCGTCCGGGGCATCGCTCTACGTCTATGGATCAGTGGCTAACGGGACCGTGCGACCTGGCTTGTCGGACGTGGACCTGCTGTCCGTCGACCTGGCCGACCCTTACGGCGCAGGCCAGGTCTTGTCGGATCGGTACGCGGGACTGTGCCGGGGCGTGGAGATCTCCCCTCTCACGGCCGCGGACCTGGTCGGCGACTCCGACGCCGCCTACGGCGACCGCGTCTTCCTGCGCCACTACTGCGTCCACCTGGCCGGGCCGGACCCGTCCGCCACGCTCCCGGCGTTCCCCGCGGATGCCAGGGCTGCCCGCGGCTTCAACGGCGACATCGCCCGGTGGCTCCAGCGCTGGCAGCAGGTACTGGAGTCCGGACAACTCGCAGGAGACGTACTGGGCGTCAGGGCCGCCAGGAAGACCCTGCTGGCCGTCGCCGCGCTGGTAAGCGTCCAGGACCGGACCTGGACGACCGACCGCGCGCGTGCTGCGCGACGCTGGAGTGAAATCGAACCGAGCCTCGCCGCTCCACTGAGCCAGCTCCTCGCCTGGGCAACGACGGAGCTCCGCCCGGCCCAGGAAGAAGTCCGGCTGGCACTCGCGGGCGACGGGATCGTCGCAGCGGTCGTCGATCGATTCGCCAGCCTGATCGGGCTCTGGCCGGAAGAAAGCCAGCAGGACGACGATTACCAGCGAGTGATCGCCAGCCTCCGGGTGGCGTACGGGCCCGGCCCGGCGGCCCTGCGCGACGGCTGGGCCAAGGAAGACTTCAAGGTGCAGGAGCGGCGTCGCTTCCTTGACCTGCTCCGGGAGCGGGGCGCGGCTAGCCTGCTTGAGGTGGGCGCCGGCCCAGGGCACGACTCGCTCTACTTCAAGCAGCAGGGCCTGCGGGTACTGTGCACCGACTTGTCGCCCGACATGGTCCAGCGCTGCACGGCCAAGGGCCTCGACGCGCGGGTGGCCGACTTCCTGCGCCTGGGCGTTCCCCCGGCGTCCTTCGACGCGGTCTTCGCCCTGAACTGCCTGCTCCACGTCCCGACCCCGGACCTGCCCCGCGTACTGAAGGCGCTCAGCGAGGTCCTCGTGCCTGGCGGCCTGCTCTACGTAGGGACCTGGGGCGGCCCGAACCAGGAGGGCCTGGTAGCCGACCCCCGGTACCCGGTCCCGCGCTTCTTCGCCTTCCGCTCGGACGAGGTGATGCGGCAACTCCTGGCCGGGCAGTTCGACATCCTGTCGTTCGCCGCCTTCGACAGGGGCGACAACGACCGCTTCCAGTCGTTCATCCTGCAGAAGACCGCGAGCTGAGCAAGAGAGCGGGCCGGCGGAGCCACGCCCTCGTCCTGCTGACGACCGCTGGCCTCAGCGGGGGCCTGCCGCGTCGAGCAGCGCGACGAGCTTGGCCGGGGCGACCGCGCGGTAGGCGTCCGCGCACAGCTCGGCGAGCTCCGCCCAGTCGACCTCGCCGTCGAGCCGGACGCCGATCCAGCCCCGGTGCCCGACGTACGGCGGGCGGAAGAAGCGGCCGGGCGACGCCGCGGTCAGCTCGGCCTGCGCGCCGGGCAGGCCGGCGCACCACAGGTGCGGGAAGTGATCGTCATGGTGCCCGTCGGCCCACAGCTGCGCGAACGACTTCTTGCCGCGCACGAACCAGGCGGGCACACCGTGGGAGGGCCGCTCGGTCACCTCGGGCAGTGCCAGGCAGATCGCCCGCAGCCGTGCGCCCAGGTCATCGTCGCTGTCCACCTGGCCACCGTATCGCCTGGGCGGTCAGCGCCGTGGCGTCAGTGCCGGGAGTGGCCAGCGGGGAACGATAGGACAGCGGGCGGGCCGTGTTACGCGAACGGCATCGTGGGTACGTGCCCGAAAACTGCCGGACGGTTATGGTTGGGGGATGAATCGGCCCGTGCTGGGGAGCTGCCCGTGCTGAGGCGTTGGCGGCGAGCTCCCGTTCGCGCTGCTATATTCGATACTAATATGGTCGGAAAACCCGACTTTGTGATGAAGGGTCTGGCCGGAGTTTGATCACGTTCGAGGCAGTGACGAAGCGGTACCGGGACGGGACGGTCGCCGTCGACGGTCTCGACCTCGAGGTGCCGGCCGGCCAGACGATGGTCCTCGTCGGCCCGAGCGGCTGCGGCAAGACTACCTCGCTGCGCATGATCAACCGGCTCGTCGAGCCGACGGAAGGCACCATACTGCTCGACGGCACCGACATCAGGACGCGCAACCCGGCGCAGCTGCGCCGGGGCATCGGCTACGTGATCCAGCAGACCGGGCTGTTCCCGCACCGCACCATCGAGGACAACATCGCCACGGTCCCGGTGCTCACCGGGTGGACGCGCAAGAAGGCGCGTGACCGGGCGCGGGAGCTGCTCACGCTGGTCGGCCTCGATCAGGGCCTGGCCAGGCGCTACCCGCACCAGCTGTCCGGCGGGCAGCAGCAGCGCGTCGGGGTTGCCAGGGCCCTCGCCGCCGACCCGCCCGTGCTGCTGATGGACGAGCCGTTCAGCGCCGTCGACCCGATCGTCCGCGCCGCGCTGCAGGACCAGCTGATTTCCCTGCAGGCCGAGCTGCGCAAGACGATCGTGCTCGTCACGCACGACATCGAGGAGGCGATCAAGGTCGGCGACCTGGTCGCGCTGTTCCGTCCGCACGGGACGCTGGCCCAGCTCGCACCGACGGAGACGCTGCTCGCCGAGCCCGCCGACGACTACGTGGCCGGCTTCGTCGGCTTCGACCGCGGGATCAGGCGGCTGTCGTTCGTCCGGACCACCGGGCTGAACCTGGGCACCGGGCCGGTGCTGCCCGCCGACGCGACCGTCACCAAGGCCCTGGCCGCGGGCGAGCCGTGGATCCTCGTCACCGACCCGCAGTCCGGCACCCCGCGGGGCTGGGCGGACGCGGCCAAGCTCGCCGCGCTGCCCGGCGACACCCCGCTCGGCCAGGCGGCGACCGAGCCGCTCAGCCACGCGTTCACGGTCGGCACCGACTCGCTGCGCGCCGCGCTCGACGCCGCCGTGCTGTCCCCGGCCGGCCTGGCGACCGGGGTGGACAGCGACGGCCGGGTGCTGGGCGTCGCCACCTTCGACCAGCTGCGCGCCGCCATCCAGGCCGGGGAAACCGCGCGCGGGAACGCCGCGCGCGCGGACGCCGCGCAGGTGCGGGAGGTGCCACGGCCGTGATGTGGTCATGGATTCCCGGGAACGCGTCACTCATCTGGCATCTGACCTGGGAGAATCTCAAGCTTGGCGTGCTTTCCGCGCTCTACGGTCTTGTGCTGTCCCTGCCGCTCGGCATCATCGCCGCCCGCTTGCGGTGGTTCTACCCGCCGGTGCTCACCGTGTTCACCATCCTCTACGCGGTCCCGTCGCTGGCGCTGTTCATCGCGCTGATCCCGGCGTTCGGCCTCACCGACACCACCGTGATCATCGCGCTCACCGTCTTCTCGCTGTGCGTCATCCTGCCCAATGTCGTCGCGGGGCTGCGCGCCGTCCCGGCCGCCGTGACCCAGGCCGCGACCGCGATGGGCTACGGCCCGCTGCGCCGGCTCGTCACGGTCGAGCTCCCGCTCGCCGTGCCGGTGATCATGGCCGGGCTGCGCGTCGGCGTCGTGTCAAGCATCAGCCTGGCGAGCGTCGGCCAGCTCATCGGCGTCTCCAGCCTCGGCTACCTGTTCATCGACGGGCTGCAGCGGTCCTTCCCGACCGAGATCTACGTCGGGCTCGTCCTGGTCATCGTGCTCGCCCTCGTCTGCGACCTGATCCTGGTCGCCGTCAGGCGGGCGCTGACGCCCTGGCTGGCTCGCACATGAGGGGCGGCGGCGGATGAGCTTCTTCTCCTACGCCTGGGACTGGATCACCCAGAGCGTCAACTGGCATGGCTCCGACGGCATCCCGCACCAGGTGCTCGCGCACCTCGGCTACAGCGGCCTGTCCCTGTTCATCGCCGCGGTGATCGCGGTGCCGGCCGGCGTGGCGATCGGGCACCGCGGCGGCCGGTCCGCGGTCGCCGTCGTCAACGTGGCCAACGCCTGGCGCGCCATCCCCACCCTCGGCCTGCTCACGCTGCTCGCGGTTTTCCTCGGCTTCTCCGCGCTCACCTGGCTGGTGCCGCTCGTCGCCCTGGCGATCCCGCCGATTCTCCTCACCACGTGCGAGGGGGTCGCCGGGGTCGACCCCGGCGTCACGGACGCGGCCAAGGGCGCCGGCATGACCACCTGGCAGCAGGTTGTCCGGGTGGAGGTGCCGATCGCGATGCCGCTCATCCTCGTCGGCCTGCGCACCTCGGCCATCTTCGTGGTGGCGACCGCGACGATCGCCGCCTATATCGGCCTTGGCGGCCTCGGCCGGTTCATCATCGACGGCCTGGCCAGCAACCAGTACGGCCCGGTGGCCGGCGGTGCGCTGCTCGTCGTCATCCTCGCGATCCTCGTGCTGGTCCTGTTCGCCGGCATCTCCCGGTTGGTCGTCCCGGCCGGACTGCGCAGGCAGGGACGCTCGGAGTAACGCGGCGCGGCTCAGCGCTGAGCATCGCCTCACCATGTTATATAGCAAAAAACGAATACCCGCTCGAAAGGATATGATATGCCTATCAGAACCGCCGCCACCGCCGGGCTCGCCACCTTCACGGTGGTCGCGCTCGCCGCGGTGACCGCGTGCTCGAGCAGCAGCTCTAGTTCGAGCACCTCCGCGAGCAGCCCGGCGAGCACCGCGGCGAGCACCGCGGCGAGCAGCGCCTCCAACCCGCTGTCGTCCGGCGCCGCCTCCGGGACGGTGGTCATCGGCTCCGCCAACTTCCCGGAGAACGAGGTGCTCGCCGAGGTCTACGCCCTTGCCTTGCAGGCGAAGGGGGTCAAGGTCTCCACCAAGCTCAACATCGGCGCCCGCGAGGTCTACTACCCGCAGGTCGAGAAGGGTGCCATCACGATCATTCCCGAGTACAACGGCACCCTGCTCTCCGTGGAGGTGGACAAGACATCCACCGCGAAGTCCACCGCGGACGTCGACACGGCGCTCGCCGCCGGGCTGCCGTCCACGCTGACCGTGCTTGACCCGGCCGCGGCCCAGGACAGCGACTCGATAACGGTCACCGCGGCGACCGCGGCCAAGTACCACCTCACGTCCATCGCCGACCTCAAGCCCTACGCGGCGAGCATGGTGCTCGGCGCCCCGCCGGAGTTCAAGACCCGGTCTGACGGCATCGCGGGCCTCAAGGCCACCTACGGGCTGACGTTCAAGAGCTTCGACCCGCTCGACGAGTCGGGCCCGATCACCCTGGCCGCCCTCACCGGCGGCAAGGTGCAGGCGGCCGACGTGTTCACCACCACGCCGCAGATCGTCAGCGACAAGCTGGTCTCCCTCACGGACCCGAAGTTCAACTTCGCGGCGCAGAACGTGATCCCGCTGGTCTACAAGCCGGCCGTGACCCCCACCATCACCGCGACGCTCAACGCGGTGTCCGCCAAGCTGACCACGGCCGCGCTGCTGCAGCTTGACATCGCCGTCATCACCAACAAGGAGGACTACACCACCGCCGCGCAGCAGTGGCTGCAGTCCGCCGGCCTCAGCTGAGCCTTGAGCTGAGCATCGCGGGCCGCGCCCCCTGGCGTTTCTCCCGTGGCGGAGATTAACGTCAGGGGGTGCGGATCACGGATATCACGGTCGTACTCCACCATCGCCAGGCCACGGCCTCGGCCAGCTTCGGTCCCGCCCGCCCGGTCCCGCTCGGGGTGCTGCGGATCGAAACCGACGAGGGCATCGAGGGCAACGCCTTCCTGTCCAGCCCCGGCCCCGGCCCGGCGGCGATCGCCGACCAGATCGTCACCATCGTCAAGCCGTGGCTCCTCGGCGCGGACCCGCTCGACATCGGCAAGCACTGGCGTCGCATGGAGGGCCTCGTCCACTACCTGTCGCCCCACACGGTCGGCACGGTCGACATCGCGCTGTGGGACATCGCGGGCAAGGCCGCGGGCCTGCCGGTGCACCGGCTGCTCGGCACCTGCCGCGACCGTATCCCCGCCTACTTCTCCTCTGCCCACCACGAGACCCCGGCGCAGTACGCGGAGGAGGCCCGCCACTGGCAGCAGCAGGGCTGGCGGGGCTACAAGATCCACCCGCCGCGCAGCCCCTGGCTGCCGCCCCGCGAGGCGCCCCCGGTCGGCGTCGACATCGAGATCTGCGCCGCCGTCCGCGCCGCGGTCGGCGACGACATGACGCTGACGCTCGACTCCTCCTGGTCCTACTCCTATACCGAAGGCCTCAAGGTCGGCCAGGCGATCCAGGACCTGGGCTACCACTGGTTCGAGGACCCGTTCCCCACCCACGACATGCACAACTACGTCCGACTCGGCCGGCACCTGAGCATCCCGCTGCTCGCCACCGAGATCAGCCCGGGCGGCCTCGCCGCGCTCCCGCCGTGGATCACCAGCGGCGCGACCGACTTCCTGCGCGGCGACGTGGTCATCAAGGGCGGCATCACCGGCCTCATGAAGATCTGCCACCTCGCCGAGGCGTTCGGCATGAACTGCGAGGTCCACGACTCCTACAACGCGCTGAACAACGTCGCGGGACTGCACGTCGTGATGGCCATCGACAACTGCGACTGGTTCGAGGTCCTCGCGTTCAACCGGTCCGGCGACTACAGCCTCCGCCACCTCGACTACGGCCTCACCAACCCCTTCCAGGTCGACGCGCACGGCGACGTGCACGCCCCGGCGGGCCCCGGCCTCGGCGCCGGCATCGACTGGGACCTGATCAACTCCGCCGTCACCGCGGTCGCCACCTGAGCGAAAACCCCGTCATCCAGAACGGGAGCGTGCTCCGCCCGGCCCGCGCCGGTTCCCGCGGGTGAGCGGACGATCCGCCCGCTTTGACGGTAGCCGCGACGTCGAACTACACTGACGCGAATCGATTCGCTTTGGTGGTGGGCGGCTTGGTGGTGGGCGGCCAGCGGGGGAGCGGGGATTGAACATCGGGGAGATCGCCAGGCGCGCGGGGGTGTCGCGCAGTACGGTCTCATACGCCCTGAGCGGCAAACGGAACGTCTCGCAGGAGACCCTCGCCCGGGTGCAACAGGTCATCGAGGAACTCAACTACCGCCCCAATGCCGCCGCCCGCGCGCTGAAAGAAGGGCGTACTCGCACCCTCGGCCTGGTCATTCCCCCGGCCGCCCGCCGGCTGACCTACATGCAGCTCGACTTCGTGGCCAGCGTGCTCGACGCGGCGGCGCGCGCTGATCTCGACGTCCTGCTGTCACCATCGGGTGACATGCACGAGGGCGCATTCCAGCGGCTGATCGACGGCCGCCGGGTTGACGGCGTGATCCTCATGGAGATCAGACTGGACGATCCGCGCGTCACGCAGCTGCAGAAGGCGGACATGCCCTTCGTGAGCATTGGCCGCACGGCCCGTCCCGAGGGCACCTGGTGGGTCGACGTCGACAACGAGTACCTGATCAACCGGTGCGTGCGCCACCTCGCCGACCTCGGGCACCGCGATATCGCCCTGATCAACCGCTCACCGGAGATGCTGGCCGCCGGGTACGGTCCCGGCTGGCGAGCCCGACAGGGCTTTCGCGACGCGATCGCCCGGGGCGGCCTGACCGGATGGGAGTACTCGTGCGGCGACGACGCGGCCGGCGGCGACGCGTGCATGCAGCTCATACTCGAGGAGCACCCGGAGATTACCGCGGCGGCGACCATTAATGAGGCGGCACTGCCCGGCGTGCAGCGCGCGCTGCACCGTGCGGGGCTGAGCGTGCCCGCGGACTTCTCGTTGATCGGCGTCGCCGCGCAGCACTGGGCCGAGGAGTGCCATCCGCCCCTCACCTCGGCCGACGTCCCCGCTGGCGAGCTAGGCGCGCACGCGGTGAGCCTGCTCATCGAGCGGATCGCGAACCCGGCCGCCCTGCCGAAGCACCTGCTGCTCTGCCCGCCCATCTCGCTGCGGGAGAGCGTCGGGCGCGTCCCGGTCCGCAGCATCGCGGCGTCCTAGCGCGGCCCTGCGCTTATCAAGGCGTCACGGAACTTCCGCGTGCTGCCGCTGTGCTGCGGCGACCCCGCGGCCGGCTGGCCGGCGGCGCGCTCTGGCCGACGGGGGGCTGTGGCATTTAGCGAATCGGTTCGACGGGAGTGTAGGCCCGCCGCCAATCGTCGTCAAGGGCGTGCCGCCGAGCGGCCGGCCCCATCCGGCCGTCCGGCACCTGATGAAAATTACCTGACCGCGAGCGGCGCCAGGGTGACGTTTTACGAGGGCATGCGGCGATCCGCGTCCCGTGTGCCAGGAATCTTGCCGCGCTTCCGCCGCGCGGCTGAGCAGGCAGGCCGGACTTAGTGCCAATGCGTCCGCAATCACCTATTGATCCATCCGGAACCGGACCGTAACATGCATCTAACCGATTGCGCGAATCGGTTCGACGCTTGGAAACCATCACGCCGAGCAGGAACGACAGAGCCGAGCCGCCAGGCCGCAGTGGCCGACGGACCCAGGCAAGCGCCGTTCCCTCATGCCCAACCACACGGTAGAGCCGGCGCCGGGGCACTGCCGTACCAGCGACTTCGCCGCGAGCCGTTACGCCTCCCGGCGAGGGACGTCCCCCAGCCCGAGAACTCATGACCGGTCGCAGCAAGCTGCGACGTCGGCAGCCCGGCCGTGCCCGTGCGCGGGTCAAGCGTGCTGCCGACGCCGGGAGAACGCACCGGTGTGCTGGCGTCACGCGTGCCCGCGCTCGCACCGTCGCACCGTCGCACCGTCTCGCCGTCGCACCGTCACCGGCAGCCCGCTGGCGACAGGGCCGCGCTCACCACGTGAAGAAAGAAGGTCGCAGGTGACCATCAAGTCACGACTACGCTACGCGATGAGGTTGCTACTGCTTGCCGGGGCGGCGCTTGCGCTCGCCGCCGGGGGGCTGGCGGGGGCATTCGCCGGCGCGCCCGCCGCCCGGGCGGCGGCGTCCCTCCCCTGCGACCTCTACGCGTCCGGCGGGACGCCGTGCGTGGCGGCGTACAGCACCACGCGCGCGCTGTACGCCTCCTACAGCGGGCCGTTGTACCAGGTCCAGCGGTCCTCCGACCAGACCTTCCTGAACATCGGGCTGCTCGCGGCGGGCGGCGACGCCAACGCCGCCCCGCAGGCGTCCTTCTGCGCGGGCACCACGTGCACGGTCACCAAGATCTACGACCAGAGTGCCAATCACAGCGACCTGCCGATCTCCTCGGGCGGGTTCTGGAAGGGCCCGGGGCCCAATGGGTCGGACATCGGGGCGAACGCGATGGCCCTGCCCATCTCGATCGGCGGCCACACGGCGTACGGGATCAAGAGCACGCCGGGCACCGGCTACCGGGTCGACAACATCAACGTGCCGACCGGATCCCAGCCCGAGGGCGTTTACATGGTGACGTCCTCGAACCTGTTCAACAACCAGTGCTGCTTCGACTTCGGCAGCGGTGAGACATCGCACACCGACACCGGCAACGGCCACATGAACGCGATCGAATGGGGCAACGCCTGCTGGTTCGGCGGGTGCACCGGACCCGGGCCCTGGGTGGAAGCCGACCTGGAAAACGGCATGTACAGCACCAACACCGGCCCCAACAGCGCGAGTAACCCGGGAGTGAACGACCCGTTCGTCAGCGCCTGGGAGAAGAACAACGGCACAAGCAACTTCACCCTCAAGTACGGCAACGCCGCCAGCGGCGGCCTGACCACCACCTGGTCCGGCGCACTGCCGAACGGCTACTCCCCGATGCACGAGGAGGCCGACATCCTGCTCGGCACCGGCGGCGACAACAGCAACGGCGCCTCCGGCGAGTTCTTCGAGGGGGCCATCACCAGCGGCTACCCGTCCGACGCGACCGAGAACGCGGTCCAGGCCGAGCTCGTCACCGCCGGCTACGGGTCGGTTGGCGGCGGGACGACTGGTCCGATTACGTCGGGCCTGAACAGCGCCAAGTGCGTTGACGACAGCGCCGGCAGCACCGCCAACGGCAACAAGATCCAGATGTGGGACTGCCAGTCCGGCAACCCGAACCAGCAGTGGACTGTTGCGTCCAACGGCACCCTGCAGGTCTACGGCAAGTGCCTGGACATCACCGGCGCCAACTACGGCAACGGCACCCTGATCGAGCTGTGGCAGTGCAACGGCGGGCCCAACCAGCAATGGCAGGCCAGCAACGGAACGCTGGTCAACCCCGCCTCCGGCAAGTGCCTGGACGACCCGAACTCCAGTACCGCCAACGGCACCCAGCTCGTCCTGTGGGCCTGCAACGGCGGCACCAACCAGCAATGGCACCTGCCCTAGCAGGTGCTGCTCACTGGCACCTGCCCCAGCAGGTGCTGACCAGCCACTGAGCTGAGCCCCGGCCGCCCGCGGGCGGCCGGGGCGAGGCGGGCACCATCCGGGCGCCGCTAAGACACCGCGGACCCGTACGTCCAAAAATGTTAACGCTAACAATTCGCACCGTGACCGCCCGGCGCGCGCGACCGCGCCGCCGTAAGAGGAGGAGTTCGATGAAGAACAGGATCAGGCCGCTCATCGCCGCGGCCGCAGTGCTGCTCGCGCTGGGGACAACACTGGCCGGGACCGCCGGGAAGGCCTCGGCCGCCGAGTCGCTGAGCGTGAACCTCGCTTCCGTCACCGGGGCGTCGACCAGCGTCGGCGAGGGCTTCCTGTACGGGGTGAGCCAGGACGGCACCCAGCCGCCGGATCAGTACCTGCAGCCGCTCGGCATCACCGCGTTCCGCGGCGGCGGTCACGTGTCCGGTGGATGGATCGCGGACGGGTACCAGAACGGCTCCGGCACCCAGGCCGACGTGAACACGGTCATCGCGCAGGCCCGGCGGCTGACCCAGGGGTCGTACCACGCGCAGTACCAGGTGATCCTGAGCGACATCTTCGGCGCGGACGGCGGCCAGCCCTCGAACACCACGTACCCGTGCACCAACGGGAACTGCACCAACTGGGTCACCTTCGTTGGGGACATGGTGAACGAACTGCAGGCCACCGGGCTCTCGTTCGCCTACGACATCTGGAACGAGCCGGATATCTCAGTCTTCTGGCCGGGCGGCGCGCAGACCAGCCAGTACTACCAGATGTGGCAGAGCGCTTACAAAGAGATCCGCAGCGTCGCCCCGAGTGCGACGATCGTCGGCCCCGACTTCGCCTTCACCCCGCAGCAGAACCAGGGCGAATGGCAGGGCTTCCTGTCGAACGCCAAGTCCAGCGGGACCGTGCCGACCGAGATCACCAACCACGAGGAGGGCGACGGCGACGATCCCGTGGCCGACTCCAACGCCATCGAGAGCGCCATCTCCGCCGCCGGCATCTCGCCCGCACCGCGGCTGTCGGCGAACGAGTACCAGCCGGCGGACCGGCAGACCACCGGCGTGACCGCGTGGTACCTGGCCCGCTTCGCCCAGTCCCACTACTTCAACGCCATGCGCGGCAACTGGGTGTGCTGCCTTACCCCGAACCTGGCCGGAGTCCTCACCAGCGCCGGTGGCACCTACCAGCCCAACGGCAACTGGTGGGCGATGCGCGCCTACGCCGACATGACCGGTTCCCTGGTATCCACCTCCGGCCAGACCGGGTCCACCGCGATCTCGGCGGCCGAGGACAGCTCGGCCAAGCGCTCGGTCGCCATCGTCGGAGACGACAACGGGTACACCGGCGCGGCGTCGGTGACCTACACCGGCCTGGCCTCCGTGCCCTGGCTGGCCAGCAACGGCAGCGTCAACGTCACCGTGGACCGGATACCGGACCAGTACCCGCTCAGCGCGCCGCAGGTGGTGGAGAACCAGAACGTGAGCGTGTCCAGCGGCTCGATCACCGTGCCGCTCACCTTCCAGTCCGCCCATGACGCGTTCGCCATCTACCTGACGCCCGCCACGTCATCGGGCGGCGGGTTCCCGAGCGGTTACCACCGGCTGGTCATCGCCAACGACAGCCTGTGCCTGGACGTGACCGGGAACGTCACGACGGCGGGTGCCGCGATCGACCAGTGGACCTGCAACGGGCAGTCGAACCAGCAGTTCCAGTTCGTGGCCGGCTCCGGCGGCTACGGCGCGCTGCAGGCGCAGAACTCCGGCGATGACGTCACGGTCACCGGCAGCGCCACCGCGGCCGGCACGCCCGACATCGCCCAGGAGCCGGCCAGTTCCTCGGCCAGCAGCCAGTGGCTGCCGGTACAGCAGTCCGACGGCTCGTGGTCGTTCAAGAACTCCGCCAGCGGCCTGTGCCTGGACGTCACCCATGCCGTCGCCACCCTGGGCCAGCAGCTCGACCAGTGGGCGTGCAAGAACGCCCCAGGTACCAACCAGGACTTCATCGCCAGCTGAGACATGAGGAGAACACGAGCATGAGATGGCCAGCCATTTTCCGTAAGCCCCTCACCGCCGGGGCGACGCTGCTGCTGGCCGCATCCGCGGCCGCGGCGAGCGCCAGCATCACCGTCAACGGCACCCAGGGCGGACGGACGTTCGACGGGATCGGGGCGATCAGCGGCGGGGGCGGCAACTCCAAGCTGTTCGCCGACTACCCGGCCGCTGCGCAGCAGCAAATCTACGACTACCTGTTCAAGCCGGGCTACGGCGCCAGCCTGCAGATCTTCAAGGTGGAGATCGGCGGCGACACCAACTCCACCGACGGTTCTGAGTCCAGCATCGAGCACTCCCGCGGCGCGGTGAACTGCAACGTGGGGTATGAGTGGCAGATGATGGAGGCGGCCAAGGCCCGCAACCCGAACATCAAGCTGTATGCGCTGGCCTGGGGAGCGCCGGGGTGGATCGGCAACGGGAACTTCTGGTCCACCGACATGGTCAACTACCTGGTGAGCTGGCTGAACTGCGCCAAATCCGACGGCCTAACGATCAACTACCTGGGCGGCTGGAACGAGCGCGGTTACAACATCAGCTGGTACGAGCAGCTGCGCTCCGCGCTGAACGCCAACGGCTACTCCGGCGTGCAGCTCGTCGCCGATGACACCAGCTGGAACGTCGCCAACGACTTGGTATCCAACAGCGCGTTCTCCCAGGCCGTGCAGATCGTCGGCTCGCACTACCCCTGCGGCTGGATGACCGCGCAGACCTCGTGCCCGAGCAGCTCCAACGCGGTAGCGACCGGCAAGCCGCTGTTCGCCAGCGAGAACGGGTCGCAGGATTACAACAACGGGGCGGCCGCGATGGCCCGGGCCGACAACCGGGACTACTTGGACGGGAAGATGACCGCCACGATCAACTGGCCGGTCGTCGCCTCGATCTACCCGGCCTTCCCCTACGCGACCGACGGGCTGATCCTGGCCAACCAGCCGTCGTCGGGCTGGTACTCGGTCGGCAAGCAGGCGTGGGTGACCGCGCAAACCACCCAGTTCACCGCGCCGGGCTGGACCTACATCGACTCCGCCAGCGGGTACATCGGCGGCAGCGGGAACAACGGCAGCTACGTCACGCTGAAGTCACCGAACGGAACCGACTGGAGCTCGATCATCGAGACCACGCAGGCGTCGGCCGCGCAGACCGCCAGCTACACGGTCACCGGCGGCCTGTCCACCGGCACCGTGCACGTGTGGAGCACCAACATCAACTCGAGTGACCCCTCCACCTGGTTCGTGCACGCGCAGGACATCACGCCGGCGGGCGGCAGCTTCTCCCTGACGCTGCAGCCCGGTTTCGTGTACTCGCTGACCACGACCACCGGGCAGGGCAAGGGCACCGCGACCTCCCCCGCCCAGGGATCGCTTGCCCTGCCGTACTCCGACAACTTCGACTCCGACACCGCCGGCCAGCAGCCACCGTACCTGTCGCAGATGCAGGGCGCATTCGAGGTCGAGCCGTGCGCGGGCGGCCGGTCCGGGCAATGCGTACAGCAGCAGGCTCCGGTCAAGCCCATCGAGTGGGACGGCAACGCCAACCCGTTCACGATCGGCGGCTCGCCGGGCTGGTCCAACTACACCGTGTCGGCGGACGCGCTGATCGAGCAGGCCGGCGCGGTGCAGCTCATCGGGCGGGCCGGCTCCTCGGTCGGCTACAACCCGCCCGCCGCCAACGAGTACTACCTGCAGCTGTCCAACACCGGCGCCTGGCAGGTGGTGCGCGAAACGGGCGGCGGGGCTACGTCCACGCTGGCCAGCGGCACCGTGTCCGCGCCGGGCACGGGCACCTGGCAGCACCTGGCGCTGAGCTTCAACGGCGCCTCGATCAGCGCGGCGATCAACGGCACCACCGTGACCACCGTCAACGACTCCACCTATGCCTCGGGCTACGTCGGCTTCGGCACGTCCGGTTACCAGACCGACCAGTTCGACAACCTGACGGTCACCCCGATCGGGTCGAGCGGCGGCGGGTCGACCGGGCCGATCACGTCGGGGCTGAACAGCGCCAAGTGCGTGGACGACAACGGGCAGTCCTCGGCCAACGGGACCAAGATCCAGGTCTGGGACTGCAACGGCGGGGCTAACCAGTCCTGGACGGTGGCATCCAACGGGACCGTGCAGGTCTTCGGCAAGTGCCTGGACATCACCGGGGCCAGCACGGCTAACGGCGCCCTGATCGAGCTGTGGCAGTGCAACGGCGGGGCCAACCAGCAGTGGCAGGCGAGCAACGGTGCGCTGGTGAACCCGGTCTCCGGCAAGTGCCTGGACGACCCCGGGTCCAACACCGCCAACGGCACCCAGCTCGACCTGTGGACCTGCACCGGCGGCGCCAACCAGCAATGGCACCTGCCCTAGGCATATCCCCGATCCGTCATCCACGCCAACGGGGCCTCTCGTCACCATCCGGACTCCATCCGGAACCGGCGGGAGGCCCCCAAGGAGGCCGCGTGTCCACTTTCTCCCGGCAATGGCCAACGCTCCGCACCGCGGCGGCCGCGCTGCTGCTCGCCGCGCCGCTGGCCGTCATGGCCGCTTCCGTCCCGCCCGCCGCCGCGGCCAGCCTCACCACCGCCTGGAGCAGCGGCGCGTTCTCACTGAACACCGCCGGGGTGGTGGCGCGCTCCGACGTGGTGATCGGCGCGCCGAACAGCTCGCCGTCGCAGTTCCTGCCGCTCAGCAACGGGTCGCTCGGGGTCGCCGCGTGGGCGGCGGGCGGGTTCACCGCGCAGCTCAACCGCAGCGACACCATGCCGCAGCGGCTCTCGCCTGGTCAGGTGCAGATCCCGGGCCTGGCCGCGATGACATCGGCCGCTAACTTCACCGGCACGCTTGACCTGTACAACGGCATGCTTGATGAGTCCGGCGGCGGCATGGCCATGCAAGCCTGGGTGCCCGCCGGCAAGGACGAGCTGATCGTCAACGTCACCGGGGCCAGCCCAGGCGCCAGGCAGACCGCGACGCTCAGCTTGTGGAGCGGCCGCTCCCCGGCCGCGTCCGCGTCCGGCGCGATCGGCAGCCTGGCCCAGACGTGGGCCGACAACTCGCAGACCGGCGCCTCCGGGCAGACGTTCGGCGCCATGGCCGCGATCACCGCCGGCGGTCAGAACGTCACCACGTCGGTGGTGAACTCCACCCAGGTGCAGGTTTCCTTCACCCCGAACTCCGACGGGTCGTTCCGTATCATCGTCGCGTCGCCCGCGTGGACGGGCGGGAACCCGGCGTCCACCGCCTCCAGCCTGATCGGCGGGGATACCACCGCGTCCGTGGCATCGCTGCTGTCGGCGCAGTCGTCGTGGTGGAACGGCTACTGGGCGGGCAGCGGCCTGATCGAGGCGAACTCCGCCGACGGCACCGCGCAGTACATGGAGAACCTGCGCACCCTGTACCTGTACGACGAGGCCGGGCTGATGCACAGCGGCCGGTACCCGGGCAGCCAGGCCGGCCTGGCGGACCTGTACGCCTACGACAAGGACCAGCAGGACTGGTACCCGGCCGGGTACTGGCTGTGGAACCTGCGCGGCGAGATCTCGGCGAACCTGTCGTCCGGGAACTTCGCACTCAACCTGCCGATCTTCGACATGTACCTGAACGACCTGCCGGCGATCGAGTCCTGGACCAAGGCCCAGATGAACGGCAAGCCGGGCGCGTGCGTGCCGGAGACCATGCGGTTCAACGGCAACGGCTACTACAACGGCGGCGGCATCACCGCTGACGCCTCCTGCGCGACCGCCTCCAACCCCGACTTCAACGCCGAGACCGTCACGTCCGGCGCGGAGATCGCGCTGTGGGTCTGGCAGCAGTACCAGGACACCGGGAACCTCAGCTTCCTGCAGAAGTACTACCCGATCATGCAGCAGGCGGCCACCTTCCTGCTGGCCTGGCAGTCCACGGGCTCCGACGGCTACCTGCACGCGGTGGCCAACGCGCACGAGACGCAGTGGTCGGTGGCCGACCCGGCCACCGACATCGCCGCCGACCAGGCGCTGTTCCCCGCCACGATCAGCGCGGCGACGCTGCTCGGCACCGACTCCGCCCTGGCCGCCCAGCTGCGCACCGCCCTTGGCCAGGTCGAGCCGTACCCCCGCACCGATGCCAGCACCCATAGCCAGCTGCTGAACCCCCAGCCCACCTCGGCGTCCGCCGCCGCGAGCGCCGACGCCAAGGGCAATGACGTGATCGCCGACTCCTACCAGCCAGCAGCGGCCAATCACAACCAGGAGAACGTCGGCCTGGAACCGGTCTGGCCCTACGGGGTCATCGGCGACAGCACGACCGTCAGCGGCGACAACCTCACCGCGCTCGCCGACCGGACCTACAACAGCCGGCCGTACCCCAACCAGCCGGACTGGACGTACGACTCGGTCGACGCCGCCCGCCTGGACATGAGCTCGCAGGTGGCCTCCGACCTGGTGGCCGCCACCGAGAAGTACCAGGCCTACATCTCCGGACTGGCCGCCTGGAACCCCAGCTCCATCGATGAGCCCTACATCGAGCAAACCGCCAACGTCGCCGTGACGCTGGATGAATCGCTGGCCACCGACTACGACGGCACCCTGCGGTTCGCCCCCGCCTGGCCGTCCGGCTGGGACGCCGCAGGCACCGTGTACATCCAGGGCGGATCCAAGGTGGACATCCAGGTCGAGGGCGGCACCCTGGCTACCGCGGCCATCCAGGCCGGCACCACCGGCACCATGACCGTCCGCAACCCGTGGCCCGGCCAGCAGGCCGAGGTCGTCAACGGCGCCACCGCCGCCGTGGTGGTCTCGCCCACCAGCGGCGCCACCCTCAGCGTCCCGGTCACCGCCGGCCAGTCCTACCTGGTCGAGCAGCCGTCCTCGCCCACCACCGCACTGCCGTTCGCGCAGGTCACCGGGACCCAGGCAACCGCGGCCAAGCACCTGGGCGGCGTCCAGATCGGCATCGACGCCGGAACTGGCACCGGTGGCGGTGCGACCGGGCCGATCACGTCGGGTCTGAACAGCGCCAAGTGCGTGGACGACAGCGCCGGGGGCACCGCCAACGGCAACAAGATCCAGATGTGGGACTGCCAGTCCGGCAACCCGAACCAGCAGTGGACGGTGGCGTCCAACGGGACCGTGCAGGTCTTCGGCAAGTGCCTGGACATCACCGGGGCCAGCACGGCTAACGGCGCCCTGATCGAGCTGTGGCAGTGCAACGGCGGGGCCAACCAGCAGTGGCAGGCGCAGAACGGTGCGCTGGTGAACCCGGTCTCCGGCAAGTGCCTGGACGACCCGAACTCCAATACCGCCAACGGCACCCAGCTGGACCTGTGGGCCTGCACCGGCGGCGCCAACCAGCAATGGCACCTGCCCTGACGCGGGCTAGAGCTGACCGCCCGCCGCCGTCTTCTGGCGGCGGGCGGCCAAGCCCGAGCGGGCCGACCCGTATGCCCGCATTCATGAATCCCCTCAAGTACTGGAGGTCACCGATGACCGTGAGATCCATCCTGAAGCGGCTCCGCGTATCGCAGCGCGGCGGTGCCGCCCTCACCGTCCGGCCAAGTCAGCAGGTGCTGACGGCGGTGGCGGCGGCGGCCTGCGTCGCGGGCGGCGCGCTCGCCGCGGCGGTTCCGGCCGCGGCGGCCGGCAGCACGCTGCGGGCGGCGGCCGAGGCGCAGGGCAAGTACTTCGGGACCGAGGTCACCGGGAACATGATCAACAACTCGACGATCACGAACCTGGCCGGCCAGCAGTTCGACATGGTGACCCCGGGCAACGAGATGAAGTGGGACACCACCGAGCCGTCTAACGGGTCGTACAACTTCGGCCCGGGCGACGGGATCGTGTCGTTCGCCAAGGCGCACGGCATGCGGGTGCGCGGGCACAACCTGGTCTGGCAGAACCAGCTCCCGTCCTGGGTGTCCAGCCTGCCGAGCAACCAGGTGCAGTCGGCGATGGAAAGCCACATCACCACGGAGGTCAGCCACTACAAGGGCCAGATCTACGCCTGGGACGTCGTCAACGAGCCGTTCAACGGCGACGGCAGCCTCGTCAGCGACGCGTTCTACAAGGCGATGGGCAGCGGGTACATCGCCGACGCGCTGCGCACCGCGCACGCCGCCGACCCCGCCGCCCAGCTGTACCTCAACGACTACAGCATCGAGGGCGAGAACGCCAAGAGCAACGCCATGTACAGCCTGGTGCAGTCGCTGCTCGCCCAGGGGGTGCCGATCAACGGCGTGGGCTTTGAGAGCCACTACATCGTGGGCCAGGTGCCCTCGTCGCTGCTCGCCAACATGCAGCGGTTCGCCGCCCTGGGCGTCAACGTCGCGGTCACCGAGCTTGACGACCGCATCCAGCTGCCGGCCAGCACCGCGAACCTGAACCAGCAGGCCGCCGACTACGCCACCGTGGTGAGCGACTGCCTGCAGGTCGCCCGCTGCGTCGGCGTGTCGCAATGGGGCGTCGGCGACGCCGACTCCTGGATCCCCGGAACCTTCGCCGGCTGGGGCGCGGCCACCATGTACGACCAGAACTACCAGCCCAAGCCGGCCTACTCCGCCGCCTTGTCCGCCCTCGGTGGCTCCGGCAGCACCGGCGGCGGCGGTGCCGAGATCCACGCGGTCGGGGCGGGCAAGTGCCTGGACGTGCCCAACTCCAGCACCACCGCGGGCACCCAGCTGGACATCTGGAGCTGCAGCGGCGCCGCCAACCAGCTCTGGACGCACACCTCGTTGAACCAGCTGACCGTGTACAGCGGCAGCACCCAGATGTGCCTGGACGCCTACGGCAAGGGGACCACGGCGGGCACCAAGGTGGACATCTGGTCGTGCAACGGCGGCGCGAACCAGCAGTGGAACGTCAACTCCAACGGCACGATCACCGGCGTCCAGTCCGGTCTGTGCCTGGACGTGACCGGGGCCAGCACCGCCAACGGCGCGCTGGTCGAGCTCTGGACCTGCAACGGCCAATCCAACCAGCACTGGACCCTCGGATGAGAAAGGCAGATTCAATGATGAATGTCCAGGCACGCCTCCGGCGCGCCAGAAGGGCGCTACTGGTCGTGGCGGCGGGGACGGCGCTGGCCGCCGGGGCCCTGGTCGCCAGCACCGCGCCGCAGGCCCGGGCAGCCGCCCAGGGGCCGTGCGACATCTACGCCGCGGGCGGCACCGCGTGCGTGGCCGCGCACAGCACCACCCGGGCGCTCTACGCCG
>Ga0265334_10000463_pt1 | contig 21018 bp, 20 predicted proteins | sample 42023metaG_FD_192442 | JGI IMG/M metagenome (GOLD analysis project Ga0265334, IMG submission 192442) | Rhizosphere microbial communities from Carex aquatilis grown in University of Washington, Seatle, WA, United States - 4-20-23 metaG | ecosystem: Host-associated > Plants > Roots > Rhizosphere... | reverse complement strand
CCTGCTGGAGCGTCCCCAGGCCGCGCTGACGCTAGGCGAGAAGTACACCCGCCGCCAGCTCTGGGAGATCACGTTCCGCCACCTCGGGTTGTGTGGTAACGCCTTCTGGTTCAAGGACGCCCGCAACAGCTACGGCATCCCCACCTCGATCCTGTACATCCACCCCTGGCGGATGACGCCGGTCGATGATGACGCTGGCAACCTGATCGGCTGGCTGCTGGATCGTGACCTCAATCGAGGCTTGGTGGGCACCAAGATCGACGTGGACGAGGTGATCCACTTCGTGCTCAACGTGCCTGATTCGGGTCACTTCGGGATCGGGCTTGTCGAGAGCGCCATGCTCACCGCTTCGATCAGCCAAGCATTGAACCAGCACATGGCCTCGGTCCTCTCGGCTGGTGGACGGCTTTCGGGCTTTCTGATGCCCAAGGAAGGCGTGATGGACGACACGCCGTTTGCCCAGCTCGTGGCCGACTTCCGCAACATCGTCGAGCAACCCGACGCAGCCAAGCGGCTGCAAGTGGTGCGTGCTCCGGTGGAGTTCATCTCCACGACGATGAGCCCGTCCGAGCTCCACATCGCGGATCTGCTCAACAGCTACCGCGACCAGCTCCTCGCCCTGTGGCGCACTCCACTGAGCCAGATCGGCGGAAGCAACCCGGCTGGCTTGAACAGTGGCGATACCCGCAAGTACGACGAAGCGGCCATGTGGCAGAACGCGATCCATCCCCGGATCGTGGCGTTCACTGAAGCCGTCCAGATGCACCTCCTTGACCTGTACGACGAGGCCGGCGCATCGCTGGACCTGGTGATCAAGGAACCCGAGTTCGACGACGACAGCCCGCGCTACGACCTCCTCCAGAAGTCGCTCAACTCACCGCTGCGCAACTCGGAGCGCCGCGAGCTGATCGGCCTCGACCCGTTCGGTCCCGAGGTGCTCGGTGAGTCTGGCCAACCGCTGGACGATGAGGTCTGGATGCCGATCACCCTGGCACTGGCGTTCAGCGCTGCCGAGAACGCCCAGAACGCGGCGCCTACTCCCACTGAGACCGCGCTTGGCCGTGGCGAGGGTGACGGACCTGTCAGTGACGACAACAGCGCAGCAGGCGATGCGGCTGGAGAGACGGCGCAGGGCGCCGGGGGCGCGACGAAGGCCAAGCTCACCGACCGCCAGGGCAGCCTCCACGCCAGCCTGACGAAGCTCCGGGCGCAAATTGACAAGACGCACACCCCCAAGCTCAAGGTCTCCGTGGCGGCGGTCCTGGAGGCGCAGCGCACCGAGATTGCCGACCGGATCCGCAAGCACGCCGCAGCCATTGTCAAGACGCCCAAGGACACGACGACGTGGTGGGATGGAGCGAAGTGGGACAAGTCGCTGAGCCGGGCACTGGCTGGGCGCTTGCGCTCAACGGCCGAGACGGTCAATGAGCACATCTCGGGCATCCTGCCACCAACGGAACCGGCCAAGGCGTCCGTTTCAGCGGTCGATCGGGTGCTTGCCAAGGGTGCGGCGCGAGTGACTAGGATCAACGAGACGACCCGCGACAAGATCCGTGAGGCACTGGTCCGTGCCGTCGAGCAGGGGATGACGGCCAACGATGCCGCCGATGCGATCGAGGCTGGCGTAGCTGTTGGCGGCCTGGACATGGCGAGCCTGTTCGATGAGTACCGCAGCGAGATGATCGCCCGGACCGAGCTGATGGACGCCTACAACGCCACGTCGATTGCGACCTACTCCGACGCCGGTCTCACCGAAGTCCAAGCCATTGACGGCGACGGAGACCCGGAATGCGCCGAGCGTGACGGCCAGACGTTCTCAACGGACGACGCCGACAGCATCGAGGACCACCCGAACGGGACGCTCGACTGGGTGCCAGTGATCGAAGAGCCGGCCAAGGCGAAGGTGCAACCGATCAATCCGGCTGATCTGATGACCGTCGCGCAAGCCCATGCCCAGCAGGCAAACGCCATGCTCGAGCATGTCTCGGGGATGCAGCTCGCCCAGTCCGCGATCGACGCCCTCTCTGCCCATAACGACCAGCACGAGGCTGATCGCGCCGCGATGACCCACGCGATCCTCAACCAGCCTCCGGCCATCCACCACGTCGAAGCACCGATCATCCAGGTCCAAGCCGCCGAAGCACCCAGCGTCACGGTCAACGCGCCGCCGCCCGACTTCAGCCCGATGCTCGAGGCGATCAGCGCCCAGACCGAGGCACTGCGGCCTCGCCAGGTCGTGAAGACCGTCCAGCGTGATGCGGCCCAACGGATCACCAGCGTTGTCGAGACGCCGATCGATCCCGAGCCCGACAACGATCCGGACGACGCGTAATGCCGATCACGCACTCAGTCGTCGCAACGGAGCCAGACGATCCAACCGCTGAGGTGAAGTCGTCGGGCTGGAATGCTGACCATGTGCTGCCGGATGTCGAAGAGCTGCCCACCGCCGAGACGGATACGACGAAGGTGCTCTCCCCTGATGGCACAGGAGGAGTAACGTTCGTCGCGGGTGGAGGGGGTGGACTCGTCGCTGATCCGGGCAACGCCTGGGCCCCGTCCACTGCGGTTCCGCAGGGCTACGGCATCCTTGTCGGTGGCACGTCCGTTTGGCAGTGCATCCAGGCGGGGACGACCGGCACTGATGACCCGACTGTCCCAATGGTGCCCCCACCGCCGATGGCCGACTACTCCACGGTCGTTGAGTCCACAGCCGTTGAGTGGGCCTACGTTGGCGAGGTCGGCTCCCAGCCATATATCAGCCTGACGCTCAGTTCCGGCATCTGGGTCATGCCCGGCGGATCGGCAACGTCGCAGCAGTATGCATTCACCCAGCAGGACGGCCAGGCGGCACAGGAGAACTTCTCCTACGTCGGGCGCGACGGAAATGCGGTCAACAACTTCTCAGCCCATGTCGTCAGGGATGGCAATGCATCGGTCGATGCCTCGGCCCTCGTTGACAACAACGGCAACGCGTCCACGACCGTCGCAGCACAAACGACCGGCGACGGCCTTGCGTCGGTGGGGGCAGATGCTGTTATCGGAGCCGCCGTGTCGGGGAGTGCCACCGGCAGCTATCGGGCAGTCGGTTCGGCCATCAGCGGTTGGTCCACGTTCGCCGATGCCTCCGGCGCCCACTCGGCCTTCGATGATGGACTCGGGATTGGCCCGACCGGCACACCGGCCACCCAAGGCTGGACGCTTGTGGCTGATGCGGACGGCTTTCCCCGATGGCAGGCCCTCACCGCTGCCGACGTGGGCGCTGATGCCGCCGGTGCTGCTGCTGCTGCCCAAGCTGCCGCGGCCACCGATGCCACGACGAAGGCCAACGCTGCCCAGGCGGCGAGCGATCCGGCCGGCACGGCTGCTGCTGCAGTGGCTGCCCTCGTGATCCCCACTCAAGCCCAAATCCTGACCAGAGGTCTCGGCTCGTGATCATCCTCACCGCAACCACCGACAGCATCACCGTCAACCTCGACGGCGCGGTAGCGACCAACCAGCTCCCGTGCATCAGCTCGTGGCGCGACATCACGACCACCGCCTACACACCCGGCCGGACGGTGCTGAACACGAACGGCGCGAGCAAGGTCACGGTCGTCGGCTCTCCTGCCTCGAGTACGCAGCGGGTGATCGACTTCCTCAACGTGCAGAACCAGGACACGGTGACCCGGACCGTGACGGTGAGCTTCGACCTGAACGGGACGTACTACGTGATCGTCCAGGCGATCCTCGGGGTGAACGAGTCGATCCAGTACACCGACGACAACGGCTGGGTGCATCTCAACAGCTCCGGGACGCCGCTGACGAATATCGCCGGGCCGTCCGATACCCAGGTCTTCACCACAGCGGGCTCATTCACTTGGACCAAGCCGACGTGGTTCACGCCGACCTTCGTCCGCGTCGTGGCCTATGGCGCGGGAGGTGGAGGAGGTGGCGGAGCCTCGGCTACGGGCGCACTGGTCCGCTGCGGCGGATCGGGCGGGGGCGGCGGATGTCGCGTCGATGCGATCTACCGCGCCGCTGACCTCAGCACGACTGCTGCTGTCGTTGTAGGAACCGGCGGCACGCTCGGCACCGCTGGCGCGGCCGGCGGCGGGGCGGGCGGTGACGGTGGCGTGGGAGGCAACAGCACGTTCAGCACCGGCACCCTGCTCCTGACAGCCTACGGCGGCGGCGGCGGGAAGAAGGGCGACAACTCGGCCTTGGCTGGTGCTGGCGGTTCCGGCGCTGGAACACTCGCAGTCGGAGCGGTAGGGACGGCTTCAGCGGCGACGGGTGGACTGCCCGGCGCTCCTGCCACGCCGAACGGTGGATGCGGGGCCAACTCCCTGGCCACCGCTGGGACGCCGATCTGTGCCGAGTACGGCGGCGGAGCGGGAGGGGGCCATACCAACGTCCCGGCCAACGGCATCGGCGGCTCGTCTCTCTGGGGCGGAGCCGGTGGCGGAGTCGGCGGAGGCTCGACCGTTGCCCCGGCAACCATCGCCGGAACCGCTGGCGGCTCGCATGCCGTCGCTGGCGGCGGAGGAGGCGCGGCAGGAACGACCGGCGCATCTCCAACGGTTGGATCACCTGGCACCGACGGCACGCTCTACTGGGGCGGCATGGGTGGCGGCGGCGGCGGCGGTTCTGTCACCGCTGGCGTCAGCGGCAAGGCTGGCGGGCAGGGCGGCCAGAACGGCGGCGGCGGTGGTGGTGGTGGAGTGGGTGAATCCACGTCCTCTGGTGCCGGTGGAGCCGGTGGGGCCGGTGGGGCTGGCGGCGTGTACGTGATGAGTTACTAGATGGGCGTCTTCCAGTGCAACGTGTTCCAGCAGAACGTCTTCCAGAACGACTGCGGCCCGACGCCACCTCCGACTGATGAGCACCACGGCGGCCTGTTCCTCGATCCGCCTCCGGGCTGGCGAGCGATCGATCCGGAACCTCCGCGCCGACGCCACATCGAGCGGTACTACGGCCCGTTACGAGCGGAGCGCGGACCGTTGTATCCCCTAGATGATCCCGAAGAGCTATGGCTGCTCGGACTCAAAGACCTGGAGACGAACTGATGGCACAGATGACGGCCGCCGATATCGACAACCTTCCTGACAGCGACTTCGCATTCATCGAAGCCGGCGGAACGAAAGACTCCAGCGGCAAGACGGTACCCCGGTCGCTGCGGCACTTCCCGATCCAGGACGAGGCTCACGTCCGCAACGCTCTGGCACGTCTCTCTACCTCGCCATTCGAGAAGCAGGCGCGTCCTGCCGTCGAAGCGGCTGCCAAGCGGATGGGCATCGGCGAGCCTGCCCAGAAGGCCTCCGAACTCAAGGCCGAGCCGCTGACGGTCGCCCAGTACGACCGCTGGCTCAAGGGCGAGATCAGCCGGCGGATCCTCGTCGTGCCCTTTGGCGGCCAGCTTCCGAGCCAGTACTACAAGGGCGGCATGGACATCGACCGCCAGTTCTTCCATGAAGGCTCCGACCTCTACGGCCCGTTCCCGTCCCTTCGCGCAAGCCGTGACCGCGTGACCGACTGGCATCACGACATGGATCCAACGGGTGCAACGAAGGGTGCGATCATCGGCCGGACGGTGCTCGATGATCATCCCGAGACGGTCAACCTCGACGGGCTGCCGTACGCAGGCGTGTGGGGCGACTTCTGGGCCAACGCGGGCGAGAAGCGCCGAGCGCTCGTGGCGATGATGGAACGCCAGCTCAAGCAGCAGCTCTACGGCTCATCCCAGGCAGTCAAGGGCGCAGTCAAGATCGATCCGATCACCGGTTCGATCGATGTCTGGCCAGTGACCCGCCACACGATCACCACCTCTCCCCAGAACGGGCTTGCCGTTGTACCGGCGATGAAGGCCGTTCTGGACGCTGACCCAGCCATGATGACCGTCGGGGCGCTCAAGGCGTTCCTGACGGGTCTGGACGCATTTGAACCGGAACTAGGGACGAACTTCTCGGGGAGCGGTGCGAGCTTCCCCCCGAGCGGCGACTTCACGGTGAAGGCCGGACGCGTGTTCAGCTCGAAGAACGAGCAAACCCTGCGCAGCATCATCGATGAGATCAGTGCCCTCCTGGCGCAGATCGTCAAGAACGATGCGAGCGAAGAGTCATCTGAACCCAAAGGCGGCTGACGCCGCAGAAGGAACCATCCAATGAGTGAGACGGAGCTCGTCGGAGAGCTCGGCGAACTGACGGCCAAGATGAAGGCCGCCCTGACCATCATGGAAGAGTCGCGTGAGACCGACTCGGCCCGATGGCATGAAGCCGACGCTTCCCGCGAACAGATCACCAAGGACATCCTCGAGGTCAAGGCCAAGCAGGATGCCGAGCAGATCAAGAAGGACCACGAGAAGAACGTGTCCGACGCCAAGGCCCTCCTGGGCGCGCTGCATGCGCCGTCCAAGGCCGCCAGCATCGGCTCGGGCTTCGGTGGCAAGACCGACACGGCGGGCTCGCCCCTCGTGTTCGGCGAGGCCTACCAGAAGGGCCAGCTCATCTCGGCCCTCTTCGGCATTCGTGAGGGTGCAAACCCGGACGAGTACGCCGAGGCCAAGGCTGTCCTCGCGTCGATGAACATGATCCACGCGGGCCCCGCCTCGGCGGACTACGTGGCCAAGGCCAACCTCGGCCTGACTGGCGCGACCGGCGGCTACGTGCTGCCGAACAACCTGGTCGATGGCGTGATCAAGCCGAACACCCAGGACGCGATCTACACGGCGGGCGCAAACCCGCTGATGTCGGTCAGGACCGGCGTGAACGTGCGCGGGATCGACATGCCGTACCGCACCGGGGCACCGTCGCGGATGACGGTCCAGTCCTGGGGCGCGACCAAGACGAACGTGAACGAGGACTACGGTAGCTATACCGCGAGCCTCGTGACGATCGCCGCCATCTACGACCTCGGCAAGCAGTACCTGCGCTTCAGCGCCGGCTCGGCTGAAGAGGACGTGATGGACGAGCTCGGCAAGTCTGCCGCGCTGGCCGAGAACTACTACGTCATCTTCGGAGCCGGAACGGCCGGCAACAACGGCGAGCCCTACGGCGTCTACACGGCGCTCGCAGCGGCACCCGCCGGGTCGGGCTACCAGACCACCTCTTCGCCGTCATCGAGCACGGTGGCCGGTTCGGCTGCCGCGACCTTTGCGACGATGGCCGGCCAGCTCGGCAAGCGTTCGCGTCACCCGGATGCAGTGGTCACCGATGCGGTGAGCTACTACACCCTCTTCTCCCAGGGCTCGGACTCGGCGGGCTTCTGGATGAGCCAACTGCTCGGGGCAGGCTTCACCGTCGGTCCTGACAACGCCATCCGCTGGCTGGACATCCCGCTCAAGTACGACGCGAACTTCACGGCCAAGCTCGCCATCATGGGCGAGTGGAAGCAGGCGAAGTTCTACCGGGGCCAGGAGTTCCGGATCGAGTCGTCTGACACCGCTGGCACCCGCTGGGATACCAACCTCGTGGGCTTCCGTGGTGAAGAGGAGATCGGGTTCAACGGCGCACCGGCCGTCGCGGTCGGCGCGTTCCAGTACTGCACGTCTATCGTCCCGTAATCCGGCTAGTGTGATACAATCGCCATGTGGACATCTGCACGATCAGTGGGTGTGGTCGGCCTCGTCGGACTCGGCGTGGTTGGTGCACAACGCACTATGAACGCTGGCGTCGGCATGGCGATGTTTCACCGGACGTTCCAGTCAGTTGGTCCCGCAAGCCCGTGCCAGTTCTCCCTTGCAGCCATCCCGGTTGTGAGCGGAACCGGCACGGGCGGGACCCGTTTTGTGCCGCGCACATGCTCCGACTTACCCGGTATCGAGTCTCCCCGTCCCAATACGACGAGATGGTCGCTGCCCAAGGTGGGCTCTGTGCTATCTGTCAGCGGCCAGAGACTTTCAGGCACACGCGAACCGGGCGCGTACGGACCCTCACTGTTGACCACGACCACATCACAGGGCGCGTCCGTGCTCTTCTCTGCAATGACTGCAACCGAGGCCGGTTTGGGGATGATCCGGAGCGCCTACGGGCTGCTGCCGACTACTTCGAGCGCCACCACTAACGTTGGCGCGCAGTGACCGTCTCGGCCGCCTTCCTGGTCAAGGATCCACCGCTCGATCGGTTCGTGGCGCTCATTGAGCTGCTGCGCCCGTTCGTCCACGAGTTCATCGTGGTGGTGGATGACCGGACGGCGGTCGAGTCGGCCGACATCATGTCAACCTGGCGGGGCGTGACGCTCGTCCCGTTCCGCTGGGTTGACGACTTCTCTGCCGCTCGGAATGCGGCCCTGCCGCATTGCACCTCTGACTGGGTGCTGCACCTCGATCCCGACGAGATCCCAACCCCGGCCATGCTCGAGTTCGTGCGGATGGTCGATCAGTCGGATGAGACCGATGTCCGTTGGGGTGAGGCGATCTTCGCCTCGGCTCGGGGCTACCTGTTCTTCACCCGCAACTTCTTCGATGGCCGCCAGGGCGAGGAATGGGAAGAGCACTGGCACTGCCGGCTGTTCCGCCACGGCGAGGGCCGCTGGTACAAGCCGGTCCATGAGCAAGTGGCCATCCAGGGCCAGCCTGAGAACTACACCCGAGGCTCCGACCTGATGCGGAAAGCCCCGCGCTCGGCGGGTATCATCCACTCACGCATGAACAATGAAGCGATCGACCGCCAGTACGCCGCCCTGGGCGAGCGTGGGAGTTCGGGCGCATGAACCGCTGGCGAACCGGCGATGAGATCGGCCGCATCCATCCCACGGCTGTCATCTACGAAGGCGTCGATTTGGGCCACGACGTGACCGTCTTCCCCGGAGCCGTCATCGGGCGTCCGCCAATGGGCGTCGGGATGATCCCACCGAAGTCTGCCGGGGCCGTAACGCGTATCGGCGCAGGCTCGGTCATCGGAGCGAACGCCGTCATCTACCAGGGCGTCGTGACGGGCCCGGAGTGCTTGATCGCCGATGGCGTGGTGATCCGCGAGGACGTGGTGCTCGGGACGCGAGCCGTGATCGGCCAGAACGCCACGATCCAGAACGGGGCCCGCATCGGTGATCGATCGCGGGTGCTCGACCTGTCCCATGTCACTGCCGGGGCGATCGTCGGGGACGACGTGTTCTGGTCGGTCAACGTGATCAGCCTCAACGACAACAGCATGAACCACGGCGGCGAGCTCGAATACCCCTCGGTCGGAGATGGGGCATCGCTCGGCGCTGGTGCGGTGATCCTGCCCGGCCAGCACGTCGGCGAGCGAGCCATCGTCGGGGCAGGAGCCGTGGTGACCCATGACGTGGCGGACGATGGGCAAGTGCGCGGCATCCCGGCCCGACCGCTGGACTTCTTCGACCTGTTCGGGGGATACGACGGGCGCTTCGAGAAGGCCAAGGCGACCCTCGACGCCACGATCAAGGATCAGCACGCATGACCCTCGTGTCGATCGTGATCCCGACCTACAACCGAGCCGAGCTGCTGATGGATCGGGCGCTGCCGTCCGTCCTCGCACAAAGCCACGCGGACCTCGATATCCACGTCGTGGGCGACGGCACCGACCAGGCGACCCTCGACGCGCTACGGGCCGTTTCTGACGCCCGTGTGCGGTTCACGAACCTGCCCCACGCGATCTATCCCAAAGACCCCCACGCGAACTGGTGCGCGATCGGCTATCCGGCCGTCAACCACGGTCTCGCCGATGCGCGGGGCGAGTGGGTCGGAGCCCTGGCCGACGACGACGCGTATACACCCGATGCCATCGAGAACCTGCTGGCGCAGTCCGAGAACGCTGATCTCGTCTACGGCCGAACGGAGGTGGTCGGGCACGGCTTCTATGGCGAATGGCCCGCCCATGCCGCCGCGTTCACCGACGGGGCCTACATCATGAGGACAAGTCTCGGCCTCCGGTATGACGAACGGGCCTGGGAGCAGGGACTGCCGGCCGATTACGAGATGCGCCATCGGGCCGTCACGACGTTACGGGTCGCATATACGCCCGAGGTCGTCTACCGCTACTGGCCCGCCCATGCCGTTCCCCCGGTGTACGCATGATCGCCGCCGTGATCCCGACGCGCTACCACCCGCCCGAGCTCGCCCAGCTCGTGGCCGAGTGCAACCATGACGGGGTGAAGCCCTACGTCATGGAGTCGGCCCTGTTCGACCACCGCATCCACCGGATGTGGAACGCCGGAACGCAGATGGCTCGAGCGGCTGGAGCGGACACGATCGCCATCCTCAACGATGACATCACGATCTATCCCGGCACCCTTGCCCGGCTCGATGAGCTCCTGGGCTACAACCGCCGCGACCCGCGAACCATGACTCCGGTCGCTGTCGTCTATCCCGACACCCAGGCTCCCTGGGCACCGTTGCCCGAACTGTACGAACTCACTCCCACCGAGGGAACGTGGGGCCGAGGCGGGATGACCGGCTTCTGCTTCATGTTCCGGGCCGATCTGCCGCTGCCGGAGTTCGATGAGGGCTTCGGCCTGTGGTACGGGGATGATGCCTTCGAGGAAGGTGTCAGGGCTGCGGGGTACCGGGTCTGCCGGGCCGAAGGCGTGCCGATCCACCACATTCCGGGCGGTTCTACGGATCCCGAGCTGTGGGCTCCGGTGATCGCGGCTGATCGGGCGCGCTGGGACGCGCTGCACGCATGACCCGCCATGACCTCCACAACGTCCACGCGTTTCGAGAAGACGGCACGCTCCACTGCTTTGCCTGCGAACGACCGTTGACGATCGACGAGGTCCAGGACGTGCTCGATCGGTCTGGGCTCACGACCCACGGCGTGTCGCTGGGAGAGGAACTGATCGAGCGTAGCCAGATCCGCTGGATCATCCGTCTCATGGACCGACTACAGAACAGGTTCCATCGCGGACGTTGTCGGACGGTGGCGGCATGAGCCGGATCCTGCTGCTGGGCGATCTCGCCGCTACGGGCTTCGGCACCGTCACGACCGATCTCGGCCGGGCGATGCTTGCTCGTGGCGAGGACGTGCGCTTCGTGCCGCTCAACGTCCAGCCAGTCGGTGACCTGCCCGAGCCGTTCCGATCGCGCTGCCGCTTTCTGAACCACGAGGATGGCTGGATCGAAGACCCCCAGACGGACGAGGAGGCGATCAAGGCGATCGAGCACCGCCGGACGATCTTCGGAGCATGGCCCGATGGCTGGGCACCGGAAGCTGTCATCCTGATCGGCGACGTTGGCTCGCTCAAGATGAGCCTGCTGCCCGATCTCATCCCCAAGGGGATGCCAGCGTTCAACTATGTGCCGATCGAAGGTGTCTCGCTGCCGCCCCGTTGGGCGCTGGTCTGGGAGAACATGAAGCCCATCGCCATGAGCGAGTTCGGGGCTGACCAGATCGCCCGCATCTGGCCCGAACGTCCCCCCGTGATCTACCACGGCGTGGACACCGAGGCGTTCTACCCGGCCAGCTTCGACCGCCCGATCGTGTTCAGTAAGCCATCGGGTGAGTTGACGGTCCTGCGCTCCAAGGACGACTGCAAGCGCTACTTCGGCCGCGATCCCAAGCGCCTGGTCATGCTGTCTACCAATGCCAACGTCCGGCGCAAGATGTACGGCAGCCTCTTCCGCTCGCTGGCCCCGGTCCTTGCTGCACACCCAGACATCGACCTCATCTACCACGCCAAGATCATCGACTATGGCGGCGACCTGCTCGATGAGACGAGCAAGTTCGGCCAGTTGATGACCCGGATGCTGCCGCTGAACTTCCTGCTCAACTCGCGCAACTACGTCTCGCTCGATCGCAAGCAGCTCAACGCCCTGTACAACGCGGCGGACCTGTACGTCGGAGCGGGTGGAGAAGGGTTCGGGCTGACCTATGCCGAGGCGCTGGCGTGTGGAGTGCCAGCCTTGGGCATCGACTTCAGCGCGGTCCCGGAGGTGATCGGACCGGCCGGTGTGACTGTCCCGGTCGGTAGCCTGATCGACTCGGAGTTCAGTTGCTTCTGGGCTCGTCCCGATGAGAAGGCGTACGGCGAGGCCGCCGAGATGCTGATGACCCGCCATTCCCGCCGACGCGAACTGGGTCGTCTCGGCCCCGCCCACGTCGCCAAGTCCTTCTCCTGGGCCACGGCTGCCGAGCAGTTCGCTGCCATCCTCCCCGTCCTCGAGGCTGTCGCATGAGCAACTGGGCCGCCAATACCGCGTACGTCCTGGGCAATACGGTGACGCCCACGGTTCCCGATGGTCACTCGTTCGTCTGCACCAAGGCCGGCACGTCCGGAGGCTCTGAGCCGCCCTGGGTGACACGCTACGCAACGATCAGCGACGGATCAGCCCAGTGGCACATCTACACGATCATCAGCCCCAGCGACGTTCGGGCGTACATGGACCTCAACGACCCCGCCACGGCTCCGGGCGGGGCTGACTCGAGCCGCTACAGCGACGACGTGATCGGCGGCCACATCGTCAACGCCACGACGTTCCTCGAGCGCGCCACGGGGCGGTTCCTGTGCGACCGGCCAGGCTCCACGCTGTACTTCACGACGCTGCTCGCAGCCCAGACCACGATCCCGGCCTTGCGCACCGCGACGAGTGTCACCTGGTCGGGCTCGCTCCAGACCCCCCAGACGCAGCAGAACACCGGCTCCTACTGGCTCATCCCGGATCCGTTGCAGACCGGCGTCTATATCCGGATCGCCTTCCGCGCCTACCGCGCCGATGCGAACGGGATGCCGTGGTGGCTGGCCGACTCCATGTGGTTCGACAAGGCGATGGACTCGCCGTTCTACCCCGGCAACTACGGCGGCGGCTACTTCTACACCTCCCTTCCGAACGACCTGATCATCGTCGGCGACTGGGGCTATGCGCCGGGACAGGAGCCGGGCGATATCCTGCGACCGCTCACCGCCCTTGCCGCGTTCGACACGATGCGCCCCGTTTCGATCATGGCCGACGTGTCTATCACTTCTACGGGCGGAGTCATCAACTACAGCCAGCTCCCGGCCGAGGTGCGCGACTTCATCAGTGCCTGGAAGACCGGCACCCAGGCGATGAGCGTCGGATGACCTGTACGATCTGCCGCCGCAAGGGCTTGGTAACTCTTATCGAGCTGCCGCTCGTCGGCCGCCAAGTGGCCGTGTGTATCCATTGCCGCTACGGCGCCCTGATCCGCCATATGCGCAGCCTGATCGCCCGATGACCGTCCAGCTATTGGGCGAGACAGCGTTGATGCGGCGGCTCGCTGCCCTGTCGGGCCCGAACGTCATGGCCCAGACGCTCAAGCTCATCGCCATCGCATCGAACCGCGAGCAGAAGTTGCTCGTCCATCGCAAGACTGGGACCACGGCTCGAACGATCAGCTACCGGATGACCGGCGCGAACTCAGTCGATACCTACGCCGCAGGGGCAGCGGTATTCAGCCTCGGGACGCGGGCGCACACGATCACGCCCAAGGCCGCCAAGGCGCTGCGGTTCGCCGCCTCGTCAAGTGGGGCAAGGCTGACGGGCAGCCCGCGCAAGGGTGCAGCCGTCGTGTTCGCCAAAGTCGTCCACCATCCGGGGACCCGGCCGTGGCCGTTCATGCTGCCCGGAGCAGTAGCAGGCGTTCAACAGGCTGGGGTCGATCCGATCATCGTGGCGTGGAACGAGGGATGAGCGCCCCGGTCTGGCTGCCGTCCCATGCCTACCTCGTCAACTCGATCGTCTCGCCCTCTACATCCAATGGGATCGCCTACTTCACCCGCGCACCGGGAACCTCGGGGCTCACCGAGCCGACCTGGCCGACGAACGGCGGATCTGTCGTTGACGGGACGATCACCTGGGACTCAGGCACGACGTTCCGCGAGCAGTTCGTCAACGCCATGATCGCGTTCCTGCTGGGCTTCGCAGCCGCCAACCCGACCCTGCTGCGCAAGGTCTACGCCGCCCGTCCGGGCTCGCTTGCCGCTGGGGATCTGCCAGCCGCGTTCATCGGCGACCGGGACGCTCGGCTCATCTACTATCCGGGGCCGATCCAGTGGAACGCAGTGCCGAGTGTCACGCTCGTTGACGCGACTCCCGACAGCCCGCAAGCGTCGCTCCGGATGGACACGCTCGTCGATGGGCTGGTGATGGTGATCGCTTCCTACCCCCACCTCGTCTCGGCGACGAGCGTGATCACCCTCGATGCGACCAATACCGTGCCCTTCGGTGAGGGGCCGACCGAGTTGATCGCCGAGGAGCTCCACTTCGCTGCGGACATTGCCCAGGGACGGGTGCCTGGCCCATGACCGATCGCCCCACCACCTATCTGCCCAGTCCCTCTAAGGAGACGCAATGTCCCTGACTCCAATCCCCGGCGTAACGAAACTCAAGGCCTTCCAGCTCGGCAAGGAAACGACGTTCAGCACGCAAGTCGCCGCGACCCGGCGCTTCGGCTGGCGGGCGACTCCGACGATCGACGAACATGTCACGGACCCGGCGGCCGATACCGGCACACTCGATCCGGCCATCAAGCCGTACCGGCTGGCGACGGACTACACCGCCCAGACGGTCGGTGAGTTGTACGCCAACGACGCGCCGTATCTCTGGTCGGCGCTGATCAAGGCCGGCGTCACCCCGTCAACCGTTGGTTTGACCGGCAAGCAGTGGGACTACCTCCCGGCCTCGACCTCGCAGGACAACTGGGAGACGTTCACCGCCGAGTTCTACGATGACGCGACGGCCGACGCCTTTACCTTTACCGGTGGCGTACTCGACAGCCTCCAGCTCACCTTCCCGCAGGGAACCCTCGCCCCGATCCAGGCGACCGGCAACTGGCGCTTCGCCGCTGCGGCTGCCTTCCCCTCCACGCCGACCGCAGGACTGACCGTTGATGCGGCCCCGACGCCGTTCTACGCGGCAGATACCGAGCTCTTCATCGACTCGACTGCCGGTGGCATCGGTGGCACGAAGATCACCAACGCGATGTATGACGCGGCGGTCAACATTTCCAATAACATCGACGTGAAGCGCTTCGCGAACGGCAACTCGACGCGCTTCCAGGCGGCCAACTACGGTCGCGGGGCGCGGCTCATGGAGACCACCTTCACCTTCGCCAAGACGACCGCAGCGCTGGCCGAAGTGGCCAACTGGCTCAACGCCAACCCGGTCGAGCGGTTCATCTCGCTGCGGACGACCTCGCTCGCCTTCGCGGGCCTCGGCCAGCCCTATCTCCAGGACATCCGCTTCGGTGGCTACTGGTTCACCCGGACCCCGCAGGACGTGAATACCAACACCGCCGAGCAGCTGGTCTGCCACCAGATCTATGACGCCACGCTGACCTACCCGTTCAAGGTGTCCGTGGTCAACACGTTGGCTAGTTTGTGATGCTTCGGGCCGTAGCGGCGCTGCCTAGTTGGAAAGCCCGACTGGGCGAAGCGTGCGCATTCCCGGCAGCGGCGGTTCCCACGACGATCAAAGCGTGTGTTTTGTTCATCGAACGGGTGACCGCGAAGACAATGCGTCTTCCGGGAGTTCACGCCGCTCGGTCCGATCCCCCGGCGAAGGTTTTCGCCGATCGTTACCGGCTCGCAGTGAGCCGGATTGCAACACCAGCGGTTGCGGCATAGGTGGTCAAGATGGAGTCCGGACGGGACAGGGCCGACCAAGAGTTCGTAAGCGACTCGGTGGGCGTGGACTGTATGGCCGCCTCGGCCGCCAGATCCGATCTGGCCGTAGCCTTTCGTGAACGAGGCAAGCCATGGCCAGCATTCGTCTGGCCCGCGCCTGTCAATCTTTGGCCACAGGCGCTCGGCCAATGAGCGCGGTTTAGGAGGCATATCTACAGTGTACACCCGTTCCGAATACATCGGACTCTGAGATGCCAGAGAACGACGCAGGACATGGCGTCGATGTGAACATCGGGGACTGTCGATGTCCAGGCAGTCCCCGGCCCCATCCGGACGGCGACACCGTGACGCTGGTCCCCAAGCTGACCCTGCCGATGGCGGCTTCCCTGAAGGCTCGTGTCGGGATCGGCAATGAGCTGACGCAGGACATCAGCATCGTGGGTGTCCAGTACAGCCTCGTCGCCGGCTATCTCCAAAAGGCCCCATTCGGGGCGATCGAGTCATGGTCGCTGCTCGAGGAAGGTCCGGTCATCGACCGCAAGACCGGGGAACTGCCGCTGATCCCAGTCCCGATTACGCCCGAGAATATCGAGCGCCTGATCCCGTGGGCCAACGGCGGGGAGGAGGTGGCCGAGAAGGCAGATGATCTGTACCGGGCTGACTTCCTCACCCCTTTTCTCCGCAAGACCAGTTTGTCCTTGAACGGTGGGCAGACAGTGGGCCGCACGGCGGGATCGACATTAGCGACCCGCAAATCTGGGCCATCGCGCCGTTCGCCCTCCAAGCCATCCTTGCGCCCCGTTTCGGGTGGGAGAAAGTCGGCGTAATGACGTTCGCCCAGGCGATGATCAGCCTCCAGCTCATGGCCGAGGAGCGGATCGGCTCTGCCATGCGCCAGAGGGCGGCGGCTGAGTCTGCCGAACAGGACGCCTCGTGGGATGTCGTGCGTAAGCAACTGGCGAACTAGATGGCCATCGCCCAGACGGCCGAGCTGATCGTCCGGATCATCGGGCAGGACGCCCTAAGTCCGGCCGTAGCTTCGGCTGAGAGCGGGCTGGGCCGGCTGTCTTCGACCTCTGGCGTGGCTGCCAAGAGCGTCGGGCTTGTTGAGTCTGCCGCGACGGGGATGGGCAACGCCCTGAACCACGCCAAGGGCTTTGTAGGCAACCTGGTCTCCGGGCCGCTGGGGATGATCGGGCTCGGAGCTGCCGCGTTCACCCTCGGCGGGGCTCTGAAGTCCGGCATCGACGAAGCCCAGGGAATGGCCTTGGCGATCGAGAAGCTGACGGGCGTCACGGGCATGTCTGCGGAGTCCGCATCGCAGCTCATCGCGGTCTTCGGGAAGTTCGGCATCCAGTCGCAGCAACTCACGCAGATCGCTGGCTTCGCTGAGAAGACGATCGGCAAACTGGCCGACACGATGTCAGGCAAGGGCAAGGACGCCGTGTCCAAGCTCACACTGCTCGACAAGCAGTACGGCATCCAGCTCGAGAACTCCAAGGGCCAGGCCGTTGACTTCGCCACCGAGCTGAACGTCGTCTCGGACTACTACAACTCCAGTGCGACGGCCGGCCAGAAGGCCGCCCTAGCGGCGCAACTCTTCGGGCGCGGGTTCGCCACGATGATCCCGATCCTGAAACTCGGCTCTGCGGGGATTGCCGAAGCCAAGGCAACGGCCGACGCGCTCGGACTTACCCTGACCGCCGATAACGTGGTGGCGCTCCAAGGGTTCCAGGGCGCGATGCGCAACGCAGGCGAAGCGGTCGATGGCTTGAAACTCCAACTGGCGCTCGACCTGATCCCCGACATGACCATGCTCGCCAACACCGTGACCAAGTTCACGACGGACCACAGTACGGATATCAAGGCGTTCTTCCACAGTGCAATCGGCGCGGCGGAAACGCTAGGAGGCGCGGTCGTCAGTGTCGGCAAGACGATGGCCGACTGGTGGGCCAAGATCCCCGGACCGCTTCAGACGCTGCTCATCCAAGCCCTCATCGGCAATAAGGTGATCAAGACGGTCTTCGGGATCAACATCCTCGGCACCGTCGAAGGGGCCGTGGCGAACATCGGCAAGGACCTGCTCTCCAAGGTGGTTGGAGGCCTGTTCGGCAAGACCATTGCCACTCCCGTTGTCAACGTGGACGGAGCAGTGGTGAATGTCGGAGGGGCCAAACTCCCCGGTGGTCCGGTTGGCGATGTTGCTGCCGGGGCTGGGACAGGCGAGGCGATCGCCGCTGGCGGCAGTGCGGGCTTCCTTGGGGACGTGGCGGCGGCGCTCGGGCCGCTGGCGATCGCGGCAATGGTGCCTCTGGTCCTCAACGCCATCGTCAACAGTGACCCGCAGAAGACAGCGGCGAGCGCACTGGCAGGCAGGCAGCAGACCGCAGCAGCGCGGGGACTCAACCCCGCGAACGTGGCGGGCCTTGACTACAACGGGCCAAAGAGCACCGCACTGCAACCGGGTACCAACATCACCGACTACGGCAAGCAGGCTGCCCAGAGTGCGGCCATGACCGTCAACCAGCTCTCGGACATCAAGCAGTCGATGGCCGCCGACATCCGGATCGGGGATGCGCAGCTCAAGGTGCAGCAGCAGGCAGCGGCCCACCAAGCCTCAGAGAAGACGATCGCGGACATCGCCGGGTCGAACCACAACTTCCTGACCATGTTCCGGACGGGCAGCGCCAAGGCGATGATCGGCCTGTTCCCGGCTGAGAAGAACTACCTGTCAACGGCCAGCGATGCCACCAAGGGGACCGCGCAGTACACCCGTGGGCTCAAGGAAGACATCGTCGCGCTCCAGAAGGCCGAGGTCGGGGCAACGGCGGACCAGAAGGCCAAGCTGAACGCCGATATCCTCGTCCTCCAGGCCTTGGTCAAGGCCACGACGGCAGCGGTCTACAGCGTCGGGCTCACGCCTGCCCAGTTGACGAAGTTGCAGAACACCAAGGATCAGGGATCGAGCATCGCCCCCACCACGACCCACAAGCAGAACACCGTCGCCGCCCAGAAGTCCAAGCAGCTCGGGACCAAGTAGATGGCGATGCGCTTCCTCTTGGGCGGGTCCGACATGGGCACCTCGGTTGTCCGGCTGGGCCAGATCCCCGGCTTCATCGGCAACGCCGAGATGGGGGAGGCGGGCATCTGCGGGCTGCCGTTCGACGATCCGACAGGCTCCCTGGTCATCACCGGCTGGCAAACGTTCACCGTCGATGAGAGCGCGGGTCCGGCCGGACAGCAGCGGCTCTGGACGGGCTTCATCGCGGATCGGCAGTACGCCAGAGCAACGGGTACGTCCCTCATTGCGGCCGCGAGCAGGCGGATCGAGACCACGCTGGTAGATCTCAACACGATCCTGACGTTCCGCCTGTTCCCCGAGAGCGATAGCACGGCGAACCGGCCCTCTGAGACGGACGTGGCGCGGATCAACTGGCTGCTGTCCACGTCCTATCTCAGCTCGGTCTACGACTTGGGCTTCGTCAACTCGACGGGGCCTGTAACGCTTGACGCGGCAGACCTGCGGGGCCAATCAGCCCTGAGCCTGCTCGGGGACTGCGGGGATGCGTCGGGCAAGAACTACTTCCTCTACTACGACGAGAGCGCCAACAAGATCGGGCTGTGGTACGACTTCGACTACTCGACCAACTTCACCTCGACGCTCAGCCTCTCGAACGTCCTGTCCGACGTGGACAACGTGACGACCTTCGCCTATGAACCCGACGCCACGCTCGATGTTGATCCAGGGCGGGTCTACTCGGGAGTCCAGGTGCCCTACAGCGGAACGGGCTCCCCGGTGTATGTCACCCGCGCCGCGACGACGACCGCGTTCGGGGTTGCGAGGGACACAACGGCTCCCAACGTCAACGTCAAGACCTCCGGTGCTGCGACAACCCTCGGACGGCGCTACCTGAACTCGATCGCCACCGAGGACCAGAAGATCAAGCTGACGGTGCGCCTCCCCGCGTCCAAGGTCACCCTGCTCCGGGAGGGGATGCGCGTGGCGTTCAAGGCATCGCACTTCCCCTATGGCCTGAGCTCCTATACGTATTGCCGGATCCTCAACCGCGAGGCCAAGCAGGACGAGCAGAGCGACCAGTTCTACAACGTCGTCCTCGAGCTGAGTCCCCCGGTCACGCCGGCCGCGTCTCAGCACATTCTCATCGCGTTCATGGCCCAGAACTTCCCGCTCGGCACCACGCCGGTTGCACCGACCGATCTCTCCGCCCATTCCTGGACGCAGCTCTTCTGGTCCAACGACTTCTGCGACCCGAATACCGTGGGCAGCGGGGCAGGGCCGCCCGTCCGCCAGTGCTTCGGGCTGTACTACCGAGCGATCCTCTCGAGCGAGACGACCACCGTCGCCACGTTCCAGCCGCCTGGTTCGGGCGAGACGGGGATGTTCGTCTACGAGATCGCGGGCTGCGATATCGACGCGATGACGACCGTCTCGACACGCTCCGTGCATCTTGCCGACGCCGGGACTTCGACGCTGACGACCTCAGCTTCCGGTAGCTCGGTGCTCTTCGGCGGGACGGCCTTTGGGAAGGTCGAGTTCGACGGCGGCTGGGGCAACCCTCCTGGCTGGCTTCCTCCGAACCAGCTCGTCAACAACAGCGCGGGCACCGAGGTGCTGAACTGTAGCGTCGAGGGGAATACCGACCAGCAGGCACCGTGGCTCCACATCGGCTATGCCACCGGGACCGGAACGCTCACGGTCTCATGCGTGGCGAACAGCCACGGTGGCGGGGCGTCTGCCTATACGGGCGGCTATAACACGAGCATCGCGGGCTTCCTCATCCCGATCCTGACCTCGTTCTCCATCGTCCAGTCCGCCAACAACTTCGGGTCGGGAGCTTCGTTCAACGTTGTCATGCCCTCACCTCCAACCCCATCATGAAAGTCACCCGCCACTTCAAGACCGACTTCGATGCCGGCTCGTTCACGCCTGACGGGCCCGTTGGGACAGGCGCAGCGTTCGGCGGCGGGATCGTCGCCACGTCGGTCACTGACGGAGTTACGACGGTCATCCCGACGAGCCAGCTCGACTTCATCTCGGGCGCCACGGTCACTGATGCGGGCGGCGGTGTAGCCCATATCGCCGTCGCCACCTTCACAAACCCGATGACGACCGAAGGCGACATGATCTACCAGCACTCCTCGGCGCCGACCAGGCTCGCGGTGGGGGCGACGAATACCGTCCTTCATGGTGGCACGGACCCGTCCTATTCGGCCGTGGTCGAGGCGGATATCACCCTCGCCAACAACACGACGAACAACGTCAGCATCACGAAGCACGGCTTCGCCCCGATCGCCCCCAACGACGCGACGAAGTACCTCGATGGGACGGGGGCCTACAGCGTGCCTGCCGGAGGCGGGGGCGGCATCTCGCAATACTTCGTCGGCTACAACACGGTCGGAGGCACCTGGACGACGATCACGGCAAGCCGCTACTACCTCAAGCAGATCACGCTCGCATCCGCTGCCACGTTCACCTCGATTGAT
>Ga0265334_10000462_pt1 | contig 21073 bp, 18 predicted proteins | sample 42023metaG_FD_192442 | JGI IMG/M metagenome (GOLD analysis project Ga0265334, IMG submission 192442) | Rhizosphere microbial communities from Carex aquatilis grown in University of Washington, Seatle, WA, United States - 4-20-23 metaG | ecosystem: Host-associated > Plants > Roots > Rhizosphere... | reverse complement strand
GCGTGCCCCCAGTCCCGCGCCTGTTGCAGCGCCAGCTCGGAAAGAGCGACCCCCTGCACGCCCACCGACAGGCGCGCGGTATTCATCATCACGAACATGTATTCGAGGCCATGGTGCGCTTCGCCGACCAGATAGCCGAGCGCACCGCCCTGCTCGCCGTAGGACATCACGCAGGTCGGGCTCGCGTGAATGCCGAGCTTGTGCTCGAGCGATACGCAGCGCACGTCGTTCGGCATTCCCGGTGTGCCATCGGCGTCGATCAGGCGCTTGGGCACCACGAACATCGAGATGCCCTTGACGCCCGCCGGCGCGCCGTCGATGCGCGCCAGGACCAGGTGGACAATGTTGTCCGCCAGGTCGTGATCACCGAAGGTAATGAAGATCTTCTGGCCCGCAATGCGGTAGTGATCGGCCTCGGGCCACGCACGCGTGCGGATCGCGCCCAGGTCGGATCCGGCCTGCGGCTCGGTCAGGTTCATGGTTCCGGTCCACTCGCCGCTGATGAGCCGCGGCAGCAGCAGTGCCTGCAGTGCCGGCGTCGCGGCACTCGTCAGCGCTTCTACCGCGCCGCGCCCGAGCAGCGGGCAGAGCATGAAGGACATGTTGGCACCGAAGCAGATTTCCTCGACCGCCGTGGCCAGCATCACCGGCGCGCCCTGCCCGCCGTGCTGCGGGTCGACCGCCAGCAGCGGCCAGCCATCCTCGACGTAGCGCCGGTAGGCGTCCCGGAAGCCCTCGGGCATCCGCACCGCGCCGTCGCGCAGCACGGCACCCTGGCGATCGCCGGGAGCGTTCAGCGGCGCGAGCACGGCCTCGGCGAAGCGCGCCGCCTGCTCGAGCACCGATGCCAGCAATTCCGGCGAAAATTCCGCGTAGCGCGGCAGCGCAGCGAGCTGCTGCACGTCGAGCAGCTCATCGAGCACGAAGCGCAGGTCCTGGAGCGGTGCGTGATACATGAATATGACAAGTCTCGAGACCGTACCCGTGGCGAGGACGCGGTGGAACGCGAGCACTGTCACGGCGCCGCGTGCGCGACTTTGCCACGATGCGCACGATGGCGCACTCTCCACCACCACGTTCTGCATCGCGCGCGCTCGACGTGCTCGAATTCATGCCCGCGCGGCGGCCGCAAACTGCCGCGCCCGCGCCCGGACCGCGCCAGTTCACCGCAGACGAGATCGGGCGCGGCCTGTTGCCGCTGCTGTCCTCGCTGCGCCTGCAGAGCCTGTCGCTGCACAACGGCACCGGAGAGCTGCTCTGGCTGTCCGAAGGGGTATTCGGCCCCGACGAGAACGGGTACGTGCTCGATGCGCTGGACCAGTTCGCCGCAAAGAATGGCCCGATGCAGCTCGAGCGCCGCCTCGATGACGGTCGACGGGCGCTGTTCCTGTGCGCGCGCACGCCGCTGGGCGAGCGCTGTGGCCTCGCCTGCGTGATCGCCGAGGCCCGCTCCAACCAGGGCATCGAGACCGAACTGGACGCGGCACAGATCACGGTCGCAATGCGTCAGTTCAGCATGCTGCTCGCCCCGCCGCTGGCCCGCCCGCAGCCCGGACCCGTACGCGTTCCGCTGCGGCCTGCGGCGCCGGAAGCCCCCACGGCCGCATCTGCGCCGGCGCCGCAGGCCCGTGCCGCACCCGTCGCACGCCCACCGGCCGCACGCGCGCCTGCCGCACGGCCGTTTGCGGCCCTGATTGCTGCCGCGCCCGAGGCGCAGCCGGAGGTCCCACCTGCTCCAGCTGCGCCAGCGGAGTCGAACCAGCGAGAGCCTCCCGTGCTCGCGCCGGCGCGCACCCCGCCCGCGCGTGTTTCCGCAGCGGCGAAGGCCGCCGCTGCTCGGCCGCCCGCAACTCGAGGCAACGTTGGCCAGGGTGCGCTGCAGGCACGCCGCTATCTGCGACTGCGACCGGGCGGTACCACGCGGCGCTACGAGATCGATCTGCCGCCGGACACTCCTGCATCGCTGACCAGCGATCTGCGGCTCGCGCGGCGCGTAATCGAACATCTGGATCGGGAGCGCGAACGCTACCTGCAGGACCTGTCGAGCTTCACCGTGCCGCTGTGCGCCTCGGCCGTGCTCTCGCCCAGCTTCCTGGAACAGTTGATGGCTGCGGCCGCGGCCGCCAGGTTGCCCGACGGTATGCTCGGCTTCTCGCTACCGAGCGCGGCGTGGAGCCAGGAATCGCACAATGCCGGTCGGTTCATGCAGGCCTGCGGCCACGCGCATTGCTTCGTGACACTCGACGAATTCAATCTCGGCCGCTCGGGCTTCGACCTGCTGCGTCTGCCGGCACTGCGCTGCCTGAAGCTCGATCCGGCGCTGGTCGGCGCGATCGGCAGCGACAAGTTCTCGCAGGCCAGCGTGGCCGCAATCGTGCAGGCGGCGCGTGTACTCGGGCTCCATTGTGTTGCCGTGAACGCGGACTCACCGCAGACGCGCGAGTGGCTCGCATCGGCGGGAATCGAATTCGCGGATCAGGTCAGCCGCGGCCCAGCAGCCGGCGCCACCAGGAAGAGCGCGGAGCGGCTGACTCTGGACGGCGCGGCTTCGGAACTGCACGCGCCGGATGCTCGGCCTTGAGTTGCTGCCCCGGGCGCACCGGCTTCGCTGGGGCGACGGGCTTGGCCGGCATGTAGGGATTGAATTCTCCGGCCGTGCCGCCCTTGCGTGCCCCCTTGCCGGCATCGGAAGGCGCCAGCTCGAGCTTCGCGGGCTTCGAAGCCGGCTCCGCGGCGGAGGCGGTCCCCGACGGCGGCGGCTGATCCTCTTCGAGCGACAATCCGGACAAGTCGAGCTTGCGTAGCAGCTGCGAGGTCGAATTGATCGCGTTGCGAGCGGTATCGACGGCCCAGTGCCAGACGGCCTGACCGCGCTCGTCATGGCGGACTTCGCCGAGCTGCGGCTTGGTCGGTGGCGGCGAATTGGGGCTTGGCTTCGTCATCAGAGTCCTGCTGGCCCTCATTAAATCACGGGCGCTGCATGCCAGCGATGCTGCAAAGCCAGATATGGGGGTGCCCAGCGCCGGATTGTGGGACGCAGTTCGCGCTCCGGTGCGGTGCTCCGAGGAACTGTGAGCTGCCGCGCACGCTCTGGCGCGCGCGCGCGGCACGATAGGGGCCATGAACGCGGTGCCCAACACCCAGCCCGATCCCGTTGCCGCCGGCGGCGCACCCACGGCGGCCGCCGTCCCCGCGACGGCGCCCCCGGTGGTCATGGACCGCGAGTTCATCGTCCGCAACCAGATCATTGAACGCTATCTGGGCGGCAAATTACCGTTAAAGGGAGCACAGGATTTCGAACGCTACTGCCACGAGCATCCGGACATGCTCGATGACATCGGGCTCACGGAGCGCATCAATGCGGCGCTGCGCCTGCTGGATGCCGGCGGGCGCGCGACCCCCTGGGAAGAGCGCCCCCGTCGCCTGTGGGAGCAACTGCCGGCGTTCCTGGCCGTCTGTGCGCTGTGCGTAGCCGGCGCAGTCACCGCGCTGGTGCTGCTGCATAAGCTCGGCGTACGGGATGGCACGATCAGCACGCTGAAGACTCGGCTGGCCGCCTCGCCGCTCGAGCCAGCGCAGTCGACCCGCACGGTCACGATCATCCCGAGCCGTACCGCACCGACCCGCACCAGCGCGGTGACGGTCGGCGGAGGTGAAGCGCAGATGGCGGACCTGCGCTTCGATGTCTCATGGTCAACGTTCTCCGCGTTCCGCGTCACAATCGATCGTGTCGACCAGGGACGCGTGGCGGTACTGCACAACGTGCTCAAGGACTCCCTGGGCAGCGTGCACATAGGATTCAACAGCTCGGCGCTCGGCCCAGGCGACTATCAGTTCACCCTCGAGGGCCTGAACTGGCGCGGTGACGCGGTGGCGCAGGCCTGGGCCACCGTCGGCGTCGCGCACTAATACAGCGCCGCGCGCGGCGAGGCGCTGATCACCGAGCGGGTCGACAGGTAGCCCGCCGCGCCGACGACCAGCAGCGCTGCGATTACGCCGAACACCCAGAAGCCCCCATCGAAGTGGTATTTGAGGTCCAGCGAATGCGCGAGGGCCGCCGCGGCCAGTGCCGATCCCGTCGCTGCGAGCAGGCCTGAGAGCGCGCCGAGCAGCGAGAACTCCGCCAGCACGCTCGAGACGATCATCGAGCGACTCGCCCCGAGCACGCGCAGGATCGCGGTCTCGTAGCGCCGCTCGGCGCTGCTGGACTGCACCGCGGCCAGCAACACCGTGAGCCCCGCCAGCAGCGTGAACAGGAATACGCTCTGCACAGCGGTCACCGCCTTGTCGATCACCGAGCGCACCTGGGCAAGCAGGTCCCCGACATTGAAGATCGATACCCCGGGAAACCGGTGCACGAGTTGCGCCATCGCACTGCCCGTCGGGGCCATGAACGCGCTCGTCATGTAGGTCCCGGCGGCCGAGTCGATCAGCCCCGGCGGGAACATGATGAAAAAGTTCGGTCGAAAGCTGTCCCACTTCACCAGCCTGAAACTGGCGATCGTGACCTCGAGCGGCTCACCGGCAATGTCGAAGCCCAGTCGGTCGCCGAGCTTGAGGCCCAGCGAGTCCCGGTATTCCACTGCGACCGAGGCCAGCGGCGCGCCGGCATTCTCAAGACCCCACCAGCGGCCCGCGACGATGCGATTGTCATCGCCGAGATCGGATGCCCAGGTCAGGTTCTGCTCGCGGTCGGCGAATCCACGGCCTCGCGGCCCCTGGAACTGCAGGTCCTCGACCTTCCGGCCATTGATCGCGATGAGTCGGCCACGGACCATCGGCAGCATGCGCTCGAGCCTCGCTCCCTGGGCCTGCAGCTCGCGCTGGAACCCGGCGCGCTCGTCGGGCGCGATGTTCACGAAGAAATAGTTGGGGACGTCGCCGGGCAGGCTCGCGCGCCAGTCGACCACGAGGTCGTTGCGCAGCAGCGCCAGCGCGAGCAGCAGCATGGCCCCTAAGCCGAAGGCGACGATCTGGATGATGCCTTCCGTGCGGCGCCGCGCGAGATTGGCCACGCCGTAGCGCCATGCGGCGCCCGCGTGCCCGCGCACCCGCGCGGCCAGCTGCACCAGCGCGGCACCGCACAGCGCGAGTACCAGCACGGCAGAGGCAAGCCCGAGCACGAAGTAGAGGCTCATCGACAGATTCCCGAGCGCGAGGTAGACCACGCCCGAGATCGCGACCACGACCGGCAGCGCGGCAGTCCAGAGCTTCAGCGACGGCGGCCCCACGTCGTGGCGCAGCACGCGCAGCGCCGGTACGTTCATCAACTGCAGCAGCGAGGGCAGTGCAAAGCCCGCCAGCAGGCTCAGCGCGATCACGAAGCCGATCAGCGCCGGTGCCGGGCCCGCCGGAGGCAGGTCGGCGCGCAGCAGGCCCTGCAGCACGCGCACCAGCCAGAACTGCGTGACCCATCCGGCGGCAGCGCCGAGGACGCTCGCGGCGGCAGCCAGGATCAGCAGCTGCCACAGGCTCACGCCGAGCACGAGAGCGCGCGAGGCGCCGAGGGTTTTCATCAGCGCGACGGCGTCGAGGTGCCGTTGCACGTAGCTGCGCGCGCTCATCGCGATCGCCACGGCGCACAGCATCACGGCCACGAGGCTGGCGAGCGCCAGGAAGCGCGTTGCGCGCCGGTTCGCGTCCCCGATCTGCGGGCTGGCATCGGCAATGGATGCCAGGCGCTCGGCACGCGGCGCATGCAGCGCGTGCCAGCGCCGGAATGCATCGAGCTGCGGCGCGTCGCCGGCGAGCAGCAGATCGAAATCCACGCGGCTGCCGGGCTGGATCAGCCGCGTGGCGGGCAGGTCGGCGTCATTGATCAGCAGCGCCGCGGCAAAATCGACGAAGGTCGAGCTCTGATCCGGCCGCGAGATCAGGATGCGCGTGACGCGCAGCGTCCTCGCCCCGACCTGCAGTTCGCTACCGACCTGTGCGCCGAGCATCGCGGCGAGTCGCGAGTCAGGCCAGGCTTCGCCGGGCGCCGTAATAGCCGTGGTGGGCGTGCCGTTCGCGAACGGCGCGGCCGCTGCGGTGAGCTGGCCGCGCAGCGGGTACCCGGCGCTGACCGCGCGTACGTCGGCGAGCTGGTTCGCATCGCCGTTGAAGATCGCTGAAAGCGCGCGGGTGCGGCGGGCGACGCGCAATCCGAGTCCGGCGGCCTGCGCCGCCTCGCTGCCGTCGATCGGCTGGTCGGACTCGACACGCAGGTCGGCCGCCAGCACCTCGCTTGCCTGCGCCGCGACCGCGTGCCCGACGCGATCAACCAGGAAGCCCACGCCACACAGTGCCGCGACCGCGACGGTGATGGCGAGCCACAGCACCGCGAGCTCACCGGAGCGCCATTCGCGCCGCAGCGCGCGCAATGCCAGCACCAGGCTACGCATGCACCGGCTGCGGCAGTGGGGCGGCCCCGACCAGTGCTCCGGCCTCCATCATGACGATCCGGCCACAGCGGGCCGCGAGCGCGGTATCGTGCGTGACCAGTACCAGCGTCGTGTCCGAACCGCGATTCAATCCGAACAGCAGCTCGGCAATGCGCTCCCCGGTCACGGTATCGAGATTGCCGGTCGGCTCGTCGGCGAACAGCACGGCCGGAGCCCCGACGGAGGCGCGAGCCAACGCGACGCGCTGCTGCTCCCCTCCCGACAGCTGCCGCGGATAGTGGCCTGCGCGCGACTTGAGCCCGACGCGCTCGAGCATCGCCGCCGCACTGGCGCGCGCATCGGCGCGCCCGGCGAGTTCGAGCGGCAGCATCACGTTCTCGAGCGCCGTCAACGACGGGATCAGATGGAAGGACTGGAACACGAATCCGACGCGCTGTGCGCGCAGGCGGGCGCGTCCGTCCTCATCGAGCGCGCTCAAGTGCTCGCCGGCCAGCCAGACCTCGCCGGAGGTCGGACTGTCCAGTCCGGCGAGCAGTGCGAGCAGCGTGGACTTCCCGGCGCCCGAGGCGCCCACGATCGCGATGCTCTCGCCGGCGGCGACTTGCAGCGATATGTCGCGCACGATGGTCAGCGGACCTTCCGGACTGCTAACCTGCCTGGTCAGATTACGGGCTTCGAGAACCATGTCACGCGTCATTGGCATCCTGTGGGCAGTGCTGGCCGCGCTCCCGCTGGCCGCGCCTGCGGCGAGTCCCGCGCCGGGGGCGGCCATGCCGGTCATCCTGGTGTTCGGCGACAGCATCAGCGCGGGTTATGGCATCCACGTCGAGCAGGGGTGGGTCAATCTGCTCGCACGCAAGGCCGAACAGGAAGGGTACGGATTCCGGGTCGTGAACGCCAGCGTGAGCGGGGAGACGACCGCGGGCGGGCTCGCGCGCCTGCCACACGTACTGGATGTGCAGCATCCGGCCTTGCTGGTGCTCGAGCTCGGGGGCAACGATGGCCTGCGCAGCCTGCCGCTCGAGAGCACGCGCGAGAATCTCGACCGGATGATCACGCTCGCGCAGCAGCGCGGGATCGGCACGCTGCTGATCGGCGTGCGGCTGCCGCCAAACTACGGCGAACGCTACACCGTCGGCTTCCAGGACATGTATGCGAGCCTGGCACGCGCGCACCGGATCGCGGCCGTGCCACAGCTGCTCGAGGGGGTCGATTTGAATCCGGAGCTGATGCAGGCCGACCACATCCATCCGAACGAGCAGGGACAGCCGTTGCTGCTCGGGAACGTTTGGCCCAGACTCGTGCCGCTGCTGCGCGCACGACACACGGGGGGCGCAAGCCATGGATAGATTCTGGCTGGCACGCTATCCGGCCGGCATGCCGGCCGACATCGACCCGTCGGAATTCGGATCACTCAAGGCCCTCATCGAGGCCGCCTGCGTACGCTACGCCGAGCGCATCGCCTATCGCAGCATGGGCAGCACGATCAGCTACCGCACGCTCGACGCGCGCTCCGCCGCCTTCGGCGCCTGGCTGCAGCGCGCCGGCTTCCAGCGCGGGGATCGCATCGCGATCATGCTGCCGAACCTGATGCAGTATCCGATCGCGATGTTCGGTGCGCTGCGCGCCGGGCTCACCGTCGTCAATACCAATCCGCTCTACACGGCCGAGGAGCTCGTCGTGCAGCTCAAGGACAGCGGCGCGGTCGCGGTGGTCGTGCTCGAGAACTTCGCCGCGACGCTGCAAGCGGCGTTGCCGGCCACCAGCGTGCGGGCGGTCATCGTCACCGGCGTGGGGGATCTGCTGCGCGCCCCGAAGGGAATGGTCGTGAATTTCGTGCTGCGGCATATCCAGAAGAAGGTGCCGCACTGGAACATTCCCGGCGCGCATCGCTTCAGCGCGGTGCTCGCCGCCGGCAGCGCGATGACGCTGCAGCCGGTCGAACTGGGGCACGAGGACCTGGCCTATCTGCAGTACACCGGTGGCACGACCGGGGGCCCGAAGGGCGCGATGCTCACGCACGGCAACATGGTCGCGAACATCCTGCAGTGCCGCGCCTGGTTCCAGCAGGTTGCGCTCGAGCACGTCACCTTCGTGTGTGCGCTGCCGCTCTACCATGTGTTTTCGCTCACCGCCAACTGCCTGCTGTTCACCTCGCTCGGCGGCACCGGGCTGATGATCATCAATCCGCGGGACTTCCCGGATTTCGTGCGCCAGCTGCGCTCGTATCCGCCGATGTTCTTCATGGGCGTGAACACGCTGTTCAATGCGCTGATGCACACCCCAGGCTTCGAGCAGGTGGACTTCTCGCGGCTGGTCGCGACCATCGCGGGCGGCATGGCACTGCAGAGCTCGGTCGCGCAGCGCTGGCTCGAGCTGACGGGATGTCACGTGACGCAGGGCTGGGGCCTGACCGAGGCGTCTCCGGTCGGCTGCTGCAGCAAGCTGGTCGGTCCCGACGCGGCGTTCAACGGGGCGATCGGTCTGCCGCTGCCTTCCACCGAGCTCACGATCCGCGACGAAGCTGGAGCCGATCTCGGCATCGGCGCGGTAGGGGAGATCTGCCTGAAGGGTCCGCAGGTGATGCGCGGCTACTGGCAGCGTCCCGAGGAGACGGCGCACGTGATGCTGCCGGGCGGCTGGCTGCGCACCGGCGACATCGGGCGTATCGACGAACATGGCTTCGTATTCATCGAGGACCGCAAGAAGGACATGATCATCGTCTCCGGGTTCAAGGTATACCCGAACGAGATCGAGGACGTGGTGGCGCGTTGCCCCGGCGTGCTCGAGGTCGCCGCGGTTGCCGAGCCCGACGAGCATTCCGGCGAGGTCGTCGCCCTGTTCATCGTGCGCAAGGACCCTGGACTGACCGAGGCGGCGGTGCGCGAGCACTGCCACCGGCACCTGACCGGCTACAAGCGCCCGCAGCACATCTACTTCCGCGACGCATTGCCCAAGACCAACGTCGGCAAGATCCTGCGGCGTGCGCTGCGCGATGAACTCGCGGGCCTGTCAGCCGGGCGCTGAGGGCTCCAGCGCAACGGCGATCTGCTGCTGAATCGCCTCTGCAGCCGCCCTGGGGTCGGCCGCGTCGCGGATCGGCCGGCCGACGACAATATAGTCCGCTCCATACTCGAAGGCCTGCGGAACCGACACCACGCGCTTCTGGTCGTCGACTGGGCGGTTGTCCACCGGCCGCACGCCGGGGGTCACGACCAGCAGCTTGGCTCCGAGTGCGGCGCGCATCGCACGCGACTCGAGCGCCGAGGCGACCACTCCATCGCATCCCGCCTCGAGCGCGCGCCGCGCACGCGAGAGCACAAGCTGTTCGACATCGCACTGGAAGCCGAGGTCGAGCAGGTCCCCGCGATCCAGGCTCGTGAGCACCGTGACCGCGAGCACACCCACGTCGCCCTTGGCCGCCGCCGCAGCCTCCATGATGGACTGGTTGCCGTGCACGGTCGTGAAACTGACCCCCCGGCCATGCAGCTGGCGCACCGCCGCGGCGACCGTGGCGGGAATGTCGAAGAATTTCAGGTCGACGAACAGCCGCAGGTCCCGCGCGGCCATCCAGTCGAGCAGCTCGAAGTAGCCGCCGGCCATGAACAGCTCGAGTCCGAGCTTGTAGAAACGCACCGAGTCGCCGAGTCGCTCGACGAGGCCGCGCGCAGCGGTGGCGTCGGGAACATCGAGCGCGAAGATCAGGCGCTCGCGGGCGGGGATCGGTCGTGCTGCAGACATCGGCATTCCTCAGGTACGCTCGGCGGGGTCGAACAGGCGCTGATGCTCGAGGATCGCATACCGGTCGGTCATGCCGGCGATGTAGTCCGCCACGATGCGCAGACGCCCGGTCTCGCCGCCGCGCTGCGCGGCGCGCTCCGCCGCTTCGCGGTATTCCGCGGGCAGCAGCCGGATATCGCCGGCCAGCGCCTCGAACAGCTGCTGGACGACGCGCCGCGCCTTCATCGTCATACGCAGCACGCGCTGGTGCCGGTAGACGTGCTCGAGCAGGAAACGCTTGAGTTCCAGATGCTGCGCCTGCATGGCTTCGCTCATGCCGATCAGCGGGCGGTCACGGCTCCGGACCTGCTCGATATCTGCGACCCCGGAGGCCTCGATCCGCGCAACGCTCGATTCGATCACATCGACGACGACCTCGTTGACGATGCGCCGCACGGTCTCGTGCACGCGCCGGCGACCCTGCAGCTGCGGGTAAAGCTGCAGCACCTGTTCGAACTGGCGCCGTACCAGAGGCACCTCGGCCGCATCCTCGAGACTGATCAATCCTGCCCGGATGCCATCGTCGATGTCGTGGTTGTTGTACGCGATCTCATCGGCGAGATTCGCGAGCTGTGCCTCGAGGCCAGGCTGGCGCCGCGCCAGAAAGCGCTCGCCCAGCTCACCCAGCTCACGTGCCCTGGCCGGCGAGCAGTGCTTGAGGATGCCCTCGCGGCATTCGAAGGTCAGGTTCAGACCGGGGAATGCGGCATAGCGTTCCTCGAGCTCATCCACGGTGCGCAGTGACTGCAGATTGTGTTCGAACCCACCGTGATCGAGCAGGCATTCATTGAGTGCATCCTGTCCCGCGTGTCCGAACGGCGTATGACCGAGATCGTGCGCGAGCGCGATCGCCTCGGTCAGCGTTTCGTTGAGCGCCAGTGCATTCGCGATCGATCGGCCGATCTGCGCGACTTCGATGGAGTGCGTCACCCGCGTGCGGTACAGGTCGCCCTCGTGGTTGACGAACACCTGGGTCTTGTAGGCCAGACGGCGAAACGCGCCGGAGTGGATGATCCGGTCGCGGTCGCGCTGGTACTCCGAGCGGTATTGCGGCGGCGGCTCGGCATGGCGCCGGCCGCGCGAGCGGCGCTCGTCCGCGGCGTAGGGTGCCAACGCGGGTGTCAGCGCGCTCATCCGAAATGCGCCGCGAGCGTCGCGTCGAGTGCGCCATCCGGATACTCACCGGTGACGAGGCTGCGGCCCAGACCTGAGAGCAGCACCAGACGCACCCGGCCGGACTGGACCTTCTTGTCGAGCCGCATGTAATCCAGTGCGCGCGCGGCACCGATCCTTGGCGCGGCGACCGGCAGCCCGGCGCGCTGCAGCAGCGCATGCAGCCGCCCGACCACGCGCTGATCGAGCATGCCGAGCCTGGCCGAAAGATCCGCCGCGATCAGCAGTCCGGTGCCGACGGCCTCACCATGCAGCCACGCGGTGTAGCCGGTCGCCGCCTCGATCGCATGGCCGAAGGTGTGCCCGAGATTCAGGAATGCGCGCTCGCCCTGCTCGCGCTCGTCGCGGCTCACGATCTCGGCCTTGATCGCGCACGAGCGATGGATCGCGTGGCCCAGTGCGGGGGCGTCGCGCGCCAGCAGCGCGTCGAGGTGTGCCTCGATCCAGTCGAAGAACGCCTCGTCCCATATCAAGCCGTACTTGATCACCTCGGCCAACCCGGCGCGCAGCTCGCGCGGCGGCAGGCTCGCGAGCACCGCGGTATCGGCGATCACGGCGCGCGGCTGGTGGAACGCGCCGATCATGTTCTTGCCGCCCGGGTGATTGACCGCCGTCTTGCCGCCGACCGAGGAGTCGACCTGTGCCAGCAGTGTCGTAGGCACCTGCACCAGCGCGACGCCGCGCTGGTAGCACGCGGCCGCGAAGCCGGCCAGGTCTCCGACCACACCGCCGCCGAGCGCGACCACGGTGACATCGCGGCCGCAGCGATTCGCGATCAGCGTGTCGAACACGCGTGCGGCGGTCGCGAGCGTCTTGTGCTGCTCGCCATCGGCCAGTACGACTTCGACGATGCGACGCCCGGTCAGCGCCTCCTTGAGCCGCGGTGCGTACAGCGGCGCCACCACGGTATTGCTGACCAGAAGTACGTCGCGCCCTGCAATCTGCCCGGCGAGCAGAGCGGGTTCGTGCAGCAGCCCGTCCCCGATCAGGATCGGGTACGAACGCTCGCCCAGGCTGACATGCAATGTCTGCATTTTTGGATACCGTCGGAAGCGGCAGTATACGTGGCTTTGCGCGCCGCTCAGGGCCGGCTGCGTGCAGGCTCAAGGCGGGGCAACGCGGGCGCGGAATTCCTGCAGGATCAGCTCGGCGACCGCATTCACCCGGCGCCGGTCGGTCGAGGTGACCATGTCCGCGATCTCGCGGTACAACGGCTCGCGCTGCTGCATCAGCTCCGCCAGCCGCTCTTCCGGGACACGCCCGGCCAGCAGCGGCCGGTGCCTGGTTCGCCCGGCGCGCTCGGCCTGCTGCGCCACCGAGGTCTCGAGATAGACGACCCAGCCGCGGCTCGCCAGATCGTGGCGGCTGTCGGCGTTCAGGATCGCGCCGCCGCCGGTCGCGAGCACGATCCCGTCGCGTGCCGTGAGCTCCGCGATGATCTCGCGCTCGCGCGCCCGGAAACCGGCTTCGCCCTCGCGCTCGAAGATCAGCGGGATGTCCGCGCCGGTGCGCAGCTCGATCTCGTGGTCGCTGTCGATGAACGGCCGGTCCAGCAGCCGGGCGAGATGGCGGCCGACCGCGGTCTTGCCGGAGCCCATCGGTCCGATCAGGAAGATGTTCTGCTGCGTCACCATGGCCCGGGAGTCGGCTACCCGGGCGCGATCATAAACCAGACGCTAGTTCGTGCCCCAGCAGGCTATCGTGGTGTTGGCGCCACCTGCATCCGTGGCCGCGGTCTGTCCACTCTGGTTCACGGTCATGACCTGGCACTGCTTGTCGTTCACCTGCGTACCCTGCGGAGCGGCCTGGATCGTGTACTGGGTCGCATTCAATGTCGGGAAACTGATCGCGTAGTAGCCGTTGGTCGAGGCAACATTGGCGCCGGTCGCCGCCGGGCACGGCGTCGCCGCGGCATTCAGGTACGTGAAATTCTGCGAATAGCAGCGCTCGAGCGCCTGCCGATAGTACGTGATCGACTGGATCGCGTCGGTACGCCGGCCCTGCATCACGGACTGCTGGTACGACGGCCACGCGATCGAGGCCAGGATGCCGACGATCGCGACCGTGACCATCATCTCCACCAGCGTGAAGCCGCCCGAGCGCCGCCCTCGGCCCCGGCGCAACCTTAAGGGCGCGCTACTGGCCACTGGAGGCAGCCTGTCCGCCGGGCAGCGCCTGGATCAGCACCACATGCGAGGCCGAAGAGCTCGGCGGCCCGTCGAACACCAGCGAGACCATGTCGCCGATGTGGATGGCGCCGACGCTCTGGTAGGCCAGCGTGCCGGCACCGATCAGGTACTGGCGTCCGTCGACGCTGATCGCCGCGTTGCCGGCGATCGCGGTCACGTGTCCGACCACCTGGGCCTGGCGGATCGTGCTGGCAGAGGCTGGCCCGGCGAGCAGCGCGCCGGTGAGGGCTGCGGATCCGATCAGCGCGAGCGCAAGCCCGGCATTCCTGAGTGCATGCATATTGCGCATCATCGTATCTCCTGCCATGCCCCATGGGCATTGCTGTCGGTGTTGGTCCAGCTCGGGATGCAGCTGGTCGTTCCGGGTATCGCGGTACAGGTCCCGGCGTTGGGTCCGGTGGTCTGCTCGCCGGCGCCGGTGGTCGTGTAGGCGACCGCGCTGCCCGCGCCCGTGATCAGCTTCGGTGCCGCAGCATAAGCGGTCCCGAGCGAGACGCCCGCGACGGTATTGCCCATGTACAGGTCGGCGCTGGTCACCGAGGAGTTCCCATTCCAGTCGAACTGCGCCACGGTCGTGGCACCACCCGTGGCGTAGTTGAACACCATGTACCAGGCCTGGCCACCCGCGACGCAGGGGTTGGAATTGGGCTGGTACGTGGTCAGCTGCAGCGTACCATTGAACAGCGACGGATCGGTCACCACGCGCTCACCGGCAACCAGTGAGAGGTCCACGAACCAGCCTTTGGTGGCCGGCAGGATGACCGGGTTGCCCGACAGCAGCCGTATCGCGGTCGAGTAACCAGCGGTGGTCGTCACCGCGACGCTGCTCATGGTCTGCTGCGTCAGCTGCGCGCGCGTCAGCGGGCTTACCGGCGGCGTACCGGAGTCATAGATTCCGTAGACCGTCTGCGTCTGGGCATTGCTCAGGTCCGCGACGGACAGGAACTCCCCGGTCCCGAAGTAGACCATCGATCCCTTCAACGACGGTACCAGCGGATTGAGGCTCAAGGCAGGCTGCACCGTGATCGGCTGCGGGTTGCCCGCCGAATCACGCGCCTGGAACAGTACGCTGACGGTCCAGTTGGCGGGATTCGAATTCGAGATATCCACGCGCCACAGGTTGCCCTGCAGGTCACCCGCGTAGATCACGTTGGACGGCCGCGACAGCAGGCCGCTGGAGTTCATGGCCGCGACGTTCGAGAGCCCGTTGGCCGCCGACAGGTTGCAGGCGCTCGGCACCGCGCCGCACAGGTCGATCTTCGCCATGATCGCCCCGCTCTGCGGGTTCAGCGCATACAGGAATGGCTTGCTGCTCGGACTGTCGTAGCCATTACCGAACACGATCGCGAACCCCGCAGCGGTGCTCACCGCCACCGGCGTGCTGTAGGTCAGGCCCATGTTCCCGTCGGTGAAGTCCCACAGTACGGCCTGCGACAGCGCGACTTCCGTGTTGAGAGTGGACGGGTCGGTCACGTCGAGCGCATAGATCGAGTTGCCGCCCGCAGCCTCTCCGCCGATCAGCAGCGTGTGCCAGCTCTGGTCGGAGGCGAACTGAACGTCGGCGCCCATCGGCGAGCCATCGACGTAGAAGTGATGCACCGAGTTGTAGTACGGGTTCACGAGCTGCTCGAGGTTGCCATACACGCCACGCGGTATGTAGGCAAACTTCTCGATGCCCGTCGCCGCATCGAAGGCATGCAACATGCCGTCGTTCGCGCCGACGTAGACCATCGGTTCGCGATTGGCATAGCTGCCTTGGAAACCGATGTAGCCGGTTTGCTGCCACGGACCGGCGGGTCCGGCGATATACAGCGGCGCGCTGTCGACGATGTCGCCGAGCTTATGGGTGCGATTGCGGAACTTACCGCCATTGCGCAGCTCGAGCGAGTTGTTGCCACGCAGGAACTGCAGCGAATCCTGGCCGTTGGTATCGGGCGCGAAGGTTTGCAGCGCCTGGCCCAGCGCGGTCGAACTCGCGATCCCGTTTACCGCCGTTACGTTTGGATTCCAGCGGAACGGTATACCTGCGCCAGCCACCGGATCCCAGGTTGCGATCTTGCGTCCGAGATCCCAGCCTTGCAGGTCGAGCTGGGTCTCCGCGGACCAGAGCGATGCAGACAGGTTGGTATTGATCGCGCCGGTACTCGCGTTGATCGGGAAGGCGAGCATGTCGCCGGTCCAGTCCTGGTTCGTATCGGAGGTCGTGAACTTGCCCTGGTACGCGACCGACTTGGTATTGATGCCGGTCGAGTTCACCGAGGCGGCCGAAGTGGCGGCCGTCTCCGCCAGGATCTTGGCCAGGATCACCGCCATGTCGGCATCGAGCGTCGCGACATCCTGCGCCGAGAAATACGCGCTGGTGCCACCGGCGATCGCCATCGCGGTCATCGTGGAGCCGGCGATCGTGGTCGGATCGACGCCCGCGCCGAGTGCGATGATATAGGTCTTGATGCCCGCGGCCTTGAGCACCCCGAGCTGGCTGATCGTGTCGGTGAGCGCCTGATCGTTCGTCGAGCCGAGCGATCCGTCGGCGTTGAAGGTCGCGGTCTCGCCATAGCCTGCGGCGGCCGCGCTGCCGAGCGGCGGCCAGGCCCGGCCCGAGAGGTCCATGGTCGGCAGGCCGTCCGTGACCAGCACGACGTAGCGGTTGGCCGCGCAGCCGTTCGACGAGGGCGGATTCTTCGCGGTGTAATAATTCTGCGAGGCCTTCAGCAGGCCGGCGATCGGCGACTGGGTCGCCTGCGCCTTCAGCTCGGCCGTGTTCGTCAGATTCGTTTCCGGCGCCAGGTACGGCGTGAAGGTGCTGATGGCCGCACTGACGCTGGCCGTGGTTGGCGTGGCGCCCGCAGAGGTCATCGGCACCAGCGGCGGCCAGCTCGTCGCGTTGGCCGGAGTCGAGGTCTCGCCGGTCGTGTAGAAGCCGAAGCCGCGCGCGACGTTCATGACCTCGGTCGAATAGGGTACGAATCCGGCATTGGTCGGCGTCTCGCAGATGCCGCCGCCGATGTTCGGGAGCGTGGTGTTATAGCACTCGGCCACCGAGTAGCTGTTGTACTGGGCCAGCGTGAAGCTCGTGAACGGATTGACCGGCGAGGGTCCGTTGTATTGCACGAATACCGGCGAACCGCAGCCCGGACACCAGTACAGCACGTCGCTGATCGCCGGATCGTCACTATTGGCCGAGATCGCCATGTCCGCGAACGCGTTGATGAGCGGATAGCGCGTGCTGAGCGTCTTGCACGCGGTGTTCACCGGGGTCGCATTGGTCAGCGCGATGCCGAAACAGGGGTTGGCCACATAGCGGCCGGCGGCCAGCGGCAGGTTCGTGAACGTGAAGCCGCCGGGCGGGCTCATGTAGTAGACCCAGGTCGCCTCGGCGTTGTTGCCGCTGGTCTGGTAGCTGATCAGCCCAAAATCCGCGTCCGACAGGAAATTGGCCAGGATCGAGGACACACCCGCCTTCGCAACATTCAACCGGCTCGCGGAATTGTCGTACTGGGTACCGCCGACCGTAACCGTATAGGGAGCGGAATTGCCGGCAGTCGTGCCGGTGACCGGCGCCGTGAAGCCTACCGGGACCGTGTAGTTGAGCGGCGAGCTGCTGGCATTGAGCCCCGCGTAGGCGGCCCCGAGGCCTCCCGCGCCGGTCAGGATCGCGCCGCTCAGGTCACCGTCCATCGACTGCGAATTGCCGACCGCCAGCAGCACCTGCGGGTGGGCCGGGAGCACGATCGTCAGCGGATACTGTGCGACCGCGATGACCGGTGCGGAGGCCGCGAGGGCCACGCCGGAGGCGGCGAAGTAGACGAGCGCTGCCAGCGGCGCGAGCGCGCGCGCGAGGATATTGCGGGTACGGGTGGAACGCATGATCAGCAACCTCCGATATGAAGGGTCTGCACGGTGGCGCTGGCAGTGCCATCGCCTCCGGCGGCATGAGCGGTGATGCGGTGCACGTAGACCGTCTGTGCACCGTAATTTCCAGCGTTGGCGCTGTTGCAGCCGGGAGGCACTACTCCCGCCATGTTCTCGATCACGAACTGCGGGTTCGCCGCGGCCGGCGCCGAGGCAAGCGGGGCGCCGTTGTAGATGATCGTGTTCACGCCCGGCGTGGTCCAGGTCGAGTTGTAGCCGAGCGTCGTGCCGGGCGCCGTATTCAGCTCCTGGAACAACGTGGCGAGGCCGGCGGCCGCGCCGCTGAAATTGGTATAGAGCCCATCGACGTCATCGTCGAACGCAGCCGTCAGCGCCGCCTCGGCGGTCTGCAGCGCGAGCTGGTGATTGTTGTCGTTCTGCGCGAGGCGCTCCTCGACGGTCTGCGTGCGCGCGAGCGCAACGCCGAGCAGCGTCAGGATCATCAGCAGGATCAGCGCCATGAACATTACGATGCCGCGCTCGCGGTGCGGGGCGCCGCCGATGCCGTCTCGCAACCTGATGCTCCTAGAGTGCCGCATTGCGCACCGCGATGGTCGTGTTCAGAACCTTGCGCAGCCGTGTATCGAGTGGCGGATTGATCGTCGTGTCGAGCAGCGAGAACGGTTGCACCGTGGCGACAGTCGGCAGCGTCACCGCCGGCTGCCCCGGCGGGCTCGCGACCAGCAGCGCGACCTTCACCGCGACGACCTGGTTGAAGTCAGCGACCAGGTTCGCGGTCACGTACTGCGTGACCTGATTGGGCGTCACCGGGGCCACGCCATAGAGCACCTGCATGTTCTCGACGTCCGGAACGAGTTCCTGGAACAGCCCAGTGGTCTCATCGAACTGCCACAGCGAAGAATCGGTGTCGCGACCGGGTCCGACGAAATAGATCTGCATGTCGACCGGCGTGATCGTATTGGTCAGGTCGTAGTTCCAGTTCAGGTCGCCGGCAAAAAGGTTGAGCGGAGCGGCGGTGGAAACGATGCCGCCGGCGGCGGCGCCGACCTGGAACGCGGTCGAGACGATGCAGTCGGAGATCACGGCGTACTGCCCCGCCACGAGCGTGCCGACATTGTTGACCGGGATGTTCACCTGGCCGGTACCGGTGGCATAGGGGCCGGTCGTATAAATGGGAATGGCTTGAGGCGTGGACTGGCGTACGACCAGCACGTCCGTACCCTTGGTGACCCGACCCGCCAACAGCGCGTCCAGGCCGCCCGCATTGGTCCAGTCGTTCGCGTTCGGGTCCGCGACGACCGGCGTCGCGGCGACGTTCACGACGCCGGCCGGCGCCGAGCCCGCGGCCTCGTAGCCCCCGAAGGCCGCAGTATAGTTGCGCTGCACCGGCGTCGGTCCCGGAACCAGGATGCTCAGCTGGCGCGTGGTACCAGCAGCGATCTGGCGCAGATCGTTGGTCGCATTGCAGGCCATGTAGCCGCCGCTGCGCACCGCCTCGCTGATGAAGCCGAGCGCGATGCGGCCATTGTCGGACACCGCGGACACCGCCACGCTGCTCGAGGCCGTGTTGCGATTGGCAGTGAACAGCGCGAGCGAGGCGCCGATCACGATGATCGACAGCGAGACCGCGATCAGCAGCTCGATCATCGTCAGGCCGGCCTGCGCGGCACGCTGCAGGGGGCCACGCTGCATGGGGCGCATCACAGCAGCGTCTCCATCGTGATCTGCATTGGTGCCGGCGCAACGGCTGTCGGCGTGCCGAAGGCCCACTGCGCGACGCTGTCGTTCCATCGCACACTGACGGTCACGGTCGTCTCGTTGCTGCCGGATGCCGGATTGACCGCCGCCGCGGTCACGATCTGGCCCTGTCCGTTGGGCAGCTGTGCCGCGAGTCGCGTCAGCCAGCGATTCAAATCGAAATTCGCGATCTGCGCCGTCGTGCAGGCCGCGGCTTCGCAGTTCGCGGTGGCCGGGGGAGCGGCTCCGAACGCGACGTTGTAGCCAAACGCGAGCGCCACGTTCTTGTTGGAGTGCATGTCATCGACGATCTGCTGGACCAGTGCGGTTGCCTGGCTGCGCATGTACGCGCTGCCATTGGCCTGCACGGTGCTCAGCGAGAGCTTGGCGACGCCGAGCAGCCCGACGGTCAGCACGACCACCGCAACCAGCAGCTCGATCAGCGTGAATCCGGCTTCGCGGCGCATCAGCAGGCTCCGATCGCTGCGCCCGAGACATCGAATCCCGGTCTCGGCGAGGCCTGGATGATGCCGGTGACGCTGACTTCGACTTCGCGCCCGAATGTCGGACCGCGCGCATCGCACATCACGAACATGACGCGCCCGTTCGCGCCCACGGCCGCGGCCGGTGCCGTGCCATTGGCCTGGAATACGATCGCGGCATTGGCCGGAAAGGTATTGAGCGTGAGTCCCGCACCGAGCGCGCCGACGACCTGCAATGGCACCGCGTTCGCGGAGCTCAGCACGATGAATCCGGTCGCCCAGTTCGCGGAATCGCAGGTCGGATTGGCGCCCGCTCCGGTCGAGGCGCAGAAGGCCACGCCATTGCCTGGTCCGGTAGGCAGGTCCTCCTTGATGGCCTCGCTGCGGGCATAATTCAGGCCCGTGATCAGCGCGCCCGCGGAACTCGCATCCTGCTGCTCCTGCATGAAGTTGCGCATCGCGGGAACGGCCAGCCCCATCAGGATCGCCGCGATCGACATCGTGATGACGAGCTCGAATACCGTGAACCCGGCCATCGAGTGGCGGGTCCTCCGTATGGAGCGGGTCGGATCGATCCAGGTGCGCATGGTCGGTACCTTAAGTGTTGGAGCTTGCGGCAAGCTGGCGATCGGGCAGAACCGGGCCCTGACCGCTGGAACTGTGACAGGTCTCACACTGCCCGTGCGTCCGGTGGCGGCAGTGTTGTCGGAAAGCGCACCCGCATCCGGGCGCCCTTGCCGTCCGGTCCTGCATCGATGCTGAAGCGCGCGCCGTGCACGCGCGCGATCTCCTCGACGATCGCGAGCCCGAGCCCGGCGCCGGTGCCGGCCGAGCCCGGCCGTCGGTAGAAGCGCTCGCGCACGCGCAGGCGCTCGGCTTCAGGTATTCCGGGACCATCATCCTCGACTTCGAGGTACGGTGCACCGTCGCCACCGCGCGCGCAGCGCACCGTGACGCGTCCGCCGCGCGGCGTGTACTTCAGCGCGTTGTCGATCAGGTTGCTGGCGAGGTCATCCAGCAGCCACGCATCGCCGGCGACTTCCACGTCCTGCGTATCCGCGCCGAGATCGATTCCGAGCTTGATCGCACGGTCGATATTGCGCTCCACCAGCTCGCCGATCAGCGTGGGCAGCGCCACGGTCCGGAACCCGTCCGGCAGGCTCGTCAGCGGTTCGGCGCGCGCGAGCGCCAGCAGCTGGTTGGCCGAATGCGCAAGCTGCGCGATCCCGCGGTTCAGCGTATCCAGTTCGGGCTTCACCGCGGCGGCTTCGGGGTTGCGTTGCAGCAGCTCGAGCTGGGCGAGCAAGCCGGCGACCGGTGTGCGCATCTGGTGTGCGGCGTCGGCGACGAATCGCCGCTGTGTCGCGGCAGCGTCGTCCAGCAATTCCAGCAGCCGGTTGAAGCCACGGATCAGCGGGCGCACTTCCTCGGGTGCCTCCGCCTCGCTGAAACGTAG
>Ga0265334_10000457_pt1 | contig 21270 bp, 19 predicted proteins | sample 42023metaG_FD_192442 | JGI IMG/M metagenome (GOLD analysis project Ga0265334, IMG submission 192442) | Rhizosphere microbial communities from Carex aquatilis grown in University of Washington, Seatle, WA, United States - 4-20-23 metaG | ecosystem: Host-associated > Plants > Roots > Rhizosphere... | reverse complement strand
TCGGCATAGAGGGACGTGACGATATCTCCGTTGGGGTTGTCGTGCCCAGCTACCAGGTCGTACCGCTTGAACCGGTCACTCCCGGCCTGGTAGCGATACAGGCCGTAATTTGTGCCGGCCCAGATGTCCCCATGTTGGTCGCCGTAGACGGCATTCACCTGATCGTCGTCCGAACGAGCCCAAGGCCTGCCATCCAACATGTGGTATTGGCGGTAGTGATTCCGGCCCGCGTCCATCCGCGTCAGGCCGGTATCCGTGGCCACCCACACCTCTCCCTTCGCATCCTTATAGACGGACCAGACCATGTTGCTGGCGAGGCTGTTGGGGTCACCCTGCTTGTGGCGGTAATAGCCGAAGGCGCGGGTGCGCGGGTTGTAGATGTCCACGCCGTCATCGTTGGTGCCGATCCAGATCAGACCCGCGCGATCCTGGAACAGCACGCCGATGTTGTCGCTGGCGAGGCTGCCAGGGTCGGTGGCATCGTGCCGGTAGGTGGAGAAGCGGCCAGTGGCGGCATCGAAGCGGCTCAGGCCCCCGCTGTAGGTCCCCACCCACACATCTCCGTTCGAATCCTGCAGCAGCGCCAGGGCATGGTCTCCACCGAGGGAATCCGGGGCCGCGGAATGAGTGTAGAAATGCTGTACATCGCCTTGCGCATCCAGTGCAACGATGCCGCGTCCGCTCGCTACCCACAGCATGCCGCTGACCTCAGCGAGGGCGTGGATGGGTGATTCGGTGAAGACGCCCCGCTCGTCCTTGCTCTCTATGCCGGCAACCGGCATGAACGGCACGAGCTTCTGTTGCTTGGCATCGAGGTAGTAGAGGCCGCTGTCCGTGCCGACCCAGAGGCGGCCGGCGGCATCTTCATGCAGGCTGTATATCTGTTGCGCGTTGGCGATGCTGGATGGCACACGATAGTGGCGGAAACCAGTCCCTTCGTAGAGATCGAGGCCCGAATCGGTCCCCACCCAGAGGTGGCGTTCCCGGTCGAGATACAGCGTCTGCACCCGATCGTCCGCGAGACTCTTATCGTCGGTGGGATCGTTCTGGAAATGGGTGAAGTGGTGCGTACCCGGGTCCAGCCTATCCAGGCCCATCACCGAGGTGGCGACCCACAGCGCGCCGTCTCCGGTCACGGCCAGGGCGTTCACGGTGTTGTCGGCGAGAGAGGCGGGATCGGCGGGGTCGTGGCGCAGCGTCAGGAACTCATAGCCGTCGTAACGCTGCAGGCCGTCCTGGGTGCCGAACCACATGTAGCCTTGCGCATCCTGCGCCACCGCCTGCACCGAGCTCTGGGCCAGGCCGTCTTCCAGGCTGAGGTGACGGAAACGCAGGCTGGAACCGGGGGGGAATGGGACATCTGCAGCGACTGCGCTGCCGACCAGCAGGCAAGCGGAGACGAATGCGGCCACCGCGCAGCGCGCCCTCCCCAACCGATCCCGGTGCTGCGTTAGCTGGTGCATCTGAAGGACGAAGGCCGCGTACTTATTTAAAGGTCAGGCCCGCCTCTCCCTGCGGACCCTGCCCGGGATTATGTCGGAATTTTCCCAAAAAAGCTTGAGGCAGTGGTCAGTCCGGGGCCTTGCAGTCCGGGTTTCGGCCCTGGCGCTGTGCCTTCTGGTATTTCTGCATATCGCCCGGCAACTGCTGCTGTAGAGCCTGCAGGCGATTCGAGTCTGAAGGATGGTCCGAAAGCAGTTCCGGCGGCGCGCCGAGGTTTGCGCCCATCATGTTGCGCCACAGGTCCAGCGCCTCGTGCGGGTCGAATCCCGCCTCCGCCATGTACTGCATGCCCAGGTTGTCGGCCTCGCTCTCCTGGGCGCGGCTGAACGGCAGCATCACGCCCACACTGGCGCCGACACCCAACGCCGCCATGGCGGCCTGGCCTTTCACGCTGCTCTGGTCGATGCCGGCGAGGATGGCCGCGAGACCCACACCCACCTGCGTCGCCTCCGAATCGGAGATGCGCTCAGCGCCATGGCCGGCCTGCACATGGCCCATCTCATGGCCAAGCACCGCCGCCAGCTCGCCCGGCGTCTTCGCCACCTTGAAGATGCCGGTGTAGACCGATACGTGACCGCCCGGTAGCGCGAAGGCGTTGACGGTCTTGTCGTCCTTGAACACGGTCACGTCCCATTTGCCGCCGCCCCGGGGTTTGCCGGTGGCGGTCGCCAGCGCATCCACGATGCACGCGGCATAGCTGTTGTCGCTCTTGTCACGGTCTATCGGCGTCTGCTTCTGTATCTGCTTGAAGGACTGGTTGCCCATCTGTGCCGCATCCTGGTCGGAGACGAGACTCAGTTGCTTGCGGCCGGTGGGCGAGGTCGCGCAGGCAGTGAGCGCGGCGAGACAAGCGATGAAGAGTATCTTCTTGTTCATATATGGCTCCTTGAGAGCATTAGGATATCCCGATATCGGTGCGGCCCTCGGCTTCCGGCGCCTTGCTGAGGGCGATGCGGGTATGGGGCAGGCAATCCGGGCGGCTCTGTTGCAGGTATTTGACCAGTTCCTCCCGCACCAGGCAGCGCAGGTCCCAGGCGCTGCCGCTGTTGGCGACGCTCATGAGCGCACGCAGCTCCAGGGTCTGGGCGGTGGCATCCGTCACCTGCAGGGCCCAGACCTTCCCGTCCCAGAGTCGGCTGCCCTTCAATATCCCATGCAACCGCTCGCGGATCTCCGCCACCGGGGTGATGTAATCCACGTAGATCGTCACCGTGGCCAGGAGGTCCGCCGTGCGCCGCGTCCAGTTCTCGAAGGGCTTCTCGATGAAGTAGGAGAGCGGCAGCATCAGCCGCCGCTGGTCCCAGATGCGGACCACCACATAGGTGGTGCGGATCTCCTCGATCCAGCCCCACTGCCCTTCCACCACCACCACGTCGTCTAAACGTATGGGTTCCGTCAACGCCACCTGCAGGCCGGCCAGGATATTGGTGGCGGTCGGCTTGGCAGCGAGGCCCAACAGCAGGCCCGCGAGGCCGGCGGAGGCGAACAGGGTGGCGCCGAGGGCACGCACCTGCGGGAAAGTCATGAGCATGGCGGCGACGGTGACGATCACCACCAGCACCACCGCGATACGACGGATGATCAGCACCTGGGTGATGACCTGGCGGGCCCGCAGGTTATCCGCCACGTCCAGGCGGTGGTGCATCGCCAGGGTGTCCCGCCATGCATCGAACAGGCGGATGCAGCTCCAGCCCGATGCCGCGATCAGCAGCATGATGACCGCATGGTAGAGGAAGACCTCGATCCGCGGGTTGAACTCCGCCAGCGGTAAAGCTATGAGCATTGTCACCAGCGGTGCCAGCAGCAGCACCGGTTCCCGCAGCTGCTTCAACACGCATTCGGCGACTCCGCCTGGGATGCGCTTCGTCACCTTCTGCAGCATGGCCAGTACCAAGTAAGCTGCGCCCAATGAAGCGCACAGCACCACCGCGAACAGCACGGCGGACATGAGATCGTCGGTGAAGGCATTCATGGGGCGATCTGCCGTGTGTCGTGCTGGCGCCGTGCCCCGCTCTCCTGCAGGGCGCCGGTGAAATCCGCCACCCAGCGGTGCACGTCGGCCGAACGCAGCGAGGCCAGCATGCGCCCGTGGCGGGCGCGGCGTTCCTCCAGCGGCATGCTCATGCCCTGGGCGATGGCAGCTGCCATGCCGTCCACGTTGTAGGGGTTGACGATGAGCGCGTCCTTGAGCTGCAAGGCGGCGCCTGCCAGGGACGAAAGCACCAGCACGCCGGGGTCGTCCTGGGGCTGGGCGGCGCAGTATTCCTTGGCCACCAGATTCATGCCGTCGCGCATGGGTGTCACGAGCCCTATGCTCGCCAGGGACAGGAAGCCCATGACGGTTGCACGGGGGAAACCCCGTGTCATGTAGCGCAAGGGCAGCCAGTCGTACTCGGCGAAGCGCGCGTGGATGTCACCGGCGATGGCATTGATCTCGCGGCGCAGATCGTCGTATTCCGCCACCTCGGTGCGCGAGAGCGGCGCGATCTGCAACAGCACCACCTTGCGGCGGTACTCGGGGCTGAGTTCCAGCATGCGGCCGTAGGCGCGGAACCGCTCCGGCAAGCCCTTGCTGTAGTCGAGCCGGTCCACACCGATGATGAGACGACGCCCCGTGAGACTGGTCTCGAGCCGCTGGCCGTGGATGCCGCGCCGGCCCTTGTGGGCCATGCGCGTCACGCTGTCCACATCGATGCCGATGGGGAAAGCCTTCACTTGCACGCGCCGGCCCTGCAACTCCACGTGGTCGCCGCGTATATGCGCGCCCGGGCAGCAATGCCGTGCGCTGGTGAGGAAAGCCTCCACGTCCAACGGTGTCTGGAAACCGACCACGTCATAGTCCAGCATGGAGCGCAGCAGTTCCTCGTGGTCCGGTAGCGCCCGCAGAGTGTCGGGGAAAGGGAACGGGATGTGCAGGAAGAACCCGATGGGCTGACGCACCCCCGCCCGCCGCAGCTCCCGCCCGAGCGGCAGGAAGTGGTAGTCGTGCACCCACACGAGATCATCTTCACGGAGCAGGGGTGCGAGGCTCCGGGCGAAACGCCGGTTCACCTCCAGATAGGCCCGGTGATCCCCCTCCCGGTACCGCAGGAGGTTAAGGCGCGAATGGCACAGGGGCCAGAGCATGCTGTTGGCGAAGCCGAGGTAGTAGCGATCGAACTCCCGCGGTGTGAGCGGAAGTGTCGCGAAGCTCACTCCTTCCTCTTCCAATATCTCCGGCTCCATCACCGGCTGCTCCACGAGCTTGCCGCTCCAACCGAACCAGAGGCCGCCGTGGCGGCGCATGGCCGAGAGCAGGCCGGTGGCGAGGCCGCCCTGAGCGTCGCCGCGCCGGTCCGGCAGGGCCACGCGGTTGGAGATGGCGACGAGCCGGCTCAAAACGCCGCCTCCCAGGGTTCCGAGAGGCGCATGGCGGAATGGATGATGCCCACCATGCTGTAGGTCTGGGGGAAATTGCCCCACAGTTCGCCGGTGGCGGGGTCGATGTGCTCCGACAGGAGCCCGGTGGCGGTGCGTCGCGCCAGCATGTGCTCGAACAGCGCGCGCGCTTCTGCGCGCCGGCCGATCTGCACCAGTGCGTCTATGTACCAGAAGGTGCAGAGGGTGAAGGCATTATGGGGCGTGCCGAAATCATCCGCCTCCACGTAGCGGAACACGTAGTCGCCGCGCTTCAGGTCGCGGCCGATGGCTTCCACTGTCGCGACGAAACGCGGGTCGTCCGCCTTCACGATGCCCAACTGCGCCAGCAGCAACAAGGCCGCATCCAACGACTCACCGCCGAAGCTGGCCGTGAAGTAGCCGAGCTTGGTGCTCCAGGCTGCGGCGAGGATCTTCTCGCGGATACGGTCCGCCGCGGCACGCCAATGGTCCGCACGTTGCGTGAGATGGAGATGCAGGGCGATGCGCGCGAGCCGGTCGCAGGCGGTCCAGCACATCACGCTGGAGAACGTATGCACCCGGTGGTTGCCACGCAGTTCCCACAGGCCCGCGTCCGGTTGGTCGTGCAGTTCGACGGCAGCCTCGCCCAGAGTCTCCAGCTGGGCGAACAGAGCCGTGTCACCCGGTGAGTCCAGGCGGGTATCGAAGAAGGCCTGGGCGGCGGACAGGATCACTGCACCGTAGACGTCGTTCTGCTCCTGGAGGTGGGCGGCGTTGCCGACGCGCACCGGACCGATGCCACGGTAGCCGGCGAGGCTCGTCACCTCCCGCTCGTCCAGGTCGCTCATGCCATTTATGCGGTACATGGGCTTCAGGCGCCCGCGGGTGGCGCCGGCCCCGACGTTCACCACGTAACGGATGTAGTCCTCCATGGTGCGCGTAGCCCCAAGATGGTTGAGGGCGCTCACCACGAAGTAGCTGTCCCGCAACCAGCAATGGCGGTAGTCCCAGTTGCGCACCGAGCCCGCATTCTCAGGTATCGAGGTGGTCACAGCTGCGATGACCGCGCCCGTGTCCTCGAAGGTGCAGAGCTTGAGGGTGATGGCGGCGCGGGTCACCGCTTCCTGCCACTCCAAGGGCAGCGCGAGATAGCGCACCCATTCGCGCCAATAGGCGGCGGTCTCGATCTGGAACTCCCGGGCCGCCTCCTCAACCGGCCGCACCAGTATCTCATCCGGCCCCAGCAACATCGCCACCTCGTGGTCCAGCACGAAGGGCGTCTCGTCCAGCACCGCCGTCACCGGCACGTTGGTGGTGAGCCGCAACACCAAGCCCGGCAGGATGTAGCGCACATGGTTGCTGCCGGCGGTGATACCCGGGTCTACGGCGCCGTAGTCGCCTGCGGGCCGGAGCCGCAACGTCACCCGCGGGCGTCCCTGCAGCGGGCGAATGCGGCGCACCAGCATGGCGGGCCGGTACACGCGTCCGTACTGCTTGAATCGGGGGGCGAAGTCGGTGACCTCCACGGCGCCGCCGTCGGCGTCGTGCAGCGTGGTCACCAGGATCGCGGTGTTGCGTTCATAGCGTTGGGTCGATCCCACCTGGCCTGCCAGCTCCACACGGAAGCTGCCGCGGCCCTCACCCCTTGGCTCCAGCAGCGAGCAGAACACGGGATCGGAATCGAATCGAGGCAGGCAGGACCACACCACTTCTGCACGGGTATCCACCAGCGCGCCGAAGGCGCAATTGCCGACGAGTCCGAGTTCAAGATCGCGCATCTTCTCCACGGTCGGCGCCCTCGATGTATGTGGCCAGCCAGCGCAGTACCGCCGCCGGATCCGGCAAGCGCAGCTGCGCCGCGCTCGGTTCCGGGCCCACCTTGACGCTCATGCCACCGCGCGCATTGACCCATTCGAAGGCCGATTCGTCCGTGAGGTCGTCACCGACGTAGACAGGCCGGCGGCCGCCGAAGGGCGTGAGATGCATGAAGGTCTCCACGGCCTTGCCCTTGCCGGTCTCGGCCGAGCAGACTTCCAGCACGCGTTTGCCGGCCTGCAGGCGCAGGCTGCGGTGCGGCACCAGCATCTCGCGCACCGCCACCCGCAGGCTCTCGCCCAGTTCCGGGGCGCGGCGGTAATGCAGGGCGATGGCTAGGCCCTTGTCCTCCAACCACAGGCGTGCGTCAGATTCCGCCAGTTCCCGCAGCTTGGGTTCAACGGCCTGCAGCTCCGGGAGGTGCCCCTCGGACCAGATCACGTGCCCACCCGGCTCGCGGCGCTCGGAACCATGCTGGGCGGCTGCCGGGAAACGCAGGGGGGCGAACATGCGGTCTATCTGCTGCAACGGCCGCCCGCTCACCAGGGCCAGCGCGCCGCCGCAGGTGGCGGAGAGTTTGGTCAACAGTGCGCACACGGCCGCCGAGGGCACCACGACCTCAGGCAGTTCAGCTATCGGCAGCAGGGTACCGTCCACATCGAGGAAGAACGCGGCGTCGGTGCCCTGCGCGGGCACGGATTGTTCGACAGAGCGCGACATAAAACCTGATTCGTTATAGGTTTTGGGCTCACGGCGCGCGCGAGCATAAGGCGAGATTCATTCTTGGGCGGGGAGAGACAGGATGCAAACCGCGGATGTCCGAAGATTGGACATCCGCGGCTGCAGAGAGTAACGGAGCGGATTATGTCTAGCGCTTCACGTGCTCGTGATCGCCGAGGAAGTCTAGCTTGCCTATCTCCACGCCGTTATGGCGCAGGATGGCGTAGGTGGTCGTCACGTGGAAGAAGAAGTTCGGATACACAGAATCGAACAGGTAGTTCATGCCCTTGTAGCGGCGCACGTTGCCGTTGGGGGGCTTGACCTCGATGTCGCGGCTCTCGGATCCGTCGATCTGCGTAGGCTTGAAGCTCTGGATGTAGGCGATGGTCTTGTCCAGGCGCTCGTACAGCTCGGTGAAGGTCTTCTCATTGTCCTCGAACTTGGGCGCCTCGGTGCCGGACAGGCGCGCCATGCAGAACTTCACCTGGTCGGTAGCTATCTGCACCTGTCGAGTCAGCGGCAGCATGTCGGGGTACAGGCGCGCGCCGGTCAGCACCAGCGGGTCCACCTTGCGGGCGGTGGCGAAGTCCTCGCCCTTCTTGAGGATGGTCTTCAGGGTAGTGAGGATGTGGACGAAACCGGGGGCCGTGGCCTGATACATCGAGAACTGCATACGGATCTCCATTTCTTGTGATTAGCGCAGAAGATGCGGCTCCCCGGGACGGCATGCGACAATCCGCTGCGCCGCGTCCCACCTTAGAGAGGAACCGAGGATGAAGATACTAACCCAAAGCCTTCTGCTGACCGCTGCTCTCCTCCCGGTAACCACCATGGCTAGGGCGGATACGCCGGACTTCGACGTTCTGAAGGCCATGTCGGTGGCGGACTTCCGGGCCAGCGGCCTGGACAAGCTCTCGGATGACCAGCTCAAGAGCCTGGACGCCTGGTTCACCGCATACCAGAAGCAGCACCCCTGCGGCGACTCCGCACCCGCAGAAGCTGCAGTTGCACCTGCCGCAGTGCCTGTGGCCTCCGCTGCCCCCGTGGACGACAGCATCAGTTCCTACATCAGCGGCGATTTCCGCGGTTGGAGCGGCAGCACCCGGTTCACGCTGGACAACGGCCAGGTGTGGGAACAGGTGGATGACAGTATCGTGACCCTGGGGGCCCGCCAGCACGCGAAGGTCAGCATCACCCGCGGCGCCTTCAACTCCTATTACATGTCAGTGGAAGGCGTGACCGATACGGTGCAGGTGCGTCGCATCAAGCCCTGATAGCTGCTGAAAATCCATCCTGGATTTTCAGATCACGGCGAGTCCGGTGCACGCCCGGACTCGCCGGCGCGATGCATCCCTGCATCGCGGTCTTCTTCACTTTGACTTGTCTCGTTTGGCCAGCAGCCTGTCCAGGTGGTTGGCGAAGGCTTGGCGGTCGCTCGAACTGAGTGGGGCCGGACCGCCGGTCTGCACGCCGCTGTCCCGCAGGTTCGCCATGAAGTCCCTCAGGCTGAGGCGTGCCTTTACGTTCTCAGGTGTATAGAGCTCGCCGCGCGGATTGAGGGCATGGGCACCCTTCTCCACCACCTGGGCCGCCAAGGGGATGTCGGCGGTGATGACGAGATCCCCCGCCGCCACCTGCTTCACGATCTCGTTGTCCGCCACGTCGAAACCCGAGGACACCTGCACCGACTTGATGTGCTGTGAGGGCGGCGTGCGCAGGGACTGGTTGGCCACCAGCGTCACCTGCACCTGGGCCCGCTTCGCGGCCCGGAACAGGATCTCCTTGATGGCCTTGGGGCAGGCATCCGCATCCACCCATATCCTCATGCCGCACCCCGCAGGCGCTGGAGCGCGCCCTGCCCGGCCAGCTTGCCGCTGGCGAGACAAGCAGCGAGCAGATAACCGCCGGTAGGCGCTTCCCAATCCAGCATCTCGCCGGCGCAGAACACGCCCGGCAAGGCCCGCAACATAAGTTTCTCATCCAAGGCCTCGAAGCTCACACCACCGGCGGTGCTGATGGCCTCATCCAGCGGGCGCGGAGCCGTCAGCTTCAGCGGGAGGTCCTTGAGCTGCGCCGCGAGCTTGCCAGGTTCCGGCAATTCACCCGGTCCAAGCACTTCCCGCAGCAAACCCGCTTTCACGCCTTCGATGCCTGCCTGCTTGCGCAGATGGTTAGCCATGGATTGGGAACCACGGGGTTTGGCGAGTTCCTGGGCCAGTCGCGGCACATCGCGGTTCGGTACCAGGTCAAGATGCAAGGTCACGCGGCCATTGGCCGTTATCGCTTCGCGCAGGGGCGCGGACAAGGCGTAGATCAAGCCGCCTTCGACGCCGTGCTCAGTGAGGATGAACTCACCTTGTTTCGGTACGCCATCTTCCAGCCAGGCCGCCACGGGTTTCACCGGTTGGCCGGCGAAGCGCGAGCGCAGATGCTCGCTCCACTCCACCGCGAAACCGCAGTTGGCCGGCTGCAGCGGCGCCACCTCCACGCCGCGCTGCTTCAGTAGCGGCACCCAAGCGCCATCGGAACCCAGGCGTGCCCAGCTGCCGCCGCCAAGGGCCAGCACCGTCGCATCCGCCTTCACGTTTTTGCGGCCGTCCGGTGCATCGAACAGCAAGCCATCCTCCGCATCCCATCCGAGCCAACGATGACGCACATTGATGTGCACACCTGCGCCGCGCAGGCGCCGCAGCCAGGCGCGCAGCAGGGGCGCAGCTTTCATCTCCTTGGGGAACACGCGGCCGGAACTGCCAGTGAAAGTCTCGATGCCGAGGCCCGCGGCCCAGGCGCGCAGCTCCGTGGCGCCGAAGGTAGCAAGCCAGGGACGCACGGACTCCGCCCGCGCGCCGTAGCGCGCGAGGAAGCTCTTCTCGGGTTCAGAATGGGTGAGGTTGAGTCCACCGACGCCGGCCTGCAGGAGCTTGCGCCCGACGGACGGCATGGCATCGAACAGGTCGACACCGATTCCGGCCTGGGACAGGACCTCCGCCGCCATGAGCCCGGCGGGACCGCCGCCGATGACGACGGCGGTGCGCGGACTCATGGCGCTGCCGTCAGCGGGTGACGGCTTTGGCGTTGCCCGCCTGCGATAGGAGCGTACCCACCATGGCCGAGAGGTCGCCCATGTTGGCGGGCACCACGGTCACGGTCGAGGTCTTGGCGATCTCACCCCATTGCTGCACCCACTGCTGGCCGAGCTGGTAGTTCAGCGCTTCCGCGCCGCCCTCTCCGGCTGCCGCCGTGCCGATGGTCTGGATGGCCTTGGCGGTGGCATTGGCCACCGTGGCGATGGCCTGGGCCTGGCCGTCGGCGCGCAGGATGGCGGACTGGCGCTCGCCCTCGGCGTTGTTGATCTGGCTCTGCTTCTGGCCTTCCGACTGGTTGATGGCCTGCTGCCGGTCGCCCTCGGACTTGGCGATGGCGGCGCGCTTCTGCCGCTCGGCGGTGAGCTGCAGTTCCATCGCGCGCTGGATCTCTTCCGGCGGCGTCAGGTTACGGATCTCGTAGCGCAGCACCTTCACGCCCCAACCGGAGGCGGCCTCCGTGAGCACGTCCACCACGCCCTTGTTCAGGGTCTCGCGCTGGGAGAGGCATTCGTCCAGGGCCAGCTTGCCCACCTCGGCGCGCATGGTGGTCTGCACCAGCTGCACCACGGCAGTGATCACGTCGTTGGTGCCGTAGGCGGCGTTCTGCGCGTTGGTGATCTGGTAATAGAGCACGCCGTCCACCGAGAGACGCGTGTTGTCCTTGGTGATGCAGACCTGCTCCGGCACGTCCATGGGGATCTCGCGCATGTCGAACTTGTAGGCGACGCGGTCCAGGATAGGCACGATGAGCTGGATGCCGGAGATGAGGGTGCCGTGGAAACGCCCCAGACGCTCGATGACCCAGGCCTGCTGCTGCGGCACGATGCGCACAGCGCGCATGAGCGTGAACGCGGCCCAGATGAGTATCAACAGGCCGATGATGGAAGATATCTGCATGGACTTACTCCCTTATGGAACGCTATATCGGATTCAGTTGAGCGGTTTGATGCGCAGGCGCGCGCCGTCGCGTGCCACCACCTCGGCGCGCTGGCCGACGGTGGGGCTGCCGGCCCCTTCCCAGGCGGCTTCCCAGAGGGAGTCGCGGTATTTCACCCTGAGACCGCGGCTGTCGGCTTGGGCCACGGTCACCAGACCACCCTTATCCATGTCGCCCAACGGATCGGGATTATGGGACTGGAGCCGGTGACGCAGGAGGTGCGCCAGAGGCAAGGCGATGACGGAGGCGATGGCGAACACCACCGCGGCCTCCCAGCCCTCCATGGGATAGACCCACAGCACCAGCGCCGTGAGCAGCGAGGCGAAGGCCAGCGCCGCCATATAGAAGGTGAGACTGGCCATCTCCAGGACGATGAGGATGATCCCCGCCGCCAGGAAGCCATAAGCCAAGATGTGTTCCATGTAAGGACCCCTCCCCGGACTCTATATATGATGATATGGGCGCCGGACCCGGTTTCAATGTCCACAAGCCCTTGCGGCACTAGGGCTTTCAGCCGATAGGCCGGAAACGGCCGATTTCCCGCTCTTTCACCGTGTACTGCTCGCAGTGCACGTCCAGGTCCTCGTATTCGTGCAGGAACATGCGGCGGAACTCCTCGCAGGCCTGTTCCGATTCCCAGTAGTCCACTGTGACGAAGCGCTGTGGGTTGGCCTGGTCCTGGTGCAGTTCGCTGCGGATGTATCCCGGCGCGCGGCGGAACAGTTGCACCCACTCCCCTTCAGGTCCATAGGCGCGCTTGAACTCCGCCAGTCTACCCGGTGCCGCCAGGAACTCCCAGGCATACACATAACCTGCTTTCACGGCAGCGCATCCGGTCCAGGGCGCTCCACGAGCCGGTTCACGCGATGCCGGTCCTCGCCGGCGACCAGCACGCAGGGTGGGCTGAAGTCGTACCACTGCATCGGTTCGTTGAAACCGCGCGGTATGCGCACCCGCGCGTCCGGACGCGAATAATGGCTGATCAGGGCGATGCGCGTCTGGTCACCGGTATTGTGCGAACCGTGCCAGAGCTGGCCATCGAAGATGAAGAACTCCCCGGGCTGCAAGGGCACCCGCAGCGCGCGTGCCTGGGGCACTTCGGCCCGCACCAGACCCACGGCCCGTTCATCGTCATCTCCCAGGCGATGCGTCTGTGGAAGCGCTTTGACGCGGTGTGAGCCCTCGATCACCTTGAGGGTGGAATGCGTATCCATGTTGGCGAGCCCCAGGAACACGCTCACCCCCTCCCAATGGCGGTGTTCGATATCCACGTGCCAGCGATGGATGCGCCCCGGCACCGCGCGTATCAGCGTGAGGCCCCAGGCGATCAGGTCGGGACCGAGCAGCGATACCACGCGGCCGACGATGTCCGGATGGCATGCGATGTCGTAATAGTCCGGCAGATAGGCGTGCATGCTCTTGTACCAGGGCTTGCGCGCGAACTCGTCGGCGCCACTCACGGCAGCCAGGGCATTCGGGCCAGTGAACTTATGGATGCTGGCAGCCCGCAACCGGCAGAGCCTGTCGATCTCCTGCGGCCCCAGCAGGGAGTAGCTTCCCACCCAACCATCCTGTTGGAAGCGGGCGCGCTCATCCGGCGTGAGCATCGCGGCCCGGTCGGATGGCGGATGGCTGGCAGGGTGCCCTGCCGTGGCATTGGATGTCATGACTCCCCCTTCGGGACCGGACCAGTATAGACCGGGCCTGCGGGACGGGCATCCGGTCGGGTATCCTCTATGGCGGGCTCACCGGGAGGGGTTCCATGAGATACATGCTGCTGGGCTTGCTGCTCGCTGCCGTCGCGGCCGGTGCCGACGACCTCGGCGTCACCTACAGCGTGCGGGTGGACAACCTGAGCGAGGGGGTGGTGACGTTCAAGCTGGACGGAAACCAGGCCTGCATCGCGCAAGCCCGGACCAGTTGCACCTGGGACATCGCCTACGGTTCCCACACCCTCGACGCCAGCGCGGCAGGCAAGCATTACAGCCATGACTTCGAACTCTCGGACGAGAGCGACATCCAGGTGCGGTGCAAGTTCGACGGGACGAAGTTCAGCGGCGACAGCTGCTGATCAATCGGAGGCCTTGGTCTCCAGTTCCTCCCAGCGTGCGTAGAGTTCCGCGATCTTCATCCCCTCGCCTTCCATCTGCTCGTGCAATTGCTTCAGCCGCGTCGCATCGCTCGCCACCTCCGGCTGCATCATCTCCTGTTGCAGGCGCCCCAGCTCCATCTCGGTCCGTTCGATCTTCTTCTGGATGCCGTCGAGCTCCTTGCGTTCTTCCCTGCTCAAGCCTTGTCCCGCGGCCTTCCTGGGCTGTGGCGCCGCCTCACGCGGACCGGCCGCGGGCTTCACCGCCTTGCGCGACTGCAACCACTGGGGGTAGTCCGCGAAGTATTCGGCTTTGCCTTCGCCGTCCAGGTACAGCAGGCGGTCGCTCAGGCGGTCCATGAGGTAGCGGTCATGGGTGATGAGGACGATGGCGCCCGGGAATTCCGACAGGCTGTCTTCCAGGACTTCCAGTGTTGCGATGTCCAGGTCGTTGGTGGGCTCATCCAACAGCAGCAGGTCCGCCGGTTGCAGCATGAGCCGCGCGATCAGCACCCGCGCCTGCTCGCCACCGGAGAGTTTCGAGACGGGCAAGCCGAGCTTCTCGATGGGGAACAGGAAGCGCTTGGCCCAGGCGGTCACGTGCAGGGGCTTGCCCTGGAACATCACCGTGTCGCCGGTGGGCGAGAGCGCCTCCTTCAGGCGCAGGTTGCGGTCCAGCTGCTCACGCTTCTGGTCGAAACTCACTATCTTGAGCCCGTCGGCCCAGGTGATGCTGCCGGCGCTGGGCGGGAACTTGCCTTGCAGCAGCTGGATCAGGCTGCTCTTGCCGCTGCCGTTCCGGCCCAGCACACCTAGGCAGCTGCCGGGGCCGAGGGTGAGATCGAGACCGGAGAACAGACGCTTGCCGCCCCGCTCCACCGCCGCGCCCTTCACTTCCACCAGCTTGCGCGTCTTCCTGCCGCTGGCATCGAATTCGATCTGGGCAGCGCCACGGTTGGCGTTGCGGCTGCGGGTCTCTGCCAGCTCATCCTTCAGTTCATAGGCGGCATCGATGCGCGCCGTGGCCTTGGTGGTGCGTGCCTTCGGCCCGCGCCGCAGCCATTCCAGTTCACGGCGGAACTTGTTGGCCAGCACTTCCTCTTCCCGATCCTGCCGGTCGAAGGCTTCCACGCGTCGTTGCAGGAACTCGCTGTAGTTGCCTTCCACGCGGAGGTAACCGTCCGGGTATCGCCGGTTCAGTTCCACCACCCGGTTGGTGGCGTTCTCGAGGAAGTAACGGTCATGGCTCACCAGCACGAAGGCGAAGCGCGTCTGCTTCAGCAGGTTCTCGAGCCACAGGATGCCCTCCAGGTCCAGGTGGTTGGTGGGCTCGTCCATCAGGAGCAGGTTCGGCTCACGGATCAGCGCGCAGGTCACCGCTAGCCGCTTGCGCCAGCCACCCGAGAGGGTGTCTACCTTCTGCTCCAGGTCCGCGAAATTCATCTCGCGCAGAGTGTCGCGGATGCTGCCCAGGCCCTCTTCCTTATGGAAAGGCGGCAGCGCATCCAGTAGCGCGCTCTCGACGGTGGCACCAGGGGGGAACTTGTCTTCCTGGGGCAGGTAGACGAGATGGGTCGAGCCCGCCATGGCTACCTGGCCTTTATCCGGTGTCTCGATGCCCGCCAGTATCTTCAGCAGCGTGGACTTGCCGGAACCGTTGGGACCGATAAGACCCAGCTTCTCTTCCTCCCGGAAGCTCAGGGTGATGCCGTCGAACAGCGTCTGTATGCCGTAGGACTTGCTGATGGATTGGACGCTGACGAGGAGATCGGAAGCCATGGGACCGGATGCCGTATTGCGGAATATTGCGGGGCGCTATGTTCTCACATCCCCGCACCGCAGGGTTAGAATCCGGGCATGAAAGGCGATGTCAGGCTGGCCCTGAGCAAGGTCCCGGAAGTCGCTCTGGTCTTCTGGATCATCAAGATCTTCGCCACCACCCTGGGCGAGACCGGTGGTGATGCCGTCTCCATGTCCATGGATCTCGGCTACCTCGTCGGCACGGCCATCTTCGCCCTGATCTTCATCGGCTTCGTGTTCGCCCAGATCAGGGCTCGGAGTTTCCATCCTTTCCTCTATTGGGCCACCATCATCGCCACCACCACGGTGGGCACCACCCTCGCCGACTTCACGGATCGCTCCCTCGGCATCGGCTATGCCGGCGGCAGCTCCCTGCTCCTGGCCCTTGTGCTGGCTTCGCTCTACACCTGGCATCGCGTACTGGGCTCCGTGTCCATCGACAGTGTGAGCACGCCGAAGGCCGAGATGTTCTATTGGGTGACCATCATGTTCTCCCAGACCCTCGGCACCGCGCTCGGCGACTGGACCGCGGACAGCGCTGGCCTGGGCTACCTGGGCGCCGCGGTCATCTTCGGCAGCCTGCTGGCGCTCATCGCGGCCGCCTACTTCTGGACCAAGCTGGACCGCGTGCTCCTGTTCTGGTCCGCCTTCATCCTCACTCGCCCTCTCGGCGCGGTGGTGGGCGATTTCCTGGACAAGCCCCATGACCACGGCGGCATGGCCCTGAGCCGCTACGTGGCCTCGGCTGTGCTGGTGCTGCTCATCGTGGCCGGCATCCTCATGTTCCCCCAGCGCGCAGCGAAAGCCTCCCACTGAATCCCAAGCCCACCCACGCAAAGGGTCACCTCGTGGGTTTGACTACTATAAATATAGTAGTAATCTAGTCTCACAACAACGAACCGGGGACCCGCCATGAAACGACTCGGCACCTTGCTCATCCTCATGCTCCTGCCCGCGCTCGCCTGGGCCGGCACTTGGCAACGCATCAAGCATGCTCCGCCGGTACCGGAGATCATCGATCCCACCAACGGTGATGCGGACCTCGGCCCCGGCGGCGCGGCCTTCCCGATCCTGTTGACCGATGGCAGCGTCATCGTCCAGAACGTGGGCCATTTCGGCGCCGACGGCAGGATCTTCAAGCTCACGCCGGTCAACGGCAGCTACGTGAACGGCACCTGGAGCGAACTCGCCACGATGCCCTACGTGGGGGTGGCCGGCGCCACGGCGATGCTGCCGGACGGGCGCGTCATCTTCGAAGGCGGCGAATACAGCAACTACGAACTCGACTTCACCCTCACCAACCAGGGCGCCGTCTACGATCCAGTGACGGACAGCTGGACCTCGGTGGCGCCGCCCTCTTTCTTCACGGACCTCTATCCGCCACGCGCCACCTTCGCCCCGAATCCCATCGGCGACGCCCAGAGCGTGGTGCTGGCGGACGGCACCTTCATGCTGGCGGACAAGATGAGCCGCCAGGCGGCCCTGCTGGACCCGGTCACCCTGACCTGGACCGAGACCGGCACCGCCACCAAGGCTGACATGAACGACGAGGAAGGCTGGACCCTGCTGCCGGATGGCAAGGTGCTCACCATAGATTGCTACACCGACTTCTACTTCGGCCTCGACCTCAACCCCTATCCGAAGCACGCGACCCATTCGGAACTCTATGACCCGGTCTCCGGCCAGTGGTCCAGCGCCGGCAGCACCATCAACACCCTCACGGACCCCATCCTGTCCGAGATGGGTGCCGCCATGCTGCGGCCCGACGGGACCGTGTTCGCCGTGGGGAGCGAGGGTTTCACCGGCATCTACGACACCCACACCGGCACTTGGCGCGCGGGCCCGAAGCTTCCGAAGAGCCCCCAGGGCTTCCAATACACGGCACAGGATTCACCCGCCGCCCTCTTGCCGGACGGTAACGTCCTCATCGCCGTCACCGGCGGCTCCGATGGCAGCGACGAGGGAGATGAGCCCGGTTACGCCGGCCCGCCGGTGGCCTTCTTCGAGTTCGACGGCAAGCGCCTCATACCCGAACCCTCCATCCCCCACGCGAACATCGATGTCTCGGGCTCAGTGAACCTGCTGCTGCTCCCGACGGGGCAGGTGCTGGCCACGGACAGCACCAAGGACGTGGAGATCTATACGCCGAGCGACCGGCACTCGAACCGCGCCTGGGCCCCCGAGATAGACACGGTGCCCACGGTGCTTCAACGCGGTCACAGCTACACGCTCTCCGGCATCCGGCTTAACGGCATGTCCCAGGGGTCGTCTTTCGGTGACGAAGGCCAGGACGCCACCAACTACCCGTTGCTGCGGATCTTGAATGCATTTCCAAATGGCACGCGCTACCTGCGTACCCACGATTTCAGCAGCATGGCCGTGGCATCAGACTCGCTCTCCACCATGGAGTTCGACATCCCGGCGGACATGCCTCTGGGATGGGGATTCATCCAGGTGGTGACCAATGGCATCGCGTCCAGGTGGATCACGGTGCGCGTGACGCCCTGAAAGCAGGTTTAGAAGAAGTCTAATCCCCCACCGACGGCGCCCTGAGGCGCCGTCCTTTTTAATAGCTCTGGAACTGTCCTCCCCCTGCAATATGCTCTGGACTATACTCAATCCTTGTCCAGGGGATTACATATTGTCGCGAGGGGTATGACCATGCACGCCAAAACGATCGCCCGAATCCTGCTCATCACCGGCCTGTTCGGTCTTACCGGTCTGCTACCCATCGCGGCGCAGGCTGCAACCGTGGCCAGCATCACACTGACCACACCCCACACTACCCTCAATGCAGGCGTCTCAGAGACCCTGGTGGCGGTGGCCAAGGACAGCGCCAAACACACGGTGAGTGGTATCAAGTTCACCTGGAGTTCCAGCAGCACCAGCGTGCTCTCGATCACTTCCAAGGGCGTGGTCAAGGGTCTGAAACCGGGCACCAGCACGGTCAAGGTCACCGGCGGCGGCAAGTCAGCGACCGTCGTGATCACGGTGACCGCGGCCAGCATCGCACTCACCACCCCTAACAAGAGCCCGCATATCGGCACTCAAGAGACCCTCACGGCTGTGGCCAAGGACAGCAGCGGTCACACCATCAGCGGCGTCAAGTTCACCTGGAAGTCCAGCAAGACCGGGATAGTGGGTATCACCGCCCATGGCCTGGCTACAGCCCTCGACGCAGGCAAGAGCACAATCACGGTCACCGGCGGCGGCAAATCCGCGACCGTGGCCATCACCGTACCGACGCCCACCGGGCTCGCGGGCGTAGCCGCCAAAGGCACTGCCATAGCCGGCGCTGCCATCATGCTGGTAGACAAGAAAGGCACCATTGTTTCCACCACCACGGATGACAACGGCAATTACACCCTAGATACCACCGGTCTGAAGCCCCCCTTCTTGGTATCAGTTCAGGTAGATGACACCCACACTTTATATAGTGTCAGCGCGGATGCGGACGTCGCGAGCGTGGTCAACATTACTCCGCTCACGGACCTCATAGTTCGCTCCTGGTACAGCGTGCAGAACGTGAAGATCACCGATGCGTTCACCGATCCCGTGAGCAACCCGCCGCCTACCCCCGATGAAGTGCAGCTCATCAGCAACGTGGTGGTGCAGGTGACCGCGCTCTGGCTGCAACAGGCGGGCGTGGATACTTCCAACATCCAACTCATCAGCGATAGTCAATTTAAAGCTGATGGCACTGGCGTGGATGCGGTGCTGGACCAAACCACCGTCGATCCCGATACTGGCGCAATCACCATCTCGGACGGCGGCTCCATCAGCCAGGATTCAACCGTGAGCTATGGAGATGGATCTGTCAGCGTAGATACCACGATCACGAATTCGGATACGGGTGATCAAAGCATCAGCACCTCGGGGACCGTGGTGGCCACTACGGCTGACATGCAAGCTGCGCTGACCGGCGTCACCACCGCACTCACCAACTTCTCCAACACGGTGAACACGCAAGGTGGCAACCTCACTGCCAGCGACCTCCTGCCCCTCGTCGACAAGAACATGCTCAATGAGGGCGAGAACAAGGTCCTGTTCGCTGACGCCACTGCAGACCAGATGCGAGGCATCACGGTCTCCTTCCAGGTGCTGAACATAGCCAGTCTGGACGTGGTAAACGGCCTCGCTGACGTCAATTTCACCTTCACGGAATCGAAGGGCGACCAAAGCCAGACCGAGACTGTGGAATTCTTCTTCAAGAGACAGAGTGACAGCAGCTGGCGTTTCAGCGGCGATCAGCGCCCAGCTCACCTGAGCGTGAGCGCGGAGATGCGCACGGATCAAGGTTCGGATGCGTCCGGTAGCGCCCCTGACATCAACGTAGACATCCGACCAAAGGTGGGCGCCTACAGTGCCATCACCATCGACGGTGGTGGGGTGTTCTCAAACAAATCGCTTGAGAACCAGGGTACGGAGCTGCGAAGCTACCAACCCGATCCTTCTTCGAGCGCTACGGTGGAAGATGACCGCGATGAATTTTTCGCGAATAGCGGCGCACTGGCTGACCTGGTCCCCACTGGCACGCCCCTCACCATCACCATGACCCCGACGGGCGGCGGCGACAATCAGGTATTCATCGTCAAGACCAATGCTTTCACCACTGAAGCCATAACCGTCACCAACCTGAGCGGATCCACGTTGGCTGACGCAACACTAGGCAGCCCCCTGCACGTGGTCTGGACCCTGCCGAAGACGTTCGCGATCGCCGAGGTCAAGCTGAGTGGCCATTCTTCCAATGCCGAAAACCAACAATGTCAGACCGATGACCTGATACTCTCCAACGACGCCACGTCGGGCGATATCACCCTGCCCGCCACTTGCAACGGTACCGTCACGGAAGCGAACTTCAATGTGAACGTGACTGGGGTGAACGGCGAGCGTGAGATCATCATCTATGAGTTCCAGGATCCCACGCCCTGATACTCAAGTCCACCGGATGCGTCACGTCAGTGACGCATCCGGTGCGGTCCTTAACTGTCAATTCGATTGGTCATCTCGAGCCTCAGTGCGTTCAAATGGGTGCAGAACCTACACACTCAGGAGATGACCATGCGCAAGACCACCCTCTTCCTCACCCTCTGTAGCCTCGGCATCGGCAGCGCTTTCGCCGCAGGCGCACCCGCCACCGATGCGACACCCGCCTCAGGCATGGGCATGGATGTCTCGAAAGAGATCTCCACCGCCCTCGACCACGCCAACATGGCCGTGGCCGGCCAGGATGCGAAGACCGTGCACATGCACCTGCAACATGTGGTGAACTGCCTCGTCGGCCCGCAGGGCCCTGAGTACGACGCCAACGCCGAGGACCCCTGCAAGGGCATGGGCAACGGCGCCATGAACGATGTGGACAGCAAGAGCGCCCAGCACAAGAAACTGGACAAGGCCCTCACCGAGGCGAAGGACGGTCTCAAGAAAGATAAGGTGAAGAGCGCCCAGAGCGAAGCCAAGGACGTGGTGAAGGAACTGAAGGACGCCCAGAAGGCCAAGCCGAATTCCTAAAACTCACTTCCCCAGACAGAAAGCCCGGCTGACGCCGGGCTTTTTCTTTGTCTTGGTCGTGGGTCGGATTGGTCGGGACGAAAGGGCCGACCGCGGAGCGGTCGGCGGGCCTACAGGGATGTAGGCCCTGGCCTTTCGCCCGAAGCAGGAGCGAAGGGCGAAAGTGAACCTCCGAGGAGGTTCAAATCCTGGGTGGAAGTACGTCCCGCCCAATAACCATTTGATTGCTTAAGCAGTGTTGAATTGGTCGGGACGAGAGGGCGCACCGCATGCGGCGCGCGGGCAGGCAGGATGCCTGCCCCGGCGTTTCGGCCGTAGCAGGATAGCGAAGGCCGAAACTGAACCTCCGACCCCGTTATATCGGTTCGGAGGTTCAAATCCTCCCTATCCGGAAGGACTCAAGTTCCGCTTATCCATGACTTAAATCTGAG
>Ga0265334_10000455_pt1 | contig 21307 bp, 20 predicted proteins | sample 42023metaG_FD_192442 | JGI IMG/M metagenome (GOLD analysis project Ga0265334, IMG submission 192442) | Rhizosphere microbial communities from Carex aquatilis grown in University of Washington, Seatle, WA, United States - 4-20-23 metaG | ecosystem: Host-associated > Plants > Roots > Rhizosphere... | reverse complement strand
GTGCTCCCTGTCAGATCGTGGTCGCCGCGGCCTCGGCCGGGCGCAGGCCGATGTCCCCGGACCGGCCGGTCGTGATGAGCTCGACCACCTGGCTGTGGGTCACGCTCTCGGTCCGCACCTCCGCCGCCAGCCGGCCGAGGTAGAGGGCAGCGACGCGGTCGGAGACCTCCACGACGTCGTTCATGTTGTGCGAGATGAGCACCACGCCGAGCCCCTGGCCCGCGAGGCGGCGCACCAGATCGAGCACCTGGCGGGTCTGAGCCACCCCCAGTGCGGCGGTCGGCTCGTCGAGGAGCACGACCTTGCTGTTCCACAGCACGGCCTTGGCGATCGCCACCGTCTGGCGCTGTCCCCCGGACAGGCTGGCAACGACCTGGCGCACGCTCTTCAAGGTCCGCACGGACAGACTCGCGAGCACGTCACGCGAGCGGCGCTCCATGGTGTCCTCGTCCAGCGAGGGGCCCCGGCGCAGCTCCCGACCGAGGAACATGTTCTGGACCACGTCAAGGTTGTCGCAGAGGGCGAGGTCCTGGTAGACGACCTCGATGCCCAAGGCGGCGGCGTCCCGAGGGCTGTGCACGATCACCGGTCGGCCCTCGAAGAAGACCTCCCCGCTGTCGATCGGGTGGATCCCCGCCAAGCACTTGACCAGCGTGGTCTTGCCCGCACCGTTGTCGCCCACGAGGGCGGTCACCTCGCCCGGGTACACGGCGAAGTCGACGTCCTGGAGCACGTGCACGGGCCCGAAGCTCTTGTTGATGCGCTTCATCTCGAGGACGGGCGCCTCGGACATGGCTACTGCCTTCCCGCCGGTGGGACCTGCCCGGCCGGCCGTCAATGGCGGGACCGGCGCGACGGACCGGTCCGCGAGGCGGGCCACGACTCCCCGAAGGGAGAGGGCCCGCCGAGATGACCTGCGGGGACCGCCACCGGCGCGCCGACCGGCGGCGGTCCCCGACCTGGGTGTCAGCCGGCGTCACTCGGGGCGACGCCGGGCGGACCTCACTTCACGCCGTACTTGGCGCAGGCCGCCTGCAGGGCCGCGGTGCAGATCTCGGACGCCTTGTGGTACCCGTCCTTGACGACGTCCTCGACGTTCTGCGCGGTGATGGACACCGGGGTCAGCAGCACCGAGGGGACGTCCCGGTTGCCCTGGGCGTCGTGCGAGGTGCCGTTGGTCTGCGCGGTCTGGTTCTTGATCAGGGCGATCGCAAGGGTGGCGGCACCGTCCGCTTCCTTCTTGACGGCCTTGTAGACGGTCATGCACTGGTCGCCGGCGAGGATGTTCTGCAGGCCCTGCACGGTCGCGTCCTGCCCGGTCACCGGCGCCTTGAGGCCCACGCCCTTGAGGACGGTGATGATCGCGTTGCCCATGTCGTCGTTCGAACCGATGACGCCGTCGACCTTGTTGCCGGCCGCGGTGAGCAACTGCTGGAAGATGGTGCTCGCCTGCGCGCTGCTCCAGTTGGGCACGGACTGGTCGCCGACCTTGGTCCAACCGGCCGCGTACTTCGGGTCGAGAACGGAGTCGTAGCCCTGCTTGAACAGGGTCGCGTTGTTGTCCGTGGGCGAGCCGTTGATCTCGATGATCCGGGCGGCGGGCTTGGCCCCGATGCAGTCGACGAGTCCCTGGCCCTGCAGCTGGCCGACCTTCACGTTGTCGAAGGAGACGTAGTAGTCCGCGCTGCCGCCGAGGGTGAGCCGGTCGTAGTCGATGGTGCGGACCCCGGCGGCCTTGGCCTTGGCCTCGATCTGGGCCCCGGACGGGCTGTCCAGGTTCACGATGACCAGGACCTTGACCTTTTCGGCGATCATGGAGTCGGCGATGGTCGACATCTTGTTCTTGTCGCCGTCAGCGTTCTGGATGTCGGCCTTCACCCCTGCCGCTTGGAAGGCGGCGGTCAGGTAAGGACGGTCCGCCGTCTCCCAACGCACGGAGGACTGCGTGTCGGGGAGGATCACGCCGACGTCCGCGCCCTTGGACTTGCTGCTGCTCGAACCACACCCGGCGAGTGCGAGCGCGCCGACTGCCACCACTGCTGCCACTTTCAGGCCGGTCCTGCTCATACCTGGCTCCCAGGGTCCTCTCGGCCGGCGGCCACCATGCGCGCCGGTTCGTTGTGCCGGCGAACATACGTCCGCGCCCAGGGGGCGACCAGAGTTTTGGCCATATCGGTTCACGGATCAGCCTCGATCACTCACTGGGAGTGACCAGCACGACGGGTGGTGACGAGCGCCACATCGCCGGGCTGGTTCCAGGTGCCCACCGATTCCCCCTGCATCAGGACAGGATCGGACACAACGCACCGTCACGCACGCTCAAGAGCGGGCAGCCGAGAGCCGGGTCGTCAGGCAACCGAGGGCCGGCACCGCGGCGAAGAGGTCACGCCGAGCGCACCCTGTTGACCCCGTGCGCGCTCAGCGCACCCTGTTGACCCCGTGCGCGCTCAGCGCACCCTGTTGACCCCGTGCGCGCTCAGCGCACCCTGTTGACCCCGTGCGCGCTCAGCGCACCAGTTGACGGAGCACGTACTGCAGGATGCCCCCGTTGCGGTAGTAGTCCGCCTCTCCGGGGGTGTCGATCCGCACCAGGGCCTCGAAGGCCGTCGAACTGCCGTTCGCCCGGCGGGCACTGACCACGACCGTCGCCGGCGTGCGTCCGGAGTTGAGCGCGGTGATCCCCCGGATGTCGAGGATCTCCGTGCCGTCCAGTCCCAGGGAGGCGGCATCCTGCCCCGCCGGGAACTGCAGCGGCAGCACCCCCATCCCGATCAGGTTCGACCGGTGGATGCGCTCGTAACTCTCGGCGATCACGGCGCGCACGCCCAGCAGAGCCGTTCCCTTGGCCGCCCAGTCCCGGCTGGACCCGCTGCCGTACTCCTTGCCCGCCAGGACGACCAGCGGCACGCCGGCCCGGGCATAGGCCTGCGCCGCGTCGTAGATGGTCGTGCGGCGACCGCCGTCCAGGAAGTCCCGGGTGTACCCGCCCTCCACCCCGGGCAGGAGCAGGTTGCGCAGCCGGATGTTCGCGAACGTCCCCCGGATCATCACCTCGTGGTTCCCGCGGCGGGAGCCGTAGGAGTTGAAGTCCGCCCGGTCCACCCCGTGCGCGGCGAGGTGGAGCCCTGCCGGGCTGCCTGGCCGGATCGATCCGGCCGGACTGATGTGGTCAGTGGTCACGGAGTCGCCCAGGAGCGCCAGGACGCGCGCGCCCTGCAGGTCGGTGACCGGTTCCGGGTCCAGGGAGAGGTTCTCGAAGTACGGCGGCCTGCGCACGTAGGTGGAGTCCGGGTTCCAGACGAAGGTGTCCCCGGTCGGGGTCTCCAGGCCCTGCCACCGCTCGTCGCCCGCGAAGACGTCCGCATAGGCGTCGCCGAAGAGGTCGCCGGTCAGTGCCTCGTCGACCACGGAGCGGACCTCCTCCGGGCTCGGCCACAGGTCCGCCAGGTACACCGGCTCCCCCTGCGGGTCGTGGCCCAACGGGTCACGCACGAGGTCGGCGTCCATCGTCCCGGTCAGGGCGTAGGCCACCACCAGGGGCGGGGACGCCAGGTAGTTCAGGGTCACGTCGGGGTTGATCCGGCCCTCGAAGTTGCGGTTGCCGGAGAGCACCGCCGCCACGGCGAGCCCACCGTCCTGCACCGCCGTCGCGACGCCGTCCACGAGGGGCCCCGAGTTGCCGATGCAGGTGGTGCAGCCGAAGCCCACCACGTGGAAACCCAGCTTCTCCAGGTACGGCGTCAGCCCCGCGCGCGTGTAGTACTCGGCGACCACCTTGCTGCCCGGGGCCAGGGAGGTCTTCACCCACGGCGGCACGCTCAGGCCGCGCTCGACCGCCCGGCGGGCCAGGAGGGCGGCGGCGATCATCACGGAAGGGTTCGAGGTGTTGGTGCAGGAGGTGATCGAGGCGATCACCACCGCGCCCTGACCGAGGGCGAACCCCGCACCGTCCCCGCTCGTCGGCACGACGGCCGTGGCACCGGGGGCGGCCCCGCGTTCGGCCAGGGACTCGTGGAAGGCCTCGCGCGCCCGGGTGAGCGCGATCCGGTCCTGCGGGCGGCTCGGTCCGGCGATGCTGGGCACCACCGTCGAGAGGTCGAGCTCGAGGTACTCCGAGTAGGCCACGACCCGGTCCGGGTCGTGCCACAGCCCCTGGGCGCGGGCATAGGCCTCGACCAGGGCGATCTGGCCGGACGGGCGCCCGGTGAGCCGCAAGTAGTCCATGGTCACCTCGTCGATCGGGAAGATCGCGCAGGTGGAACCGAACTCGGGACTCATGTTTCCGATCGTGGCCCGGTTGGCCAACGGCACCGAGGCCACGCCCTCGCCGTAGAACTCGACGAACTTGCCCACCACGCCGTGGCGGCGCAGCTGCTCGGTGATCGTCAGCACCACGTCCGTCGCGGTGGCGCCCACGGGGATCTGCCCGGTCAGCCGGAAACCCACGACCCGCGGGATCAGCATCGAGACGGGCTGACCGAGCATCGCGGCCTCCGCCTCGATCCCGCCGACGCCCCAGCCCAGCACCCCGAGCCCGTTGACCATGGTGGTGTGCGAGTCGGTCCCCACGCAGGTGTCCGGGTAGGCCCGTACGGCCGGGCCCCCCGCCGGGGAGTCACCCGCGGCGGAGGCGTCGGGGGCCACCTCCGCCGTCATGACGACCCGCGCCAGGTGCTCCAGGTTCACCTGGTGGACGATCCCGGTACCGGGCGGGACCACCTTGAACCCGTCGAAGGCGGTCTGGCCCCACCGCAGGAACTGGTACCGCTCGCGGTTGCGCCCGTACTCGATCGCCATGTTCGTGGCCAGCGCGTCGCGACTGCCGAACCGGTCGACGATCACCGAGTGGTCGATGACGAGTTCCGCGGGGGCGAGCGGGTTGATCCGCGACGGGTCCCCACCCAGCTCGGCGACCGCCTCGCGCATGGTGGCGAGGTCGACGACGCAGGGCACCCCGGTGAAGTCCTGCATCACCACGCGGCCGGGAGTGAACTGGATCTCGGTGGACGGCTCCGCCTGCGGGTCCCAGGCGGCCAGGGCCCGGATGTGCTCCGCGGTGATGTTCGCGCCGTCCTCGCTCCGCAGGAGGTTCTCCAGCAACACCTTGAGGGCGAACGGCAGGCGCTCGGCCCCGGCCACGGCGGACAACCGGAAGATTTCGTACCCGGCGTCGCCGACCTCGAGGACACCCCTGGCTCCGAAGCTGTCCTTGCTCACGTTGCTCACCGGTCGCTCCCTCGCGCCTCGTCCGGCACCTGCCGTGACGACCTCACGGCACGAAGTATCTTGACATCAAGATACTTCGTGCCGTGAGGGACCGCAATGAGCCCCGGACCGCAGACGGGCACCCACCCGCCGGGTCAGGCCCGACAACACCCTTCACCTTCAGGACTCGCGGTTGAACAGCCGTCTCGACCAGAGGTACCCACCCGCTGCGATGCCGGCACACCAGACGAGGGCAATCCCGGCGTTGCTCCCGATCGGCTCGTCCATCAGCAACCCGCGCAGGGTCTCGACGATCGGGGTGAACGGCTGGTACTCCGCGAACCAGCGCAGGCCGGCGGGCATCGAGTCGGTCGGGACGAACCCGCTGCCGAGGAAGGGCAGCAGGACGAGCGGCATGGGCAGATTGCTCGCGGTCTCGACACTGCCGCTCACCTGACCGAGCGCGACGGACAACCAGATGAGGGCGAAGGTCACCACCGCCAGGAATCCGGCCGTGGCCAGCCAGGCGCCCGGCCCCGCGGTGGGGCGGAAGCCGACCAGCAACGCCACCCCAATCACGATCGACAGGCTCAACGCCGCCTGGATCATGCCGCCCAGGACATGTCCGGTCAGCACCGAGACGCGGGCGATGTGCATCGTGCGGAACCGGGTGATGATGCCTTCGGTCAGGTCCATGGCGATCGAGATCGCCGTCCCCTGCACCGTGGAGGTCACGGTCATCAGGATGATCGCGGGCGCCACGTAGTTGGCGTACGTGGCGCGTGCGCCGGCTGCGCCGCCGGACACCGCCGCGCCGAGCCCGGCCCCCAGAGTGCCGCCCAATACGTAGACGAACAGCAGCAGGAAGACCACGGGCATGGCGACGAGCATCACCGTCATCGACGGGTAGCGCAGCATGCGCCGGAGATTGCGGCGCAGCATCGTCACCGAGTCGCGTACCGGATGGAATCGGAGAGCCTCCGTCGCCGGGCCGGTGAGGGTGAGGCTGTTCATGAGGTGACCCCCTTCTCGTCGGTGGAGTTGCCGGTGAGGGCGAGGAAGACGTCGTCCAGATCGGGGGTGTGCACGGACAGCTCCTCGACCTCGACGGCCCGATCGTCCAGCCGGCCGATCAGGGTCCTCAGTGAGCGCAGGCTGCCGTCACCGGGCACTCGCAGCGTGAGGGCGTCACCGCCGGGCGAGGCCTCCCCCAAGACGCCCAGAGCCGCGTCGAGGCGCCGTCGGTCGGCGAACCGCAGGCGGACGTGCCCACCTCCGATGCGGCGCTTCAGTTCCTCCGCAGAGCCCTCGGCGACCACACGACCGCCGTGGAGGACCGCGATCCGGTCCGCCAGCGCATCGGCCTCCTCCAGGTACTGCGTGGTCAGGAAGATCGTGACGCCACCGGCCACCAGCTCCCGGACGATCTGCCACATGGTCCGGCGGCTGCGCGGGTCGAGCCCGGCGGTCGGCTCGTCGAGGAAGATCACTTCCGGGTTGCCGATCAGGGTCATCGCCAGGTCGAGCCGGCGCAGCATGCCCCCGGAGTAGGTGGACGCCGCCTTCCCCGCCGCCTCGACCAGGTCGAACCGCTCGAGCAGGCGAGTGGCGCGCCGCCGTCCCTCACCCCGGGCGAGGTGGTGCAGGTCCGCCATCAGCCGCAGGTTCTCCTCGCCGGTGAGCAGCTTGTCCACCGCGGAGAACTGCCCGGTGACACCGATCGAGGCCCGCACCGCGTCCGGTTCGCGGACGAGATCGTGCCCGGCCACCTGCGCCTCACCGGCCTCGGGCGCGATCAGGGTGGAGAGGATCTTGACTGTGGTGGTCTTCCCGGCACCGTTCGCGCCCAGCAGGGAGAAGACCGTTCCCCGCGGCACGTGCAGATCGACTCCGTCGAGGACGACTCGACCGGCGAAGGACTTCTGCACCCCGGTCGCCGTGATCGCAGGCTGGGATCGTGTGGCGGTCATGGTCGCCCTTCCGGAACCGATGATGGGTCAGGAGCGATGCACCGTGATGTCGCCGTAGGACGTCCGGCCATGGATCTCGACCACCCGGTCGGCGTCGTCGGGCCGGGTGGCGTCGCTCAGCAGATTGCGCACCTGGCCGAATCCGGTGTGGACATCGAGCCAGGCGACGGCGCCCTCGGCGATGCCGATGTCCAGGTCCCCCATCGCGGTGCCGAGGACGATCGAACCGTGGCTCACCTCACCGAGACGGATGCCACCGTTGGAGGTCTTCACGTCGGCCCCTGCGCCGGCCCGGTCCACCTGGATGTCGCCGTTGGCGGAGCGAACCCGCAGGTCACCCGTGATCTTCTCGATCACGGTGTCACCGTTGGAGTTCTTGATCACCGCAGTGCCCTCGACCCCGCCGACCCGGATCTTGCCGGAACCGGTGGAGATCTCGGCGTTGCCGTTCACGCCGTCGACGGTGATGTGCCCCACCGAGGTGTCCAGGCGCAGCGGGCCGGTTCGTTCGGCCCACACATTGCCGGCCGAGGTCTTGAGCCGGCACTGTCCGAGCCGGCCGGCACAACGGATGTCACCCACCTGCAGCTCGACGGACAGGTCGGAGCCGACCGGGAGGTCGATGAGCACGTCCACCGATCTGGTCCTGCGGGAGAAGTCGAAGGCACGCACCCTCGGACCGGTGACCCGCAGCACGCCTTCGGTGTGGTCGATCCTGACCTGCTGGGCGGCCTTCACGTCGGACTGGTCGGTCGCATCACTGGGGCGGACCTCGACGGAGGTGTCGGCGCGGTCGCTCGCGCTGATCCGGACGTGGCCGACGCCGAGTTCCAGGGTGACGGAGATCGGTTCGAGTGTCTGGTAAGTGGGCATGGTTGTCCCCGAATCATGGGTGGGTGAGACGTCCCCGCAGGTGAGAGCGGGTGTGGCACGCCAGAGCGGCTATCGAAGGACGGGGTGGGTGCGGCAGGACGAGTGGCGCGATCAGTGCACCCAGCCGGTGAAGCGCTGTGGGGCGCGTTTCGCGCCGGTGGGTGGCTCGGAACGCTGTTCCCGGTCCGAGCGCTGCAGTCCGGCGGCGGCCGCCCGGACCAGCCAGGAGTTGACCGAGCGATGCTCCCTGGCCGCGGCCTCCTCGATCGCGGCCTTGAGCTGTTCGGGCAGGCGGACGTTGATCCGGGCGACGGGACCGTCCTCAGCGAGCGGCGGCTCGCCGTCCGACGGACCGTCGGCCCTCGCCGCGACATCCCCGACGGCGAGGCCGACGGGTTCGGCGGGCGGCACGGTCACGACGAAGTTCGGGTCACGACCCCGCAGACGCAGTTCCACCGAGCCCGGAGCCAGATCCCGGGTGATCTCGTCAGCCGCAGCCGACAGCGTGTCCAGCAACGTCATCCGGATCGCCGACTCGAGCGACCCGGTCAGGCACTCCACCAGCGCGCGGGCCTCGTCGCCACCGGCTTCGGCGAGCGTGGCGAACTCGCGTCCGAGGTTGCTCACATACGAGGTCAAGTCCATGGCGCCATCATGGCACCAGAGTGGCGCCATACGCAAGCCAAATTGGCACCACTCATGGCGCCACTCGCCGCCACAATGTGGCACCAAGGGGGTCGTGGACAGCCCACCGGCGGGGGAATCAACCCTGGACGACGTCCCTCGACGGCTCGTCGCATGGCGCCGACTCATCGCCCGCCGAGGGCTCGAACACCGCGAGGCACTCCACGTGGTGGGTCATCGGGAAGAGATCGAACACCCGCAGCGCAGCCAGCCGGTACCCGCAGGATGCCGCCACCGCCACGTCCCGGGCCAGGGCCGCCGGATCGCACGCGAGGTACGCGATCACCCGCGGCCGCGCGGCGGTCAGCCGCTCGATCACTCCCCGCCCGGCGCCCGCCCTCGGCGGATCGAGCACCACGACATCCACCCCGCGGTCCGGCCGTTCCGCCCCGGACGGCACGCCACCCGAAGGCACTGCTCGTGCTGCCGGGCCGGCCCCCGCCGGGGCACCGTGCCCCACCGGCGCGCCCACCTCCGCTGCCGCGCCGTCCCGCACCGGCGTGCTCTCGCCGGTTGTGGCACCGTGCCCGAGCAGCCGGGGCAGCACCTGCTCCACCCGACCGTGTTCGAGCCGGACATGCGCCTCGCCGTGCAGGTTGCGCCGGGCATCGGCAGCGGCCCGGGTATCCGACTCCACGGCGATCACCGACCCCGGCCCGTCCGGACCGTCGCCGGCCACCGCGACGGCGAGTCCCACGGAGAACAGGCCCGCCCCGCTGTACAGATCCAGGGCGCGCTCCCCCGGCCGCGCCGCGACCGCGGCGAGCACCGCGTCCAGGAGGGTCTGCGCCGCACCGCGGTGCACCTGCCAGAAACCCGCTCCGCTGACCCGCAGGCGGCGCGGGACACCGGCCACGACCACGACCTCCTCGACCCAGGTCCGCCCAGTGATCCGGCGCACCTGCCCGGAGGGCTCGCGGGCGCTGGTCGAGCACTCGGCCGCCAACGGGGGGATCGACCACTGCCCGGTGTGCGCCCCCCGGCCCGTCCGGATCGGCCTGCCGTCCGGGGAAGGCCCCGAAGGCGCCGGCTCGACGACGAGCAGCGGCGCCTCACCCGAGGACGGCGCCACCACCTCCACCGCCGCGGTCCCCGGCCACCGGCCGCGCCACGGGGCGACGCGCGCGATGCCCGGCGCGACGATGGGACACCCGCCGATCGGCACGACCTCCCGGGAGCGGTGCCGGCGCAGACCCAGCCGCCCGGCCGCGTCGACGGCGAAGCGTGCCCGGCTGCGCCAGGCGAGGCCCCCCTCGTCCCCGGGGACCGCCTCCACCCTCAGGTGGGGCCACTCCAGCTGCGCCAGGCGCCGCAGTTGCTCCTGGACGATGCCCGCCTTGATCTCCCGCTGGGTGTCGAGCGCGGCGTGCTGCCAGTCACAACCTCCGCAGCCTCCGGGACCGGACACCTGGCAGGTGGGCCGTACCCGGCCGGGGGCGGTCTGCAGCACCTCCACCGCGTCGGCACGCCAGAACCGGTCTCCGGCCTCGCCCTGGGTGACCCTGGCGAGGACGACCTCGCCCGGCAGGGTGTGCCGGACGAACACCACCCGCCCCTCGTGCCGGGCCACGCAGTGACCACCGTGGGCGGCCGGACCCACCTCCAGGCGCAGCAGGGGGAACGACCCGGGTCCGTCACTCGGTGTCCGGACCGGATCCCCGGGGGTGCGGGTGTCCGTGTCCGGTTCTTCTCCTCGCGGAGGAAGTCCTCCGGTCGTCACGGGGCCGGACGTCCGCGGCCGCTGCCACCGGTCGGGGACGGGGAGTCGGACGCCGTGGCCCCATTCCCGGCCGCCGGACCGGATCCGTCCGCCGGTGCGGGGCTCCCCCCGCTCGCCGAGGACGCGTCCGACCCGCCCGGAGCACGGCGGGCCGCTCCCGGATCCTGGGCGACGTCGTCCTCGACCATCCCGTCCGCGTGCCCGCGACGGATCTGCCCCGGTGCCACCCCCCACTCGGACCGGTCCTCCAGGCCCTCGGAGGACTTGAGCTGCCACGGCACGCTCGCCACCATCACCCCGGGAGTGAAGTGCAGCCGGCTCTTCAGCCGCAGGGCGCTCTGGTTGTGCAGGATGTGCTCCCACCAGTGGCCCACGACGTACTCGGGGACGTAGACCACGACCAGGTCCCGCGGGCTCTCCTTGCGGATCTCCCGGACGTGCTGCACCACGGGACGGACGATCTCCCGGTAGGGGGACTCCACGGTCCGCAGCGGCACGGGCAGGTCGTAACGGTCCCACTCCTCCTGCAGCGCCCGGGTCTCCTGCGGATCGACCATGATCGTGAGGGCCTCGAGGAACGACGGCCGGGAGGCGCGCGCGTAGGCGAGGGCCCGCAACGTCGGTTTGTGGATCTTCGAGACGAGCACCACCGCGTGCACCCGTGGCGGGAGCACGCGCACCGCGGCGCCCTCGTTGACCTCCAGTTCGGCCTGCACCGTGGTGTAGTGCCGACGGATGGCGACCATGAGCCCGAAGAGGATGGCCATCGCGAGCAGCGCGAGCCAGGCCCCGTGCTCGAACTTGGTGATCAGCACGATGGCGAGCACGATGCCGGTGATGGTCAGGCCGATCGTGTTGATGATGCGCGAGCGCTGCATCCGGCGGCGGTTCGCGGCGTTCGTCTCCGTCCGCAGCAACCGCGTCCAGTGCCGCACCATGCCGGTCTGACTCGTCGTGAACGAGATGAACACGCCGACGATGTACAGCTGGATCAGGCGGGTCACGTCCGCGTCGAAGGCGAGGATCAGCATGGCCGCGGCCCCGGCCAGGAAGAGGATCCCGTTGCTGAACGCCAGGCGGTCCCCGCGGGTGTACAGCTGCCGCGGCATGAGGTCGTCCCGCGCGAGGATCGAGGCCAGCACCGGGAAGCCGTTGAAGGCGGTGTTCGCGGCCAGGACGAGGATGATCCCCGACGTCGCGGCGATGAAGTAGAAGCCCGGGCTGAAGCCGGAGAAGAGCGCGTGCGCGATCTGCGCGATGACCGGGTCCTGCACGTAGCTGCTGCCGACGGGCGCGCCGTGCAGGGTCAGCTGGTCGGCCGGGAACTCGGCGAAGCGCACGTGCATCAGGTTGGCCAGGGCGATGACGCCCACCAACATGGTGATGGCGATCCCGCCGAGCAGCGCCAGCGTGGTCGCCGCGTTGCGGCTCTTCGGCTTCCGGAAGGCCGGGACGCCGTTGCTGATCGCCTCGACCCCGGTCAGGGCGGTGCAGCCGGAGGAGAACGCGCGCAGGAGCAGGAATGCGCCACCGATGCCGACCAGCCCGTGCTCGAACCCGGCCTCGGGACGCAGTCCGAACTGGGCACTGGCCGCCTGGGGGAGGGCGCCGAACAGGTACCGGCTGAGTCCGTACAGGCACATGCCGATGATCCCGACCATGAAGGCGTAGGTGGGGATCGCGAACGCGGTGCCCGACTCGCGCACCCCGCGCAGGTTCATGGTCATCAGCAGCACCACGAGGCAGACGGAGAACACCGCCTCGTGGCCACGCAGCGAAGGCACCGCGGCGCTCACGTAGTGCGCCCCCGAGGACACGGACACCGCGACCGTGAGCACGTAGTCGCACAGGAGCGCGCTGGCCACGGTCAACCCCGCACGAGCACCCAGGTTGGTCGTGGCCACCTCGTAGTCCCCGCCGCCCGAGGGGTAGGCGTGCACGTTCTGGCGGTAGGAGGCGACCACGATGAGCATCACGAAGACGACGGCCAGGGCGACCCAGGGGGACATCGTGAGCGCGCCCACCCCCGCGAGGGCCAACGTGAGGAAGATCTCGTCCGGGGCGTACGCCACCGAGGAGAGAGCGTCGGAGGCGAAGACCGGCAGCGCGATCCGTTTGGGCAGGAGCGTCTCGGACAACCGTTCACTGCGGAAAGGCTGCCCGAGCAGCACCCGCTTGACGGCGTCACCAAAGGGCAGCACGAACACCCATCCTAGGTCGGCACCCACCGGACAGCCGCGCTGCCCCGCGCGACGAGGGTCACGTCCCTGTCCCCCCGAACGCACCGGCGTGCCCCACGCGACTCGCCGGGATGGAGATCCGATGCGGGGTACTGTCCACCGGGGCGGTACCGCGGGCGAGCGCCCGTGTACCGTCACGCCAGAGTGGGGTGAACTCAGCGGACCCCACCCGCCGGAGCATCGCGAATCCGGGGAACAGTGGAGGCAGCCGGGACATGCATTTCGTGATCATGGGGTGCGGGCGGACCGGGGCGACCGTGGCCCAGATGATCGAGGCCCGGGGGCACACCGTGTCCGTGGTGGACCAGAACCCGACCTCGTTCAGCCGCCTCGGCGCGAACTTCGAGGGACGCCGGGTGACCGGGCTCGGCTTCGACCGGGACACGCTCACCGAGGCCGGGATCCAGGACGCCTACGCCTTCGCCGCGGTGAGCAACGGCGACAACTCGAACATCCTGGCCGCCCGGGTGGCCCGGGAGACGTTCGGCGTGAGTCACGTGGTCGCCCGGATCTACGACCCGGGCCGGGCCGAGGTCTACCAGCGTCTGGGTGTGCCCACCGTGGCCATCGTCAAGTGGACGGCGGACCAGATGGTCCGGCGGCTCCTGCCGGCCGGAGCGGCACCCGAGTTCCGGGACGCCTCGGGTGGCCTCGTCCTCGCCGAGGTGCAGGTTCACCGTGGCTGGGTGGGGCATCGCATGCGCACCATCGAGGCCGCCACGGGAGCCCGGGTGGCCTACCTGACCCGGCTCGGCGACGGAATCATCCCCACCGGCGACACCGTCTACCAGGAGGGCGACCTGGTGCACCTGATGCTCCGCGAGGTGGATGTCCCCCGGGTCGAGGGTTGCCTGGCCACCGCGCCCCAGCAGAAGGACGGCCACTGATGCGTATCGTCATCGTCGGAGCCGGCAGCGTCGGTCGCTCCATCGCCCAGGAACTGCTCACGAACGGGCACCGCGTGCTCCTGATCGACCGTGACCCGAGCGCCATCCGGGTGGCCAGCCTGCCGGACGCCGAGTGGTTGCTCGCCGACGCCTGCGAGACCCTCGCCCTGGCCGAGGCCGGCCTGGCCGACTGCGACGTCGTGGTGGCGGCGAGCGGCGACGACAAGGTCAACCTGGTCGTGTCCCTGCTCGCGAAGACCGAGTACGGGGTGCCCCGCACGGTCGCGCGGGTGAACAACCCGAAGAACGAGTGGATGTACGACGAGGCGTGGGGTGTGGATGTCGCGGTGTCCACCCCGCGCGTCATGACCGCCCTGGTCGAGGAAGCCGTCTCGGTCGGCGACCTGGTCCGGATCTTCACCTTCCAGCAGGGCCGGGCCACGATGGTCGAGATGACCCTGCCCAGTGACTCCCCCCTCGCCGGCACGCGGGTCGCCGAGGTGGCCCTGCCCCAGGACACCGTGCTGGTCGGGATCATCCGCTCGGACCGTCTGATCTCCCCGAGCCGGGACGACACGCTCGAGGCCAATGACGAACTCATGTTCATCACCATCCCCGAGCACGAGGACGACCTGCAGCGCCTGTTGAGTCCGACCCGACACGGCAAGCAGGCGGTCCCGGCCACCGCGGAGGCCGGGACCGAGTGACCTGACCCGCCGGAGACGGGGGGGCTCAGGTTCCCGTGGCGGTCGGGGTCGATCCGGCGGTCGCGTGCTCGGTTCCGGCTCCGCCCCCGGTGGCCCCAGCGGCAGTTCCGTCCCCGGCGGCCTGGGCAGCATCCGTCTCCGTGCGCTCGTCGTCGGGCGCCTCCGTGCCGGCGGGATCGATCCCGGCCGCCTCCCGCAGCGCCTTCACGATGGGCACGCCGCGCAGGAGCACCCAGGAGAGCCAGATCGTCACCCCGAAGAGCGGCAGCCCGAGCACGACGTTCACCGCGCCGAGGACCGCCGTCCGGCTCATCGCCCACAACGGCACCTGGATGGCCAGCCGCAGGCCGAACATGGCCGCCCAGAGCCAGGTCACCTGCTGGTAGACCCGCCGCCGCTCCCGGACCGCCCGCCAGGACGTGCCCTCGCCCAGGAGCAGGCCCAGGACCAGGCCCAGGACCGGCCAGCCCACCAGCGCGGAGACCGCGTAGACCGTCCCGTAGCCGAGGTTCTTCAGGATGCTCGGCAGGAAGAAGTTCTGTGAGTGGCCGGTCCAGACCGCGACCACGGCCCCCAGAGCGATGCCGAAGAGGCCCCCGACGGCTTGCATCAGGGTCTGCCGGGCGACGAGCCGCCAGATCGCCAGGACCACCGAGGGCGTCACGGCCGCGATCACCGAGACCCACAGGTCCGAGGTGAATCCCCAGACGAGCGAGAACACCGTGATCGGCACCACGGACTCCAGGAGTCCCCGCACCCCGCCCATGGACGCCATGAGGTCGATGTCGCCGTCCTCGCGGGTCACCAGGGTCTGCGCGAGCATCTGCCGGACACCTTCGCTGACCGAGGTCAGGACCTGTTCCTGGTCCGACTCGTCGCGACCCGCCACCGACTCGCTCCCCCCGTGCTCAGTCACCGAGCCTCGGCACCAGGTCGTAGCGGGGGTTGAAGACGACCGTGCGGCCGTCCACCTCACTGACCATGCCGCTGGCCCGCATCCGCCGGCCCGGGTCGATGCCCGCGATCTGACGGCGGCCGAGCCACACCAGGGCCAGGCTCCCGGTGCCGTCGAAGAGCTCGGCCTCCAGGGCCGGCACCCCGGCGCGGGGTCGCAGGGTCACCGATCGCAGGGTCCCGCAGACCGTCGCCGCGTGCCGGGGCACCAGCGAGCCGATCGGGGTGCCACCGAGCCGGACCGCCTCCACGCGTTCCTCCTCGGCGTGCAACTCGTGCTGGGGCAGGATCAGCCCGGCCAGCTTCGCCCGCAGTCCCCCTCGGTCCGCGCGCTGCTCCTCACCCATGGCGCCAGGGTATCCGCCGCTCATCGGATCTCGGTGATCTCGGGACCCCGCTCGAAGGGCCGCAACGGGTCACGGCCGTCGTCCTCGGCCTCCGGGTCCGGGTCGGTCGGCCCGGCATCGGGCAGGCGCAGCGCCAACAGCTCGCGCGGAGCCATCGCCTCGGAGCCCCGCACGATCACCACGTCGCGCACGATCTCCTCGAGATCAGCGGCAGCCTCGGGCTGGTAGGCGGCGGCACCGTGGAAGACCGCACGCAGGAACCACCGCGGGCCGTCCACCCCGGTGAACCGCGTCGGCTGGTGAGCGGTGCGCCCGTCCGGGGTGCGCACGGGCAGGCGCGCCAGCAGTTCGCGCCCGAACGGGCCGGGAACCTCGTCCACGGTGCCGCCCTGCCGGGTGACGCTCGTGGCGATCTCGGCACGGATCTCGTCCCAGATGCCGGCGCGGCGGGGAGCCGCGAACGCCTGGAGCTGGACGGCCGACCCCTTGAGCGCCACGGTGGCCGCGGTGACGCGCCCCGTCGCCTCCTCCACCTCCAGCCGCAGCTCCATGCCGTCCCTGCCGCGCAGTCGCAGGGCTCCCAGGTCCACGTACGCGCCCTCGGCCTCGGGAGCCTCGGTGACGTCCCAGGGGCCGCCGGTCCTCTCCTGCGGCTCGGAGGTCTCGGGCTCCGGGTCGCTGCTCCGGGTGGGTTCCTCCGACACCGCTTCGGCGGACTCCTCGACGGTGGTGTTCTTGCGACGGAACAGGCTCACAGGATCTTCCTCTCCGCGGGGAGGTCCCCGTGGTCGCGGGTCGGTGCACTGGACGTGGACGATGCGGGGCCGCTCCCGAAGCCCCCCGTGGACCCGAACCCGCCGTGCCCGCGCGCCGAGCCGGGCAACCGCTCGACCTCCACGAACCGGGGCGTCTCCACCCGTTGGACGACGAGCTGGGCGATCCGGTCCCCCCTGTGCAGGACGACGGACTCGCGAGGATCGGTGTTGAGCAGGGTCACCCGGATCTCGCCGCGGTAGCCGGCGTCCACCGTGCCCGGAGCGTTGACCACGGTCACGCCGTGTCTTGCCGCCAGACCCGAGCGCGGATGGACGAAACCCGCATAACCGTGGGGCAACGCGAGCGCGATCCCGGTGGGGACGGTGGCGCGCTCGCCCGGGGCCAGGGAGACGTCCACCGTGGTGGACAGGTCCACGCCGGCGTCTCCGGGGTGCGCCTGGGCCGGGACCGCCGCGGTCGGGTCCAACCGGCACAGAAGGACCTCGACCGTCTCCCCCCGCGGTGCGGATCCGGGCGTACCCATCATCGGGCTCTCCTCACGGGAGCAGCGTATCCGGCCCTGGTCCGCGCCCACGCGAGCGGCGGCGGTCGGCGCGCGGAGCTGACACCCTGTGCTCATGGTCACGGTCCCCGGCCCGAGCGAATCCGCCGCGAGCGAACCCTGGGCACGCGAACCGGGTGCAGGTGAGCCCGGTCCACGCGCGCTCCATCATGAGCGGCTGGTCCCGGGGCCGGGTGGCTGGCTGCTGCTGGCCGGCTTCTGCGGGTCGCTGGCCCTGGTCTTCCTTCCCCTCCTGGGCCCGGCTGCCACCGGGGTCCTGGCCGGAGGGCTGAGCGTGCTGTTCGGCGGGCTCCTGCTGCGCGCCACACCGACGGTGTCGGTGGCGGAGGGCTGGTTCCACGCCGGACGGGCCCGGATCCCCCTGGCCTGCCTGGGCGGGGTGGAGGAGCTGTCGCCGGAGGCCATGCGGCGGGCCTGCGGTACGGATCTCGACGGCCAGGCCTACCTGTGTCTGAGAGGCTGGGTGCACACGGGGGTGCGGGTGCAGGTGCGGGATCGCGACGACCCGACGCCCTACTGGGTGGTGGCCACGAGGAGGCCGCGCGACCTCGCGCGGGCGCTCCGGGCCGTGGACAGCTCCCCCGAGCCGCCCGGGGCGACGGCTCCGCCGGAGCCGTCCGGGGTGGCGGGTTCCCCCGCAGCGTCCGGTACGGCGTGCTCCCCCGCCGCCGAGGAGCATGCCGAGCGGGCCCGCGACACAGCGGACTGATCCCGGCCGGGATCGGCCCTCTGCGACGACCGCAGGCACGGGCCCGCGCTGATCGGCATCAAGCGGCGCATTCCTTGCAGATCAGCCGGCTGCCGTCCTCGCGTGCCAGCTGGCTGCGGTGATGCACCAGGAAACAGCTGGTGCAGGTGAACTCGTCGGCCTGGCGCGGCAGCACCCGCACCGAGAGCTCCTCGTTGGACAGGTCGGCGCCGGGCAGCTCGAACCCTTCTGCCGCCTCGGTCTCGTCCTCGTCGACGACAGCCGAGACCTTGTCGACCCTTCGGGCCTTGAGCTCCTCGATGGAGTCCTCGCCCAGGTCATCGTCGGTCTTGCGCGGTGCGTCGTAATCAGTCGCCATAGGGAGTCACGCTCCGGAGGTGTCGAAGTGGTCGTCGGTCGTCCCATCGGTATCCGTGGGCAGGTCGTGGAGCGTGCCCGGAAGACCACGTCGTCCGAACCGGACCTTGCACGGCCTGGTGTCGCGGTAACGCGCCCCGCAGCGTTTTTGTGCCCCCACGGAGAGGCGATTCTGCACCACACGGGTTTGGGTCCTGACCACGGGGCAGCACGTCATGTTTCCTCGGTGACCTGTGCTTCGTCACAGAGGGTCTTCTGTAAGAAACGAAGAGTCAAGCCGAGCCCGCAAGTTCGTCCTCTCGGTGCCCCGACCCCCGGCCGTTCGGTCGACGGACCCGTCACGGTCCGCCGATCACAGGTTTCGTAGGATTCCGACCTCTCGGACGCGCATCGGTGACGATCAGTCAGCCCCGGCGCCGAGAGCACTCAACTCACCGGCGAGGACGTCACTCAGCGGTGCCGCGGCGGCGACGGTCATGTGTTCCCCCGCAGGGACGCCGTCAATCCCCCGTACCTGCCCACCAGCCTCTGTGACGATCAACACGCCCGCGGCCATGTCCCACACGTTCAGCCCACGCTCGTAGTAGGCGTCGACCTGGCCCGAGGCCACCATGCACAGGTCCAGGGACGCCGCACCCATGCGACGGATGTCCCGGACCCGCCCCAGCAGCCCGGCCAGGACCCGGGACTGGGCGATCCGCCGCTCGGCCCGGTACCCGAACCCCGTGGCCACGAGGGCACCCTCCAGCGCCGGGGGAGCCCCGAGCCGCAACTGCCGGCCGTCCAGGAAGGCGCCTCCATCCGCGGCCGCGGTCCAGGTCAACCCGGAGACCGGGTTGTGGACGCATCCGGCCAGAGGGCGCCAGGCTCCCGGCTGCTGCGGGTCCCCGCTCACCACAGCCACGCTCACCGCGAAGGCCGGGATGCCGTAGACGAAGTTCACGGTGCCGTCGATCGGATCGACCACCCAGGTCAGGTCGCTGTCGCCGGTGCCCAACCCGACCTCCTCACCGAGGATCGCGTCCTGCGGGCGCCGCTCCGCGATCAACGCGCGCAGCAGCGACTCCACCTCACGGTCGGTCGCGGTGACGACGTCGGTGGGGCTGCTCTTCGTGTCGGCGACCGCGGCCCCGCTCGTTCCCCGCGACCGGATCAGCTCCCCGGCACGCCGCGCGAAGGTCTCGGCGAGCTGTCGCAGCTCCTCGGTGTCCACGGATCGGTCCAGCTCCGGGGTCCGGCTCACGCTCACGGTCTCCTCCTGCTCCACGGTCGGCCTCGGTCCCACGATCGGTCCTGGTCCCACGGTCGGCTTCGGTCTCACGGTCGACCTCGGTCCCACGGTCGGCGCTGACCGGTCCCCGCCGGTTCTGCCGCACCGGACGGTGCGTCAGTGGCATCCTCGCCGTTCGGCAGCCGGCGCTCTCCTCCGGGGCCCTGCGTGCCCACCCAGGGCCCGGCGCTCTCCCCCGGGGTCCCACGGGGACCAGAACGACGTCACGCCCCGCAGCGCAGCGCCTCCGCCCCCACGACCTCACCGGCGCAGGGCGTCACCGCCCCCACGACGTCACCGTCCGCAGACCACCGGCCGCGGACCACGCGGACCCGGACAGCAGCCGACCGGGCACTCGGTCACGCCCGGACCACGGGCCCCCACCACCGGCCGCGCAGGCCGTTCCCCCCGCGCCTCTGCGGCCCGTTCCAGGAGCAGGTCGACCAGCCCGCCGACGAAGCGCGGATGGGTACCCACGGTCGCGGCCCGCACGAAGGGCAGCCCGAGCCCGGCCGCGGTCTCCCGGGCCTGGGTGTCCAGGTCGAAGACCACCTCCATGTGGTCCGAGACGAAGCCGATCGGCACCACGACCACTCCCGCCCCCACGGAGTCCGGGGCCGTCCGTCCCCGGGCAGGGCCGGTGGCCAGTTCCCGCAGGCGGTCGTTCACGTCGGGTTCCAGCCATGGCTGTCCAGGGGCACCGGAGCGGGAACAGAACACCAGGTCCCAGGGCCAGGGCACGCCCAACTCCCGGGCGACGCCCTGCGCCACGACCTCGCACAGGTCGCGGTGCTCGGCCAGGTAGGCACCACCCCGGGGGCCCGAGCCCTCGGCCAGCTGCTCGGGCAGGGAGTGTGTGACGAACAGCAGCCGCCCGCGCCGAGGCCGGGCGGGCTCCGCCGGAGCAGAACCCTCCCGGGATCCCCCGGCTGTGAAGACGTCACGCGGCGAGGTGGAGACTCCACGCGACGAGGTGGCGAGCAGGCGCCGGGCGGCGGCGACCGTGGCCTCCGTCACCGGCCCTGCGTAGCCCGGGTGGTTCGCGTAGTGCCGCACCCGGTCCAGGTGCAGCCTGCCGGTCAGACCAGCCGTCGCCAGGGCACCGGCCAGGTCCTCACGGTACTGCCGGCACCCCGAGTAGCTGGAGAACGCACTGGTCAGGACCACCAGCAGGCGGCGCGCCCCGGCCTCGCCGGCCCGGGCGAGGGCCCCGTCCAGGAAGGGGTGCCAGTTGCGGTTGCCCCAGTACAGGGGCACGTCGAGATCACGGCTGGCCAGTTCGTCCGCGAGGGCGGCGAGCAATGCGCGGTTCTGGTCGTTGATGGGGCTGCGCCCACCCCGGTCGAGGTAGTGCCGGGCCACCTCGGCGAGCCGTTCCTCGGGGATCCCCCGGCCGCCGGTCACCTTCGTCAGGAACGGCCGCACGTCCTCCGGACGCTCCGGCCCGCCGAACGAGACCAACACCACACCGTCGTAGGGGCTCAGCGGGTCCGAGACCCGCCCGTGATGCCAGCCAAACGTCTGCGGAGCGGTCCGCCCGCTCCCGTCGCCCGCCGCGCCGGTCCCCTCCACGAGGGGTCTCAGGGGTTCGGTGTCCACCCCTCGATCCTCGCAATACTTCGCCCCAGGCGCCGAACCGGTCCGAGCACCTTGCCGTGGACCGTAGGATCGAAGTCGCGCCACGCCAAGCGACGTGCTTCGGATCCACCCGATCCGATGGCACCCTCGAGACCAGCGTCGAGCGGAGGGAACAGCCATGCAGGACGTCTCGCTCGTCGGCGTGCACGACGATGGCGAGCATCTCGTCCTCAGCACCGCTGACGGCCAGCGATTCCGCCTGCGTGTCGACGAACCCCTCCGTGCCGCCGTCCGCCGCGATCGTGCCCGTCTCGGACAACTGCAGATCGAGAGCAACGGCCGACTGCGCCCACGGGACATCCAGGCCCGGATCCGGGCGGGACAGACCGCCGACGAGATCGCGGCGGCGGCAGGGCTCCCGGTCGAGCACGTCCGGCGCTACGAGGGGCCCGTACTGGTCGAACGCG
>Ga0265334_10000452_pt1 | contig 21374 bp, 13 predicted proteins | sample 42023metaG_FD_192442 | JGI IMG/M metagenome (GOLD analysis project Ga0265334, IMG submission 192442) | Rhizosphere microbial communities from Carex aquatilis grown in University of Washington, Seatle, WA, United States - 4-20-23 metaG | ecosystem: Host-associated > Plants > Roots > Rhizosphere... | reverse complement strand
ACGATTTCCGGAGGACTTGAAGATGAAATCCTGGCGAATTTGGGCCCTCGGGCTCCTGTCCATTCCCGTGGCGGCCCTCCTCGTGGCCGGCGGTTGCACCCGGAAAATAGCCGTCGCCCCGAGTTCTGTCGCGCTGGGAACACCGACCGACACGGGAACCTCCACCAATACCGGGACTTCGACGTACACCAAGACCTCCACTCCGACCCCGTCCCCCACTTGGACGGCCACGGTTGCCGGTCCCACCTCCACCTTCACCTTCACCGGAACGTCGACTTTCACGGGAACGCCGACCAACACCTATACCGATACCAATACACCGACCATCACCGCGACCGCCACGAATACGGTCCCGGGACCCACGAACACCTTCACGAACACCAATACCTTCACCAATACCCCCACCAACACCGCGACCCCCGACCCGAACCTGATCGATAACCTGGAGGACGGCGACGCCCAGATTATGGCGAACGGCGGCCGGAGCGGTTATTGGTTCACCTCGGGTGATACCGGCTGTTCCGCCAACATCTCCCCGCAAAGCGCCTCATTCGCCCCCTCCGCCGCCCCCGGAAACGGCAGCAATTTCGCGACCCGTTTCTCGGGAACGGGTTGCAACGTGACCGGAGCCCTCGTGGGCTTCAACTTCCTGGATAACGGCGGGGCCGCGGCGAAACTGCCCTACAACCTCAACGCCAACGGCTACACCGGCGTGGTGTTCGACATCAAGCAGAACGCGGGGCAGGTGAGCTCGGTCTGGTTCGCGGTCTCGAGCATCAACACGGAACCCACCGCCAGCGGCGGGTCCTGCTCGGTGTCCTGCAACGGCCATTACGGCATGACGGTGCCCCTCACGACCTCCTGGCAGTCCGTCACGATCTGGTTCTCCTGGATGAACCAGCCCAGCTGGGCGCCCCCGGTGGCCTTCGACCCCACCCAGACCTTCGGGATGCAGTGGGAAAGCAAGGACACGACGGGCAAGGCCTTCGACTTCTCGGTGGACAACATCAAGTTCATCACCGGAGCGGCGCCCCCAACCCCGACCCCCGACTGCAAACCGATCGACAACATGGAGGACGGCGACAACCAGATCAACACGGTCTGCGGCCGCGGGGGCTATTGGTACACCTTCATTGACAAGGACACCAACGCCTGGGGACAAAGCACGGCCTACAGCGGCAATGGAAACGTCCCGATGGCCGCGGGCGTGACGTTCGTCATGTCCTCGCCCGGTAACGCCGGGTCCAACTATTGCGCCGACATCACCGGAAAGGTCGGCCCGACCTGCGGGGCGCCCTACAACACCTGTCCGTTCGTGGGGATGGGGTTTGACTTCATCAGCGCGGGGAGTGGGCCAAAGGTCAACTACGATATAACGACCTTCACCGGTTGCAAGTTCTACATCAAGGCCGCGTCGACGGCCACCGGGTGCCGGTTTAAGTTGCCGACCTATGAGACGTCCCCGACGAGCGTGGGCGGAAGCTGTACGGGAACGACCGGCCAATGCTCGGACGATTGGGGGATCAACTTCACCGGTTTGACCCCCGCTTGGACCCAGAAGACCGTGGCCCTCGACCAGGTTGTCAACGGTGGTGACCTTTCCCAGGAAGGCTGGGGAATGGCCACGCCCTTCGACCGGACCAAGGTCTATTCAGCTCAATGGCAGTTCAATAATTCCCAACCCGGGCAGAATTACGACCTGGCCATTGACGACATGGTTTTCTATTGATCCTTGGCGCAGAAAAGCCCGCCCCCTTCGGGGCGGGCTTTTTTTTTGAGTCCAAAGGATGAGGAGTGTCGGGTTTAATCGGTTGAATGCGGGTCGGCCCAAGGAGTGGATCCCGGCTTGGGCTGTTCGCCGACCGGGGCCGCCTTTCGCCTTTCCGGGGGGAATAAAACGTTCCCGACGGCAACTATCATTCAGGGGATGTGTGGAAAGGGTCAAGGTGGTCGCAATAGGGCGGGTTCGTTGGTTCCCAAGTCATAATACTGACTTGAAGCGTTCAACCACCCGTCTGGATCAACTGGAACCGCATTCGGGCTTCCCGCTAGTTGAGGAATGCCCTATGATCTGGTAGCTTTTCTGAGGGTGGCGGGTTCGGTGGCCCGGCAAGGGTCTTGCAACGTTATTCCTCGGGCCGCTTGAAGGCGGCCCCAAGCAAAACCTGGAGGTTTCGGATGCGATTTGGACGATGGATCCCTGCGGTGCTCCTCCTGGTTGCGGCGGCCTTCATGCTGTTCCCGGTCGGCTGCAAACGCAGTTACCCCATCACCCCGATGGCGCCCCTCACCAGCACCCCGACACCAGCCGGGACCTCGACCTTCACCCGCACCGCGACCGCCACGGTCACCAACACCAAAACCAATACCCCGACCATCACCTGGACGGGCCAACCCACCGCCACCCGGACTTTCACCCCCACCTTTACCTTGAGCCCCACCCAGACCTTTACCCAGACCCCGACCCTGACCCCCCTCCCGCCCGTGGGGATCGACAACTTGGAGGACGGCGACGGCGTCATCAACCTGTTACCGGGCGTCGGTACGGCCGGGTCCTGGTTCACCACCAGCGACGGCACCTGCTCCACGGTGTTCCCCGATCCCGCCGGGGCCTTTCTTCCTTACGCCAACGGCTCGCCCCTGGGTGGAAGCCTTTATTCAGCCCACTTGACCGGCACCGGCTGCTCCACCTTCGGCGCCATTGTGGGTTTCAATTTCATCGCGCCAGTGGGCGGCATCAAGCAAATGTACGACGTTTCGAGCTATTCGGGGATCCGGTTCGACATCCGACAGATCAGCGGCACCGTCAGTTCGGTCCGTTTCAGCATGCCGGGCGGGTTCACGGAGCCGGCCGCCACGGGGGGTTATTGCGCGGCGAACTGCAACGGACATTGGGGCCAGGACCTGATCATCTCCACCACCTGGCAACCCGTGACGGTCTGGGAAGCCTGGATGACCCAGCCGAGTTGGGCCCCGGCCGGCCAACCCTTCGACCCCTGGGAATCCTTCGGCCTCCAGTGGCAGGCCAACGCGGCCGCTGGGCAGAACTTCGGTTTCGAAGTGGACAACATCGCCTTCGTGAACGAAACGGCCCCCCCCACCCCGACGCCTGACTGCAAGCCCATCGACAACCTGGAGGACAGCGACAACACCATCCTGAACAACTGTAACCGCAGTGGTTCCTGGTACAGCTACGACGACGTGGCCAACAACGGGGGCAATACGGTGACTTGGCCCCCCGCAGGCGCCCCATTCCTCGTGTCCGGGCCCGGCTTGGGCGCCAATGGAACGCAGTACTCCGCCCACCTGACGGGCGTTTTGGGCGCGGCCTTCGCCAGCCGCTTCACCGGAATGGGGTTCAATTTCTTCGGCAACGGCGGCCCCTACAACATCGGTGTCTTCAACGGGATCTCGTTCTACGCCAAATGTGGGACGAATCTGGGGGCCGACCCCAGGATCAAGATGAAGTTGCCGAACGCGGACACGAATCCCGGGCCTGTGTGTACGAACTGCTACGACAACCACCGGGTGCAGTTGGACCTCACCCAGAACTGGACTTTGTACAAGGTTGATTTCGTATCGGGTGGGCCTAACCTGTACCCGACCCAAGAGGGATGGGGAGTGCCCCAGGTGGCCTTCAACCCCGTTTCGGTCTTCGGCGTCCAGTTCCAATCGGACGCGCTGACGCCGCCCAACCCGACGGGGGACATCTACGACTTCTGGGTGGATGAGGTCAACTTCTATTGATTTGAACCTGCCAGGCCCGTTCCGCCCGATTTAAGGGCGGGGCGGGCTTTTTTTTTGATGACTTCAACACGACTTCTTTCACCACCAAGAGCACCAAGACCACCAAGAACCGCGAATGAGAATCACGGTGATTAAGCTTTGTATGGTTTCTTTAGAGGTCCTTTATTCAGGCTTCTCTTTGTGACCTCGTTTACGCCCTCAGCCGAAGGCTGACGGGTGGCGGTGAAATGGTTTTACTGGGCCTTGTTTTGATGAAAGCGCCCTTGAACCCGTTCCTTCCCGGCCCCAGAATGAACCCATGAAATTGGAATTGACCACGGATTTCCAGCCGACCGGCGACCAGCCCCAGGCGATCGACTACCTTGTGAAAGGCCTCAACGCCGGCGCCGACCACCAGATCCTCCTGGGCGTGACCGGGTCCGGTAAGACCTTCACCATGGCCCAGGTCATCCAAAAGCTCCAAAAGCCGGCCCTCATCCTGTCCCACAACAAGACCCTGGCGGCCCAGCTTTACGGCGAATTCAAGGAATTCTTCCCCAAGAACGCCGTGGCCTATTTCGTGAGCTATTACGACTATTACCAGCCCGAGGCCTACGTCCCCCAGCGGGACCTGTTCATCGAGAAGGACGCCTCCATCAACGAGGAACTGGACCGCCTTCGCCTGGAGGCCACCGCCCTTCTCCAGGAACGTCAGGACGTCATCATCGTGGCCTCGGTCTCCTGCATCTACGGCTTGGGCAACCCGGTCAACTACAAGAAGATGCACCTGGTGCTCCGGGAGGGTCAAACGGTGCCCCTGGCGGGCCTCATGCGGGACCTGGTGGATATCCAGTACGCCCGCAACGAGATCGACTTCACCCGGGGGAAGTTCCGCCTCCGGGGCGACGTGCTGGAGATATTCCCGGCCTATGAGGAGAACCCCTACCGGATCGAGTTCTTCGGTGAGGAGATCGAGCGGATCTCCGAGATCGACGCGGTCACCGGGAGCCCCTTGAACCGTCGGACGGTTCTCGCCATTTACCCGGCGAAGCATTACGTGACCCCCCCCGAGGAGCTCAAGTCGGCCTGCGGGGCTATCCGGGAGGAACTGCGGGAGACCCTCGTGAAGTTCACCCAGGCGGGGAAGCTCGTCGAGGCCCAGCGCCTGGAGCAACGCACGACCTACGACCTGGAGATGATCGAGGAGATGGGTTACTGCCAGGGGATCGAGAACTACAGCCGATATTTCGACGGCCGGAAGGCCGGGGAACCGCCCTATACCCTTTTGGATTACTTCCCCAAGGGATTCCTGACCTTCGTGGACGAGTCCCACGCCACCTTGCCCCAGCTCCACGCCATGCAGCACGGGGATTACGCCCGGAAACGCAACCTCGTGGACTTCGGGTTCCGCCTGCCCTGCGCCATCGACAACCGGCCCCTGAAGTTCGAGGAATTCCTCCAGCGGGTGGGGCCGGTGATCTATGTCTCCGCCACGCCGGCCAAGGAGGAGATCGCCCTCGCGAAAGGCCGGGTGGCCGAGCAGGTCATCCGGCCCACGGGTCTGATGGACCCCGAGGTGGAGATCCGTCCCGTGACGGGCCAGGTGGACGACTTGATGGGCCAGATCAAGGAAAGGGTGAAGCGGGGCCAGCGAACCCTGGTGACCACCCTGACCAAGAAGATGGCCGAGGACCTGTCCCGTTACCTGAAGGACATGCTGATCAAGGGCGTCTACCTCCATTCGGACGTGGAGACCCTGGAGCGCATCAAGATCATCCGGGACCTGCGGGAGGGGATCTACGACGTGTTGGTGGGGGTCAACCTGCTCCGCGAGGGCCTGGACCTTCCCGAGGTGGGGCTCGTGGCGATCCTGGACGCGGATCAACAGGGGTTCCTGCGCTCTGAGACCGCCCTGCTCCAGACCGCGGGCCGGGCCGCCCGGAACGTGGAGGGGAAGGTCATCCTATACGCCGATAAGATGACCCCCGCGATCCAGAAAACCGTGGACGAGACCACCCGGCGTCGGAAGGTCCAAGGGGACTACAACCGGGTACACGGCATCACCCCGACCACGATCAAGAAGGCGATCCGGGACATCCTGGGGACGGTCTATGAGAAGGACTACTACACCGTGCCCACGGCGGCGGAGGAGGGGACGCCTGAGGAGGCATACCTGCCGCCCCAGGCGATCCCCCGGAGGATCATGGACCTCGAGAAGACCATGTTGAAATACGCCCAGGAGTATCGGTACGAGGAGGCCGCGGAACTGCGCGACCAGATCCGCCGCCTCCGGGACGGCTTCAAAAGAGGATAACCGCCTCTGCAACAGCTCAAAATGTACACCACAATGGCCTCAATGGACACAATGTCTTAAACCCTATAGGACCCATGATGGGTGTCCGCGTGTTAGTTGCTTTTTGTACATCGGGGCCATTGTGTTCATGGTGTCCATTGTGGTGAATTGGTTTCGCTGATTCTCGGAGGTTGTTGACGCATGCTGGACCTGACGCCCCTGATCGAACAATCCAAGGCCATGCCGGAACAGCCCGGGGTATACCTCTTCAAGAGCCCGTCGGGCGTCATCCTTTACGTCGGCAAGGCGATCTCCCTCCGCAAACGCACTTCCTCCTACTTCCGCGCCCAGGGCCAGGACCAAGCCAAGGTCCGGTCCCTCACGGCCCGGGCCCAGACACTTGATTTTATCCTCACTGATTCCGAGCAGCAGGCCCTGCTCCTCGAGAGCAACCTCATCAAGAAGCACAGGCCCCGCTACAACATCCTGCTTCGGGACGACAAGAGCTATCCCTACCTCCGATTGACGGCCCAGGAGGCCTTTCCCCGTGTCATGGTGAGCCGCCGCCCCCTGGCCGACGGGTCCAAGTATTACGGCCCCTACCCGAACCTTAAGGTGCGCGAGATCGTGAAGCTCATGCACCGGTACTTCAACCTGAGGGACTGCGACCTGGACATCCCGCCGGAGGGGCCGAAGGTCCTGGAGCGCGCCTGTTTGAGCTACCAAATCAAGCAATGTCCGGCCCCCTGCATCCGGGCGGTGGATCCCCCGGGCTACCAGCCGCTTGTGGAGAAGGCCAGGTGGTTCCTGGAGGGGCGCCATGATGAGCTGTTGGAACGGTTGGCCGCCGACATGCTGAAGGCTTCCGAGCGGCTTGAATATGAGGAGGCGGCCCGCTTGCGGGACCTCAAGGCCTCCATCGAGCAGATGCAGGGCGGGAACACGGTTTTGACCGCCGAGAAACGAAACGTGGATGCCATCGCCCTGGCCGCCGGGTTGTCGAAAGTGTTGGTCTCCGTGCTACAGGTACGGGACGGGAAACTCATCGAGAGCCTTGCCCTCACCCTGGACAACGAGTTGGAGGCGCCCCTCCCCGAGGTCCTGCCGGCCTTCCTGGACCAGTTCTACGGCCCCGGCGTCTTCCTGCCGGGGGAAGTGTTGGTGCCGAAAGAGATGGAATTGACCGGGGAAGCCCAGCTCTGGGCGGACACCCGGCTGAAGGGGAAGGGCAAGCTCCATAAGCCCCGGGAGGACTGGCAGGACCAGTTGGCTTCCCTGGCGGAAACCAACGTCCTCCAGGCCTTGAAGGAGGAGATCCAGAAGGGCACTACCCTCGACGACCTCCAGGCGCTCCTTGGCCTTAAGCGTTCCCCCCGGGTCATCGCCTGCTTCGACATTTCCACGCTCCAGGGGAAGTTCACCGTGGGTTCCGCCGTGCTGTTCCGGGACGGGGCGCCGGACAAGGCCCTCTACCGGAAGTTCCGCATGAAGACCGTCGAGGGGGTGGATGATTACGCTTCCCATGCCGAGATGATGGGGCGTTACCTCAAGCTGGTGGAACGGGACGGACTGCCGGTACCGGACCTGTTCCTGATGGACGGGGGCAAGGGCCAACTCTCGACCGTGTTGCCCATCCTGAGGGACCATTTCGGCGAGGAAGTCTTCGGGGTGGCGGCCCTTGCCAAACGGGAAGAGGAGGTTTTTGTCCCGGGTCATGAGGCCCCGGTGGATTTCAGGGGTCACCTCAAGACCCGGCACCTCCTCCAGAGGGTGCGGGACGAGGCCCACCGGTTCGCCGTGGGGTACCATCGGATCCTGCGGGAGAAGACCGCCCTGACATCGCTCCTCCAAACCGTACCGGGGATCGGCCCCCAACGGTTAAGGGCGCTTTACCGGGCGTTCGACTCGGCCCAGAAGGTGTCGGAGGCCAGCGAGGAGGAGCTCGCCTCAGTCCCCGGCTTCAGCCGGGCCCTCGCCCGAAAGTTGAAGGCGTATTTTGAGGAAAAACCCGGGAAAGCATCCACCGATCCGGCACGAACATCCCCGGATCCCCCCCCGACGGCTTAGCCGTTGGTTCCTGGGGATGCCCCTATGTCGAAAATCAACGTGGACAGGGTCCCTTCCCGGGTAAAATCTTCCAGACGTCGAGGTGGCCCTCGACGAACCGAGGCTCAAAAACCATGACGCACCCTCCCGACCGCCCTCCCGTTGACCCGCAAAGCCTCGACCTTAAGACGTTGGGCATCGGTCTGACCGGATTCTGCGCGTTCCTTTCCCTCTACGCCACCCAGCCCCTTTTGCCGTCCTTCCTGGAAATATTCCATGCCTCGAAATTGGCGGTCAGCCTGACCGTATCCGCCGCGACCCTCGCGGTCGCGCTCGCCGCTCCCTGGGTGGGGTTGTTCGCCGATAAACGGGGACGGAAAAAGGTGATCGTCCCCGCGCTCATCCTCTTGGGGCTCGTCAACCTCCTCAGCGCGACCGCCGCCACCCTGCCGGCCTTGGTGGCCTGGAGATTCCTGCAGGGCTTGTTCACGCCGGCGGTTTTCACGGTGACGGTCGCCTACGTCAACGAGGAATGGCCCAAGGACAAGGTGGGTTACGCGACTTCCGTCTACGTGACCGGGACGGTGATCGGTGGATTTTCCGGCCGGTTCCTCTCAGGTTGGGTGTCCACCGCGTTCGGTTGGCGGGGCGTCTTCCTGGCCTTAGGGGTCCTCATCCTCCTGATGACGTGGGGGGTCGCCGCCTGGTTGCCTTTAGCCCAAAAATTCAGGAAGGTCCGGGGTTACCGATTGGGCCTCCGGCATATGGGTCGACACCTCGCGAATCCGGACCTCCAACTGATCTTCACGGTTGGGTTCGTCCTGCTTTTCTCCCTGGTGGGCACCTTTACCTACATCACCTTTTACCTGGCGGCGCCGCCTTTCCGCCTTGGACCCTCGGCCTTGGGGTCCCTGTTTTTCGTCTACCTCGCCGGCGCTGTGATCACGCCCCTCGTGGGCCGTCGGGTGGACCGACTAAACGGGAGGAGAACCCTGGTGGTTTCCCTCCTGACCTCGGCGGTGGGCGTTGATTTGACCCTCCTCTCGAGCCTCCCGTGGGTACTCCTGGGCATCACCCTCTGTTCCTCAGGGGTTTTTGTATGCCAAATTCTGACGAACCTGAGGGTGGGCGCGGTGGCGGGGAAGTCCCGGGCTTCCGCGATCGGCCTCTACGTGACTTTCTATTATTTAGGGGGGTTCGCCGGTTCGGTGGTGCCGGGTTTGTTGTGGGATTGGGGTGGGTGGAAGGCTTGCGTTGTCCTGATTTCGGGGTTGTTGATGTTGACCGCTTTGATGATCCTGGGAAGCGGGCAGAAGGGAAGGCTTCGATTGTCGGGCGGTTGGGAAGCGGAAGGGTTGGAATTACCCGGGTAGGAATAAGCAGGATGTTTAAAAGTCAGCCATTTGACGGCCCCGATCACCATTGTCAAATATCACACTAAAATCGTTAGGATGATATAATTCTGCCAACGGTTGAACGCATTGTCAGAAATCACCCATCCACGGTTTCTTCCCCATGGTCGACCTCAAGCCCTCCTTCCACGGTCGTGTCCTGGCCGAACTGGTCAGCCGAACCCTCTTTACGGTCCTCTTGATCCTGGGCCTGTACGGAGGATTCGCCTATTACCTATCCAAGAAAACATTCGACGCCGAAATGGGTACAAGGCTTTCCGCCCTGGGCCGGATGTCGTCCCAACAGATCCGACCCGAGTGGATCCCCTATATCGACGGCAAGGGGAAACTTTACGAGGAGTTCCGGACCATCCTGGAGCGCCAAAGGGACCTGTCCCAGGCGGAGGACATCTACCTCCTGGACCCGCAGGGCCGGGTCCTGGTGGACGCCAAGGGGAAATTCGAGTTCCAGGAACCCTATTGGATGCTCCAACTCGACCCGGAGCCTTTCCACAACGCCTTGAGGGGCGTCCCTTCGGTCTCCCTCCTTTACCAGGGACAAGACGGGGGAGTCTACAAGGTTGCCTACCAGGCGCTCGGCCCCCCCGGGAAGCCCACGGCCGTCCTGGGGGTGGAGGCCAGCGCCAACTTCATCGAGGGACTCCACGATTTCGCCAAGGTCCTTTTTTTACTGGCCCTTGTCTGCCTGGGGATTGGGGCGGCCATGCTTTACGTCTTCGGCCGCCGCCTCGTGGCGCCGATCCGGGCCATGTCCCTAGCCTCCAAACGGGTGGCGGCGGGGGACTTCAGCGCCAGGGTGATGGTGGACACCGCCAACGAGCTGGGGGAATTGGGTTCGGCCTTCAACGACATGACCGAACAGCTCCAGGCCCACAACGACTATATCCTGGAATCCATGGCCAACGGACTGGTGGTGGTGGACCTCCACGGCCTCGTCACCACCTTCAACCAGGCCGCCTCCCGCATGCTCCGGATCCCCGCGGAACAGGTCCTGGGAAAACCGGCCGAGGAGATCTTCAAGCGCTATGGCACCCTGGCCAAGCTGGCGGACTCGGCCGTCTGGGAAGGGGCGCGGCTCAAGGACGTCGAGCTCACCCTCTCGGAGGAGAACCCGACGGTCATCCGGCTCCAGACCGGGCCCCTGCTCGGGGGGGATGGACGTGTCCTGGGAACCGAAATGATCCTGACCGACCAGACCCAATTGCGGCAGCTGGAGGGCCAGGTGAAGACCGCGGAGAAGATGGCCACCATCGGCGAATTGGCCGCCGGGATCGCCCACGAGATCCGGAATCCCCTGGGCGCCATGAAGGGTTTCACCGAAATCCTGGTGAAGAAACTCCCCAAGAACCCCGCCGCCCGGGAGATGGTCGAGGACATCGCCTCCGAGATCGAGATCCTCAACAAGATCGTCACCAATTTCCTGGTCTTCGCGCGGCCCACCCAACTGGATTCCCAGCCCCTGGACCTGTCCGAGGCCGTCCAAACCGTGGTGCCCTTGATCGAGAAGGAGGCCGAGCGACGGAGGGTGAGGATTGATTACCGGGCGGGGGACCCCGTCACCGCCCAACTGGACCTGGAACAGTTCCGCCGAGCCGTCCTCAATGTGGCCCTCAACGCCGTACAGGCCTCCCCGGAGGGGGGAGTCGTGGAGATCGCGGCTCGGGGGGTCGCCCGGGCGGATTTGGCCGAACTCCTTCGGGGGATCGGACTCCTACCGCTCCTGCCGTCGAACCCGGCCGCCCAATTCGCCCTGGTGGAAGTCCGGGACCGGGGGGGGGGACTGCCGCAGGATCCCTCCAAGCTGTTTACGCCGTTCTTCACCACAAAGACCGAGGGGTTCGGCCTTGGGTTGTCGATCACCAAGAAGATCCTGGAAGCCCATGGGGGCGGCGTGGGGGCGGCGCCGAGGGAAGGCGGCGGCGCACAGTTTTTCCTGGTCGTACCAGCGGTTCAACCGAAGGAGGGGGATTGATGAGCACCATTTTGGTCGTGGACGACAAATCCAGCCTGCGCAAGGTCCTGAGGCAGACCCTGGAGGACGACGGGAAACACACCCTCCTGGAGGCCGAGGACGGCGAACAGGCCCTGGAGACCATCAAGAACAAGCACGTGGACGTGGTCATCTCGGACATCAAGATGCCCAAGGTGGACGGCATGACCCTGCTCCGGATGATCAAGGAGATCGACCAGGAGATCGTGGTGCTGATCATGACGGCCTACGGCACCATCGAGACCGCCGTGGAGGCCATGAAGCTCGGGGCCTATGATTACATCACCAAGCCCTTTTCCACGGAGCAGGTCCGCCTCACCGTGGAGAAGGCCATCGAGCGGCAGAAACTGGTTTATGAGAACAAATACCTCCGGGAAAAGCTGAATGACCAGTACAACTACAAGCGAATCATCGGCAATTCCCAGGCCATGCAGCCGGTGTACGACCTGATCGACAAGGTGGCGCCCACGGACACGGCTGTCCTGGTTCGGGGCGACTCGGGGACGGGCAAGGAGTTGGTGGCCCATGCCATCCATTTCAACAGCCGCCGCAAGGAAAAACCCTTCATCAAGGTCAACTGCGCGGTCTTCGCCGAGGGGATCCTCGAATCCGAGCTTTTCGGCCACGAAAAGGGGTCCTTCACGGGGGCCGCGGGAAAGCGCATCGGGCGCTTTGAACTGGCCAACGGGGGTTCCATCTTCCTGGATGAGATCGGCGACATCAGCCCCGCGACCCAGGTCAAACTCCTGAGGGTTCTCCAGGAGAAGGAGTTCGAACGGGTGGGGGGGAGCGAGAGCATCAAGGTGGACGTTCGCGTGATCGCGGCCACGAACAAGAACCTGGAGGAAGCCATCCGGAAGGGGGAGTTCCGGGAGGACCTGTTCTTCCGGCTCAACGTGGTTCCCATCCACGTGCCGCCCCTACGGGAACGAACTGACGACATCGAGAAACTGGCCCTCTATTTCCTCAGCCGGTACAGCCAGGAGACCAACAAGAAGGTCCTCAAGGTGGATCCCAAGGCCTTGGAGCTCATGAAGCGGTACAACTGGCCGGGGAACGTGCGGGAGCTCGAGAACGCGATCCAGCGGGCCGTGGTGCTGTCCGATGGGGACACCCTTTTTCCCTCGAACCTGCCCCTGGACATCCAAACCCACCAAAAGGATGATCCGCGCCAACGCTTGGGCGAGGAGGCCACCCTGACCCAGAGGGTGGAGCGGTATGAGCGCGAGCTCATCCTCAAGGCCCTGGAAAAGTCCGGTCACGTCCAAACCCAGGCCGCCAAGGTCCTGGGCATCAACCGGACGGCGTTGATCTACAAACTCAAGAAGTATGAATTGTTGGACCGGGAGCCCTGAGTCCGGCATGGACCTCCGCACCCTCCTCCTGCTCGGCCTTTTGGCCCTCCCGCCCCTGGGGGTCCGCGGCGCTTTGGCCCCGGCTGCAACCGGAACGCCGGAGAGCGGTGTCCTTTTGAAGTTCGAAAGGGAGGTCGAGGCCGTCTCGGGGCGTTATGGAAAGTTGCTGGCCGAAACCCAGGCCTTGGCGGCCCAAGTGAACGGTTTGAATGCGGAGGCGGAAAAGCTTCGGGATGAGACCCGCGGTCAGGGCAATGTCTTGAAGGAAGCCCAGCTGAAGGGGGCCCTCGGGAACCTGCAAAGGGCCTTGGAGCGGCAAGCCAAGATGGAACGCCAATTGGAGGACTTGCGCCGGACTTATGAGGAACAAGTCTTGTCCTTGGCGGCCCTCTACAACGACCGCCTGGAAACACTCCTGGAATCCGTCAAGGGTTTCACGGATCCCCAGGCTTCCGAATCGACCCTCGATGAGGTGGTCCGGCTCACCCGACGCAGGTCCGAGGCCTTGGATGCGGTGGAAAGCCTTCGGAAGGGAGGGAAAACTCCCGCCTCGCCGGTCCTTCCCGACTTCAACAGCCTCCCGACCCAGGATCGAGAAAGCCTGAACCTGGCCCGCGGACTCCTGTTGGACCGCCAATCCGGGATCCAGGAGCGTTTGGAGCGTTACAGCCTGGAGGAGGACGAGATCCGCCGGCAATTGGACCTACAGGACAGGATGCGGGAACTTTTGGAAGACCCGCTCCATCCCACCGGGATGGACCTGGACCAGCGGAACAGGTTGGAGCATTTGGCCGGCCGGCGTGAGAGGGACCGTTGGGAAACACGGCTCCTCGATATCCGAAGGAAGCGCGAGAAGGACCAGGTGGCCCTGTTGCAGGTGCAGCATTACCTGGACAATATCCAGTACCGCCTGGGACGCCTCAACCGGAAAGGGAGGGGAACCCCATGAAGTCCCTCCGGATCCTTTGGGTGTTGGGGCTGATGGGATCGGCCTGTCCGGTTTTCGCCGCCGGGGACGCCGTGGGCCATTGGGGCGTCGAAATGAACCCCCTGACGTCGGTTTGGCGATGGGACTCGAACGTATTGCGTGTTCCGGGCGGCTCCCGGGCGGATGCCCTTTGGAATTTTTCCACGGGTGCGGAAGCGACCCTCTTGCCCAAGAATGGGCGCTTTTGGGAGGGTCGGTTGGATTATTTCCTTTCCAGCGCGGTCTACGGCCGGGAAACCCTATTGGATAATGTCCAGAATGATTTCGGACTGACGATGGAATTGGGGCCGGACCCCTACAAGCTTTCACTGTCTAAATTGTACAGCGTCCGTCGGAGCCGGTTGGCCGATTGGGATTATTGGGATGACGGTTATCGGGGCGAACTCCGCTGGTCGAAACCTGATTCAAGGTCCGAAGCGGGGATCCGGATGGAACAGGTTTCCAGGAGCTTTTTCAGCCCGAACAGCGTCATGGAGGCGCAGGATTACCATGAACTTCATGGGATGGGGAATGGGGATTGGGAGATCTTCCGGGCATTCACCCTGACCGGAAAGGTGGATTTTAGGATGCGGGACTACAACCGGTACGCGGTGGGGGACGGGCCGGGGGGGTTGTGGGTCGAGCCCGATCTCCAAGCCGACCGAGAATGGTCGGGGGAGTGGGGTTTGCGTTGGTTCCGGGGAAGTTTCCTCCAACAAGCCCATTTCCAATGGGGGCGCCTAAGGTCCAATAGTGTTGGGTTCGCCAACCGATTCCAAAGTTTGTCATGGGCGGGAGTTTGGCATCCTTGGCCCAAGCTTTACTTGGAGGGGTTGGCGCGGAGCTATGTCAAACGGTATGACCGGGCCCCGTTGGCTCTTCCGGAATACGAGCAAAACTGGCTCGATGAGGATGGGCAAACCCAACTCTCTTTGCGTTGTAATGAATCCTTGATAAATGGGTGGAAAGTGGGATTGGGCTTTTCATGGGTTCGGGCTGAATCGAACTTCTTGGGCCAATATTATGAAAAACGACGATTGGATCTATCCTTTCAAAAGAACTTTTGAGGGACTGGGACGGATGGGCTGTTGGAAAAACCACAAATCGTCAAAAAGTAGGACATCGGGCGGGAAATCCTTATAATTTTAAGGGATCCCAGTCACTGGTTTATCGCTCTATCTTGGGCTTCCTGAAGTGAATATTTGGCATTAAAAATGCTTATTCCCATATGGGAGCTCCTCATGCGCAAGACCCTGAAAAAGAAAATATCAACCACCCGGTTGGACTTCCTAGAACCGGCTGAAAAATCACTGCTTTCCGACTATTTCCAAATTATTCGACTCTCGAGACCCCTCACCGAGACCCGGAAAATCTATTGGTTGCGGCGTCTCCCTCAAATGAGCGCCCGTCAGCGTTTGATCCAGCACTACCTCCCCTTGGTCCTGGAATTGGCATTGGAGTGCCCGGAACAAGACTTAATGGCGATTATCCAGATAGGCAATCGAGCATTAGTTGGGGCGATCCGGTCCGGTCATCTGACTCCGTGGGATGATTTAGATTATTTGATCCAAGCCAAGATTCGTGCCGCTCTATCCACCGGTATTCAAAAAGTTTCCTAACGGGGTGTAGAAGCCCAATTTTATGCCCTGCCGGAAAAATCAGGTTTCGAACAAACCATTCATTTATATTATTCCCGCAATGTTGATCTCCGAGTCCGAAAAGAATAACGACTTGTAGGTGGACATTTACCGCTTCCCTTTCAAGAAGAACCATTTATCCCTTGTTTTCGCGGGTTTTTGTCCTTCACTTCATTGACACCCCCAGAACCGATGTTTATGATGAATTGAAAATCACGGTTATTCCATTGAATGGCCCGGGCCATCCTTCGGTAATCCACCCCTGAGGGTCTCATGAGTCGCCCTGACGACCTTAAAATCGATATTTCCGAGTTGTTTGGGGGCGACGTTTCGGATGCCAAGGAAGCCGTTGAACGGCAGGAGCAAGTCCTCGCCCAATCAGGGACGGAAGCCGGATCCCCGGACCAAGGCCTGGTCCAAGCGGAAGCTGAAAAGGAACGGCGTTACCAGGAAATGCTGCGCCTTCGGGAACATGAGATGGCCCAACAGAGCCATCTATTCGAGAAGAAACTCCAGACACAAGCTTGGGCCCAACCGATTGAGGCGAGCGAGGAGCTCACCGAGGACCCAATTCCGGAACCGGCCCCTGTACTCCAAGTGACCCAAACTGATCTGGACCCGGTGCCGGATCTGGCGGCCGAAACGTCGTTGGGAGTGACGGAACCGGCGGGTGGGGAAGCGCGGGCCGAAACGACCTTGGAAGTGATTGAACCGGCGGTCGGGGAAACGGTAAGTGAACCGATGCCCGAGGCTCCCACGCCGACGGAACCCGCTGCGATTGATTTCGACCAGTTTGATCGTAAGCCTTTCGCGCCATTCCCGGGCGCTCCCGGCTCGGTGCCTGCCCCCCCTCCCCTGACCCGGCCGCAGGCCCCACCCGTCCTATTGGACCCAATAGGTCCGCCGGGACCCCTTCCAATCCAAACACATCGGGTCGACGTACCCAAGCCGAACGCGGCCCCTGAAGCTCCGGTTCCGTCGGCGCATCCAGAGGCCCCGGCTCCCGAGGGTCCCTCGCCCGAGGAGCTGGCCCGCATCCAAAAGGAGCATGATTACCTGCTCCTCTATGACCAATTCCGGAACATCATCCTGCACGAACTGACGGATTTGGTCGGTGATAAGAAAGCCAAGACCATGCTCAGCCGGACGGTGGAAACGGCCCGAAACAAATACCCCGAGGTCTTTCGGAACGCCAATTGGGACGCCGCGGGCAACCTGATTGAGGACGGATCCATGGACAGCCAACGGCTGATCCATAACAAGACGCTGTTGGACCCAACCCGGGCCGACGCGGTCCAGGACGCGGGATTGGGGGCCCTTTTGGAGATGCGCCTCTTGGCCGTGGAAAAGGGTTTGGGGGCGGGGATGCGGTCCAAGATCCGGGGCCGGATCCAATCCTGGCTGACCGAACGACGGGACAAGGCAGTCGCCGCCGGCCAAGATCCGCGGCCGATCGAGCGGCTTCGGGCCCTGGTGGCCTGAACCTTGACCTGGAAAAGCGCCGGGTGGGTCGTCGTGTTGGCCCTGTCCCTGATTCCCGCACGATCCTTGGCCGACGACCATGAGTTCCAGATCCAATGGGACCGTTTCGGGTCCGACCGCTTTCCCCAACTGATGGGGCATGTCACGGTTCTCCGGGGTCCCCAGACCGTCACCGATTTGAAGCCCGCCGAATTCCGCCTCTACGAGGATGGAGTGGAGCAGACCAGCCTGTCGGTCGTTCCCGAGACCGAGGGCGTGGATGTGGGATTGGTGGTGGATACCTCGGGGAGCATGCGGGAGGCCCTCCCGCGATCCTTGGGGGCGGTCCGGGCCTTCATCCTGAACCTCCACCCCGAGGACCGCGCGGCCCTGTTGGATTTCAGCGATCATCCCCGGGTCCTCCAGCCCTTCACCTCCAACTTCCGTTTGTTCGAGGCGGCGCTCCAAAAATCCAAGGCCGATGGGGGGACCGCGATCTACGATTCCTTGGGGACCGTGGCGGCCCTCTTTCCCCAGGGGTTTCGCCGGAGGGTCGTGGTCCTGATGACCGATGGGAACGACCAAAACGCCATGGGCACTGGACCGGGAAGCCGCCTCACCCTGGACCAGGCCCTGGCCCAGTGCCGCGACGAGAGGCTTACGGTCTTCACGATCGGATTGGGTTTCCAAGTGGACCGGAGGGTCCTGACCCAGATCGCCGGGAAGACGGGGGGGCGCGCTTTTTGGGCCACCGACGCGGGGGAACTGCAGGATCTCTACCTGGAGATCATCCGGGATATCCAACGGCGCTACCAGGTCGCCTACCGCACCAGCAACCCCTTCCCCGACGGTTCGCTCCGGACTGTCCGCCTCCAGATCCAGCATGAGGGTTGGTTTGGGGAAGGTTCGACGACCTATTGGGTGGCTCGGGATGGGGCCTTCACCGGCGGGGTTTCCCGGCCCGACACACCCCCGGTTCCGCCCCAACCCTGGACCCCGACCCCCAGCCCGGTTCCCACGGAAACGCCAAGGGTTTGGATCGGGCCCGAACGGGTGGATTCAAGGTTGGAACTCCAATGGGGAGGACAAAAGCTGGGCGCGGTTGAATTGGGGCAGGCGATCCTCTCCCTGGATGGCAAGATCCTCGACGGCAGGCAATGCAGGGTGGAAACCTGGCCCGCCTTAGGGGTCCCAGAGGTGGTTTACCACCTGGATCGGCGCTTGTTCTTGACTCCCGGTAGCTACCGTTTTCGGATCCAAGTCGGCGACCGATGGTATGAGCGGCAGGAGGATGTCCAGGCGGGAGTCCAAACGGAAGTCACCCTGAGGGCCGTCCGAACCCCTTGACGGGGCAAATCCCCCTGTTATGATGAAAAAAGCTCCGCCCCTGGCGGGGTTTTTTTTTGCCTGTCCCCATTCCGGGATTTCAAATTCCCCGGTCTCGGCCCGTCGTCGATGGGCCCTTGGGAACCCCGACGCGGATGATTCCGTTACATAGGAAAAAAGCCATGGCCCAACCGAAAGCCCAAAATATCGTGGTCCTCGGAGCCCAATGGGGCGACGAAGGTAAAGCCAAGATGGTCGACGTGCTCACCGAGCAGGTGGACCTCGTGGCGAGGTACCAGGGTGGAAGTAACGCGGGGCATACGGTGGTGGCCCAAGGGAAGAAGTTCGTTTTCCACCAGATCCCGTCCGGCATCCTCCATAAGGGAAAGACCTGTGTCATCGGCAACGGGGTGGTGTTGGACCCGATCGCGCTCCTCGGGGAAATCGACTCATTGAAGAAGGGCGGGGTGGATGTGCAGGGGAAGTTGGTGGTGTCGGACCGCGCCCAGCTCCTGATGCCCTACCACCGCCTTCTGGACGGGGCTTCGGAAAGCCAAAAGGGGTCCGGTAAGATCGGGACCACGAACCGCGGCATCGGGCCGGCCTACATGGACAAAATGGCCCGGGTGGGGCTCCGGGTAGGGGACCTTTTCGACCCGAAGGCCTTCCGCCAGAAGATCCGGGAAGTTTCCACGGAAAAGAACTTCTGGCTGCGGAAATACTTCAAAGTGCCGCCGGTCAAGCCCGATCAGGTCGCGGACCAGTACTTGGCGGCGGCCCGCCGGATCAAGCCTTGGATCCGCGACACCTCGCTTTTCTTGGAGGAACAGCTCCGCAAGGGCAGGAGCCTCCTGGCCGAGGGGGCCCAGGGAACGCTCCTAGACGTGGACTTCGGCACCTATCCCTATGTCACGTCCTCCTCCGCCACCGTCGGCGGGGTCTGCACCGGGCTGGGGATCGGTCCCAAGTGGCTGGATGAGATTTACGGCGTCACCAAGGCCTACGTCACGCGAGTGGGGGAAGGGCCTTTCCCGTCTGAGATGGGCGAGTCCGACGCGGCGCGGGTCCGCCACCGGGGCAAGGAATACGGCGCGACCACGGGCAGGCCCCGTCGTTGCGGCTGGATGGACCTGGTGGCGCTGAAATACGCCTGCCGGGTCAATGGGTTCACGGGGCTCCTCCTGACCAAGCTGGATGTCCTCAGTTCACTGGGCGCCCTGAAGCTTTGCGTGGGTTACAAGGTGGGGTCGAAGGTCCTCAACGATTTCCCGGCCTCCTGCGTGACGCTCACCCAATTGAAGCCCGTGTACCGGGAAATGCCGGGTTGGGGAGAGGACCTGACCCGGGCCGGGTCCATGAGGGAAATGCCGGTCAATGCCCGCCGATACCTGGAGTTCATGGAGAAATTCGTGGGCGTCCCGATCCGGTGGGTGTCCGTGGGTCCCGACCGGTCCCAGATCTTCAGCAGGTCTTAAACGGTAAGCCTGATCCAACGCGCCTTGGGTGAGTCGGTAGCTCAGCTGGTAGAGCACCACACTTTTAATGTGGCTGTCCCGGGTTCGATCCCCGGCCGACTCACCAAGGGCGCGAGGGGATGTTCCGGGACAACTGTCCATCAGGCTGGCTAGCTCTTTCCCCTTTTATCTGGGGGGAATGGGCGTCCCATCGTCATTCGCCCCATTTACCGGAAGCAAAACCCTTTAAAACCCCGCATTCCTTTGACCAGGCCCTTTGGGGTCGTGTTATAATTTTCGCGTTTATCACGTTTAACCAAGGGTTTTGAATGACCCGTTTCCTTAAAATCACGGCGCTTGTCGCGGTGTTGAACACCGTTTGGCCAGCGCTCATATTCGCGTCCGGTGTTTCCAGTACCGGCGCACAATTCCTTGAAATTCCCGTGGGTGTCCGGGCCGCCGCCATGGGTGAGGCATTCACCGCGGTGGCGGACGACGCGACCGCCTCCGAATGGAACACCGCGGGGCTGGCCCAACTCCGGCTCCCCGAGTTCAACCTTCTCCACACCTCCCTCTTCGAAAGCCTCAACTATGAGTTCTTCGGGGCCGCAGTTCCCCTGAGGCCTGGGACGACCTTGGGTCTCAGCGCGGCCCTCAACCACACGCCGGCGTTCAATTCCACCAACGATCCTTCCGCCGTCCTGGGGCAGGCCTCGGATTTTCTCTTCAGCGCAGGGGTTGCCCGGGAATTCGGTTCCAACCTATCCGTGGGGGTGGGGGGCAAGTTCATCCGGAGTTCGCTCCAGAGCGACCATGCCACCGGGTTCGGGCTCGACGCGGGAATCCTCTTCTACCTCAAGGACCGCCTCCTGACCTTGGGGCTCTCAGCCCAGAATGTGGGACAAATCAACGGTTTCGGGCAGGACTCCGTTCGGGAAAAGCTCCCCGCCACCTACCGGGCCGGGTTGGCGGCTCGTTTCCTCCAGGGAAAAAAGATCCAGCCGACCCTCTCGGTCGAAGTACGCAAGGCCATCGACACGGACCCGGTCTTCATGGCTGGAACCGAGGTTTGGGTGGGGAACCCAAACCTGGCCATCGCCTTCAGGGCCGGCTACCAATCCAACAGCCTGACCCGGGATTTGGGGGGCTCTGTGGGAAGCTCTTTCGGGACCGGCGTGAGGTTCTCGTCGCTCCAATTCGATTACGCCTTCGTCCCCTACGGGTTCCTCGGCAACACCCAGCGCTTTTCCATGACCTATCGGTACGGCGGCAAGAAACCCGAGGCCCCGGAAGAGGCGACCCAGCAGGTCCAGGTCGACGTGAAATCCCAGTTGGAGGACGCCAAGACCGGCTCCGTGAAGACCGCCACCTTCGACCTGAAGCCCGAGGCCCGGACCGACATCAAGAATTGGGCGCTCGACATCACCGACGCGAAGGGGAATATCGTGCGCCGGTACGCGGGCAAGGGCGTGCCGCCGAAGTCCCTAGTCTGGGACGGCAAGGACGACCAGGGAAATCTGGTGACCGGCGGCATCTTCACGAACTACAACCTGAGGACGATCGACAAGCGCGGCCAGCAGGTCATCGCGAGCGAACCCCTTTTCAAGATCAACTCCTCGGACCTGGCCATGCGGGGAATGGACCAACGGTCCCTCACGGCCAACCCCGAGCTCCTGGCCTCCCTCGTCTCGGGCGTGCCCCTGCCGG
>Ga0265334_10000448_pt1 | contig 21483 bp, 9 predicted proteins | sample 42023metaG_FD_192442 | JGI IMG/M metagenome (GOLD analysis project Ga0265334, IMG submission 192442) | Rhizosphere microbial communities from Carex aquatilis grown in University of Washington, Seatle, WA, United States - 4-20-23 metaG | ecosystem: Host-associated > Plants > Roots > Rhizosphere >... | reverse complement strand
CTACATTAAGATTTTGAGGATTAAAACGAGAACCATCAATAAAAATGTTGTTTGTATAAATATCATTAAATGGACTATCTAGTGTGGCTAAATTATTTGTGCCGGAGAAGTTATTTATTATACTTACTGAACTGGCAAAATGCAAATCGCCATTCATGGTATCCCCAGCTACGTTAAGGGGAGTGTATCCTAACGCATCTTGTTTACCATTAAACATATTCCAATCAGAAGAAGACAAATATCCATCGACACGTCCTCCAGCCTGAAGTATCGATATAGAACCACTAAGAACGTTAATTGGTGGAACACCAGTGATATTAACCGAACCACCCGAGACTGCGGCTTGTGCTCGTGCATCAGTGAAGTAAAGATTTGTTCCTTCTGGAACATCTGATGTACTTATGGAAACAGATGGACCATTAATACCATTTACAGATGTCACAACACGTCCAGTTGAATCAAGAACGGTTACACCGGAAATTAAAGGGGCGCTTATAGATTTTGTTCCTTCAAAATCTCCTATTGAGTATGCATCATTGTCTACTGGGTCAGAGATAAGTCCGCCAATACCTGATGATAAAACTGTCTTCTCAAGAGAAGCCATGCCCATAAAAGTTCCAGTGGTGGATGGATTCAAGATTTGAATATCATAGTTGTTGGAATTCAAACATGTTATTCCATTACCAATAATGAATGAACCAACGCCATAGTTTGGATTTAAAATTGCGGTTTGATATCCATCGAAAGATGTATCACTTAATCTTATCTGTGGTCCATCAATAAATTCCAAACCAACAGAACCGGATGCTGGAACTAATGTCTGCACAGATACGCCATCCATAACAACGGTAGCGTGTGTTCCGGATGCATAAATAAATCCAGTTGTGGCTGGCATTGCTTGGAAGCTAAATAGTGAACCCTGAATAACGATTGCTGATTCAGACAATGTTGCTTGTGGATAAGCTTCAATTTTGAAAGCCTGAGTTATACTATACTGAGGAAGTGCTTGAATGTTCAAACATGCCAAGAACGTGCTATTGTCAGTTTGTGGGTGAACATATGCAATTCCATAAGTTAATCCTACATAACAATCTTTAATTGTCATGTACCCACTAGCCGCAAAGGCATTGTTGTTGGCAAAGTCAAGAAGATAATTACCAGTAGTTCCTGCCAAAGTTAAATCTTGAAGATTAGCGAAGGCGCAAACTTCAAATAATGGCAAGTTTGGATTTTGAGCTTCAATTATGGACGTATTTGAATTAATACCAACAATTGAAACGAATGGTTTTAAAGGAATTGGATTATTTTCAACAAACACTCCAGGTCCAACATTGATAATATACTGATTAGTTGGTCCTGTTGTGTTTATGCTCTGTAATGCGGATAAGACACTATTATAATCTCCACCTTTATCAGCTACGTTGATAACAAACGGGTCGAATCCAATTACATAAAATGAGCTTAATTCATTTACAATTAATTTATTTCTAGGAATTGGAATGTATGAAAATCCAGTAGCATATTGATTGTTGATTATCAAATATTCCGAGCAATTATTAAAAGATACAGAATACAATTCAACATTTGGAGAATAAGCATCTGGTGGAATTTGTATTCCCACCGACCAATTAGAAATTCCCAATTCCGACAATACAACACTAGCACCCTGTAGATTCAACAGGGCGATTCCATTATCTCCAACATCTCCAATTAAAGCCGAGGCTCGTGAACGAACAGTCAAACCTTGTCCTTGAGTCAAAACTCCTACTGGTGGATTTGTTGTATTTCCAAAAACATACCAGTTTTCCAAGCTGACTGCCATCGTACTTCCGGAAGGGGCCAAAAATTGAAACGCCGTTCCAGTGGTGTCATCTTGGGTGGCATCAACGTATTCAAGATAAAGTTGATTTCCAATAGTTCCTGAGCAAGTAGATATGAAAGATTCATAACAGTTTTCATATGTAACCTTATGCATCAATACGAAATCGCCAGGGTCATTAACAACGGTGCCATAATATCCATTTGTTGTATTTTGAATAGTCAAGAAGGAGGCGGTAGCCATTGATTGTAGGTTTAAAACATTATTGTTGCCAATTGGTTGAACGATAACTGATGATTCATCCATGCCAACTATATTTATTCCAGCGGTAACAACAATTTCTGGCTCACTATATAATCCAGGGCCAACGTACACTATGTATGGATTAGTGTTTGGGTCAGCGTCAGTGATGGACGAGACAGCGACAGCGATAGAAGAAAATTCTCCTACGCTTGGATTCTGCTTTACATAAACAACATTTTTAGTTGTTATATTTCTTCCAACAATAGTGTCTGTGTAAATTGTGCTAAATGGATGTTGTGGGTCTCCCAAGGAACTTGCACCTGAAAATTCTGGCACAATAGAAACGCCTGAGGCCGTTAATAGGTCTCCAGACATTACTCCACCAGTTTTCTTCAAGAAATTAGAAGTTACGATAATCTCTGCCATTTATTTGTCCTTTAAATCCACACCGCTTGTGTGTTCTTAGATGTGAGAGTTGTTCCGCCAGATTGTTTAATTTCAGCAAGCATTAACGACATACTTCCAGAAAATAATGGAGAACCAGTTACGCTCTGACTTCCGGCAGTTAAGCTTGAAGTAATAGAGCCACCATTGAAATTATCTAATTGATTAAACCACTTTGCTGTTGCTCCAGTCCATGTCATGCTAGATGAACCGCCAGTTGTGAAACACCAACCCATAATCACACTGTTGGCTGAAACAGTTAATGAACCAGTAACAGGAGATGAAGCAGTTGTAACATTATTAGCACCTATGCCACTAGAACCTGTAAAAGCCTGCACTGTTATTCCAGTTTTATTATATTGAGCATTGTTCCATGTGACCACTAAATTGTTAGCTCCAGTCACAGAAGAATTAGCTAAGTAATAACAATAGAAGTAATCCGATGTCTGTGTTTGGCTTTGGTCTTTTCTTAATAGGGTTAAAGCCTGACCACCATAAGTAACTCCAGTAACGGAAGAGGAAGAATCAGTTTCGTTAGCTATGAATACTAATAGAAAACCGTTACCGCCAGCATCTTGAGTAACGGAAGCTGTGTATGTCAAAGCCGCTGGAATTATCTGTCCAGAATTATAAAAAGTTCCTACTGTTAAAGCCATGAATTATCCTCTTAAGAAAGTTTCTGAAGTTTAAGTGAAAGTGTTGCTCTTGTTATATTCAATGGTAATGCATCAACATAGAATTCAAGGATATCATTTGCGTTGATACCAGACCACGCTGGGGAAACTGTTTGATTCTTGTAATTTACTCCAGAAATTGTTGGTTTTGAACCAGTTGTGATTGTTGTGGCGAATCCAGCACCAGACCAAGCAGTATAGGTGCTTCTTCTTACGTCACAAGAAATCGTTCCTGAAACATTACCCAAGAAATCCCACTGCAACACACTTGCGTTGTATGGAACTTCAACAAATCCAGCGGAACCAGATGAGATTACGGAACCACCACCATCAATTACAAAATTCAAACGAGTTACGTCACCAATGAAGGTGTTAGCATAAACTCCACTGATTGGTATAGCTAAGGAACCAATGTTTACTGTTCCTGAACTTTGAGCCGTAACTGCTGTTCCGACAGAGTATGTGTTACCGGAATGTGTTGTTCCAGAAATTAATGGTGTCATTATTGAACCATTAACGTCCACCCTAGCCATTGCACCACTGGCACTGTTTGTCCACTGTTGAGAATCAGCAGTTTGAGAAGCTATGTTTTGAACAATCAATCCTACGGAACCAGCCTGTTGATTTGGAACTATAACGCTAGATACATTTTTTGCCCCAACATTAACCGGAGTATAATTTACGGATGATTGTTTGTTTCCAACCAATTGTAATGTCCACCATGACGTAATAGCGGTTTGATTATTCTGAATTGGTAACAATGATAGGTCTGGTCCACTACCAAGAACAAAAGAGCCCCCAGAAATTGTTGTTCCTGAAAGAACATTCACATCAAGCACGTTTAATATAGTTGATGAACCTGATATAATAGCATTTGAACCAGCCGATGTTCCGGAAATTGTGATTGTTGAACCAGCGTTAGAAACAACGACAGCCCCAGCGCCAGCAACAGTTAATGTTGGTCCAGAAAGTGCGTTGACTGAGCTTACAACCTGAGTACCATTCTGAAAAATTGTTGTTCCAGAAATTATTCCAATTGATGCACCAGAGAATGGCGAAGCCGTGTTACCAAGCAAATAATTAGCGGTTGTTGGTAGTAAGCTTCCATCTAGATTTATAACATCCGTGGTTGCTGTGATTGTTATAGCGTTTCCAGACAATACCGTGGTTCCTTGAGAAGTGTGAACAGCGGCGTTTACTGTATTTCCAGAGATTGTTGTTCCTGACATGATTGGTGCTGAAATTAATCCAGCACTTGTAACCTTGTCGGTGAACACGTTGGACCAATTGAATCCAGAAAGTCCCAAACTGCTTACTCCGCTAGTGGCTGGATATACATAACCATTCATGGAGATTGCTGTGGAACCCACATAAAGATTGGCACCGTTGATGTACATGTTATAAGAGCTAATAACACCAGATGTTGGTGAAGCTCCATTAGCAACAAGTGTGAAACCACCAGAATTAGAAGTGATTCCAAGTGGTCCAACTGGAGCATATATTGAATTTGCTCCAGATGCTAATACGATTTGATTTCCAGAAATTGTAGTTCCAGACACAACTGCGGCATTCAAGGTTCCAGTCAATGTTTCACTTCCATTCACTGTTAAGTTAGTGAATGTTGCATTGTTACCAGAAATTGTAGTTCCAGATACAACTGGTGAATATACTTCTACTGATGCGGTTATATTCTTAGTGTTTACAGTATCGCTATTTATTGTAGTTCCAGAAACAGTAGGTGTGTTTACAGAAACGGTAAAAGTTGATGTCTTTCCATTTAAGGTATCGTTGTTGATTGTTGTTCCTGATACAATTGGTGAATATATTTCTGTGGTAGCTGTTATATTCTTAGCATTTATAGTATCAGTATTAACAATGGTTCCAGAAATAGTTGGAGCATTCAAGGTTCCGGACGGAGTTATGATTACTCCTGTTGAAAGCAATGCTGTTCCACCAGTTCCATTCCAAGTTGCGATAGCGTTGTTTACGCTTCCAACAGGGCCAGTAACAGTTCCAGCATTTACACCATTAATAGTTATCAATCCACTGGCAGATGATACGGTTACGGAACCAGCACCGGAAATGGTGTTGAGATAAGCTGTAGCTCCAGATGAAGAATTGTATAATGCAAATCCGGTTCCATAATTTGCAAAAGCATTAACCACCTGTTTTCCGGATTCGAAGATGGAATCTCCTGAAATGGTTGTTCCAGAAATTATTGGTGAAAACACTTCCGTTGTCGCTGTAAGTACTTTGGTATTTACCGTATTAGAATTTACAGTAGTTCCAGATACGGTTGGAGAAGAAACCGATACAGTGAATGTTCCGGTCTTTCCGTTTAAGGTATCATTGTTTATCGTAGTTCCAGATACGGTTGGAGAATATACTTCTACGGATGCGGTTACATTCTTGGAGTTAACTGTGTCAGTATTTACTGTGGTTCCAGATACAGTTGGAGTGTTGACAGTAACAGTAAATGTTGCTGTCTTACCATTTAAAGTATCGTTATTTATAGTTGTTCCAGATACAATTGGAGAGTAAACCTCTGTTGTTGCTGTGATGTTCTTTGTATTCACAGTATCGGAGTTTATGGTAGTTCCAGAAACAGTAGGTGTGTTCAATTGAACTGAAACGTTAGAGTTCTTACTGTTAATTGTGTCTGTGTTTACAGTAGTTCCAGAAAGAGTTGTAACGTCTAATACGTTTAATATAGTTGAAGAACCGGATACAACATAGTTTCCAATTGGCTGATAATTACCTGGAATAAATTGTGTTCCAGATAACCACAAAGAGTTGCCAGATATAGTTGTTCCAGATATAGTTGCCGCATCAACGGTTGAAGAGAATATGGCAGATGTTCCGTTGAATAATCCGGATAGAGTTAATGTATTTCCAGAGATTGTGGTTCCGGAAACAACGGAAGCATTCATTAATGTAAATGAAACCGTCGATGGTAATACATATTGTGTTCCTGAAATTGTAAGTGTACCATTTGAATTGGTAACAGTGACATTGCCGAGACCCACACCTGAATTTATTACCTGTTGTCCGTTTTCATAAATTGTCTGTCCGGAAATCGTTGTACCAGAAATTAAATTTGCATTCAATGTTGTATATGTAACTGGATTTGTAATTGTTATATTTTGGAAAAACGCATTTACTCCAGAAATCGTTGTACCAGATAATACTGAGGCGTCAACAACTCCTGAGAAAATAGCATTAGAACCTTGCAATTGTCCAGACAATGTTAAAGTATTACCGGAAATAAATGTTCCGGAAAGAACTGGGGCAAAAACAGGACCAGTAAATGTATCTCCGGAAATATTTGCATAAATCGCATCCAAAGATACGCCATTCATAAATATACTGTTTCCAGAAATTGTTGTTCCAGAAATCACATTAGCATTAATGGTTCCAGGCAAGCCGATAGAACTATTAATTACTATGTTGTCAGTATAAACTCCCTTGAATGGAACAGAAAGAGTTCCCAAGCTACTGGAGCCGGAAACTTCAGAAGTGATTGTTTCTCCCGAAGGAACTGAAAATGGATAATTGTAAGGCATGTGTTTTTCCTTTTATTCCTTAGTATGAATACTGCATAGCAATCAAAGTTGCGCCCGATACTGGTGGAGTTCCGAAGCTTATAACATTACCACTGATGAGAGTGTAATCAAACAATGGAGCGCCAATACCTGATGGAATCATATAGATACCATTGTAGAATATCTGAGTTGAACCTTGAATTGGATTATTAACTAAAGTATAATTCTTATTTGAACTATTAATCAATCCGGATGGTACTTCATTAACTTTCAATCTAGGGATGACATAGTTTCCAATTGAAACAGAAGATGCGAAAACTCCACTGTATGGAAGTGAAGCAGAACCAAGATTGTCTGTTCCTGATGTCAATGGAAGAATGTTTCCATGAGTGTCGATTTCATTGTTAGTAACAGCCAACGAGACGTTAGGGCTTGCTGGTCTCATATATGTTCCAGAAGTTGTAACTCTCAAAAACTGTTGGCTTCCCTGAACTGTTAGTGGGGTTGAAGCGTTGCTTGTTGCAAACAATCCAGAAGGTGATAACATGAATTGTGCGGTTGCGCCAGTGTCAAGGTGAATATATCTATCTACTCCACCGTTTTGGTCAGCAAGAATATCAATGAATGCTGGACCAGTGTTCAATACATCTTGTGTCTGTAATCTTACAGCCAAAGGATTTACGGTGATTGTTCCACTTATGTTGGCTCCACTGGAAGCAATAAATGTCAATTGATTTGCACCAGTTGAGTTTCCGGATATGATTCCGGCATTAATGGTTCCACCAAACAACATCGTTAGTGGACCAGACATTGAATCTCCGGCCTTAGATACATAATTTCCAGATACAAATGGAATGAATGGAGAACCGTTAATATTGTTTACATAAACATTGTTGTACCAAAGTGAGCTTGAACCAAGATTCTGGACACCAGAAGCTTCTGGTACTAAATTAGTTCCAGATGTTAACACAACACCATTCAAGAATCTTAGATATAAAGTATTGTCCTGAGTTCCGGTATATGTAAATGCCTGTCCATCACCCAAGGCCATTGTTCCAGAACCAGCGGCGAAGACGTGATTACCAAATGTGTGCGCGAAGTTTCCGGAAGCAGTAGTTGAATGTCCAAGTGCTTGAGCATAATCTCCAACGGCAGTGTTCTGGTATCCCAATGCAAATGTGTAATTATCATAAGCAATGCTTCCCTGTCCACCAGCAACAGAATATTGTCCTAATGCTTGATTTTGATATCCAAATGTTGTAGACCAATTTCCAAGGGCTAGATTCTGTTCTCCAGCGGCAAATGATGACTGACCACCAGCGGAGTTTTGCTTATTAACAGCCATTGCATACAAACCACTGACAGTGTGAGTTCCACCGATTGCGGCTGTTTCAAGATTGTATAAGTTGTTGTTTACGCCAGCAATAAATGAGTGTTGAGCGTTTGCGTTGGCTGTGTTTCCAGCACCGTTAACGATGGTAGTATATTGTCCACTTGCAACGTTGTTTGTTCCGAATACAACAGCACCAATACCAGCATTTAAGTTGTGGTCTCCACCAGTAAGTGTTTGATTTGCATTAGAACTGTTTGCATAACCAAAAATCAATGCGCTGGTTCCGCTCAATACATTATTGGTTCCAACAGCCAAGTCCGCTTGACCGTTCACCAAATTATTTGTTCCAAATACAGCAGATGTGCTTCCGTTCAATCCTACAGTGTTAACAGTTCCAGCAACAAATGCCAGTTGTGACTTAACATTATTTCCCACGCCAAATGTTGTGGACCAATTTGCACCACTAATCTGATTATTTACACCAAACAATTGATATTGGCTTGAATTTAAAGCACTATTATTAAATCCAGCCAAGATTGAATCAATTGTCACATTAGATATGTTAGATTCACCAGCAACAATGGAAGAAACCATATTTCCAGAAATTGTATTTAAATTACCAACCAAAAAGCTGTCGCTAACAAATGCTCCACTGATAACGTTAGTTGTTCCGATTATGATGTTGGTTCCATCATGCATAATCAAAGTTCCAGACATTGTATCGCCAGCAATGCGTACAAATGTTCCTGAAATTAAATTACCCAATGGAATTCCGTTGATGCTATTTGTGTAAACAGCCTGGAAAGGAACTCCATTTGCACCAACAGTTCCAGTTCCCGAAGCCGATGTTAAGACATTAGCTCCAGCCATTGTAAGATTGCCAGTCATGGAATCACCGAACTTCGAAACGAAGGTTCCAGATGTTCCATTGGCGCTTACAATAGAGTTTGCATAGATGGTTCCATAGCTTAATGATGGTGAACCAAGATTAATACTTCCAGAAACATTTGGATATATGTTTTGGAATGTATAGTTACCAGAAGTTGTTACAGCAAAACCAGCGTTACCATTTTGATTTAACTGGACTTCAGTTTTACCATTAATAATGGCTGGTCCATTGTAAGCATTTACATTAACTTGCTGACCTGTTAAGTTCAACGTGTTGCCGGAGATATTTCCAACTCCGCTGACGGCATATAGTGTAGTGAATCCAACTGGTCCAAAGAAACTTCCACCTGAGTTATAAATAAGATTGTTAGCAAACACACCACTTAATGGTAACGCTTGAGAACCAACAGTCCACAAACCGGAAGCACTTGGAACGTAATTTCCTCCCAATGTGTCACCAGTCTTGCTTAAATAGACTCCAGACGTGTTTGGGAATACAATGTTACTTGCGTAAATTGTTCCAATAGGATTTCCGGAAGTTCCGATGTTTCCAACTCCAGACGCAATTGGAATGATTGAGGAACCGGAAAGCATTGTTAGATTTCCGGTAATTGTTGAATTGACCAAGTTAGTGGTCAAATTTGTTGCATAAAAATTATCGGCATAAATTGCACTAAATGGAAGTGCTGGGCTTCCGATGATGAAGGCTCCACTTGCATTAGGAATAAAGTTTGCATTTATATAAACTCCAGCTAAACCAATTTCAAAAATTTGATTTGAGACTGATGTGAAGCTTACGTTTGAGGTTACGTCAACATTCAATTGACTTGCTCTGACATTTATGTTTCCAGATGGGTCAGAAGATGTAATTGTATATACATTTAAGACCGTTCCATTAGGGAAGGTAAGATTTCCCTGCATGGTATCACCAGTCTTCTGCACAAAATTACCCGATGCTCCATAAATCGATGAAGCATAAATTACATTGTATGGATTTGTAGCGGAACCAAGATTCTGCACTCCAGATGATACTGGAATTAGGTCTGTTGCTAATTGAACGAAGGTTGAGCCTGAAAGCGTGAGTGGTCCAGCAAGATTATTTACCATCCAAGCATTCAAAGCCGCGCCAGAAGCTATAGTTAGGCTTCCAGACATAGAATCGCCAGCCTTATGGACAAAGCTTCCACTCAAGTTTGCACCAATTGATGGTGAAACTATGTTATCAGCATAAATAGAGCCTACTGGTGCTCCTGCACTTCCGATGGAATTAGAACCAGAGAAATAAACAACGACATTGACTCCGGAAGCTAGCGTAATATTTGAACCCAACGTATTTACATAGATATAGTTCCACGCCGAAGATGATGCACCCAAATTAGAGACACCAGAATTTAACGGAACAAAACTTCCAGATTCATAAATAGTACTTCCTGAAATTGTGATTGGTCCATTTACATTTATCGCCAAAGACGTAGAATCAATTTGATTTGTTGTGATGCTGTCAGTATAAACAACTGACATTGGTACACCATTTGCACCGATACTGTTTGTTCCAGAAGTTGTTGAAGTAATTTCTCCAGAACCAAGCTGGAGATTACCGTTCATCAAAACAGTTCCGGTTACGGTTCCACCAGAAGTATGTAGGAAAGAACCAGAAGCAACATTTGCTAGAACATAAGCCTCAACATTTTCTATAGAAGACTGAAGACTGTTAATATATTCTGCCTCAATGATATCACCAAAAGCCGTGTAAGTTACGTTGACGCTTAATCCGCTTTGTAATGGATTAAATGTCATCAAGCCAGCATTCACACCACTGTAGACGGTATTGTATTGGAATGTCGCTGGAGTTCCAGAGACTTCAACATATCCACCGATATGAGTGCTCGTTGGACTTGTCTGAAGTGGAACATAATCCAAATAGAACTGATATGGTGAAGATGGAATTACATGTGATTCCCCAGAAATGACAATGCCTCTATCAACTTTCGTCGAATAGATGTCAACTCCTGAAGGAAATATAAGGTCTGCTGGTCCTGCGCCTGAACTCATTAGTTACTCCTGTAATTTGTTTAAACAAATTAGATTGTTTATCCTATATATTAAATAAATATAAGGTTTTTATGTTCCTGAAGGACTTATTGTAATCAATCCTGGCAAGTCATTCGGGTCTGATAAGTCTACACCATCAGTAATTTGTATATTTTGTATTACACTTCCTGTTTCCCAGTTTTGTGGATTGTTTGCGAACTGGGCAACTAATGAAGTTGTGTTAAGTTCGTAATCGGTCTGGAATGCAAAGTCAACCAAAGTGTGTGCTGGTTTCAATTTTTCAACCAATGTTTGAATAATATAAACAAATTCATTCTGAAGTCCCTTTATGACTAATTCGAATACGAAATTGGCTTGGGAGGAACCAGCGAACTGTCTATTTGTAAGAACCGCACTCTGGTCAAGATACGAACCCATCCAATCTTGAGACAAATCTTCAAAATATTGATATTGTGGCATTGTTTGAATTGGATTATAGTATCCAAATTTTATATTGTCAAAATAGCTTTGTTCATTGTTAGTGGTGGAGTCTTGATGCAATGATATTCCACTGTAATTATTTACGGCTCCAGGCAATCCAAACGTTCCTGAAAATGGAAGATTTTGATTCATGATAACTAAATTATCAAGGGTAGCCGTGGCCTCGTTAAAATTGGCTCCCAAATCAAATTGCAATCTATGCCAATCTTGACTTCTAGGTGCTGGAACAATATTATGTTGGGCATTGAGTATACTCTGTCCACTCATCGCAATTTGATAATAATAAGGTTCTGAAGTTATTCCGGATTCAAAACTATTTATTACAGTTTGATTTCCCAAAACATAATGGTAAATTCTTGAATTGGCTCCTACGCTCAATCTTATATTAGATGAAGCAAATGGAACAAGAATTGCTGTATCTCCAGCCGCATTAAATGTCACAGTCCCCAATGAAGCAAAACTTAATCCAGCCGGAGAATGTAATACACCGTCAATCAAAACACTTCCATTAGGAAAAATTTGAATAGTAGCAAAAGAACTTAAAGGATTTGGGTCGCTTCCAATAAGAGCGCCTCCACCACCTCCACCACCAATCCATCCCCATGCCGCATGGGGATTATATGGATAATATGAGTAAGAAGAGCCGTTTCCAGTACTGGTATATTGATGAGTTAAGGCGTTCCAACCAACACTTCCTCCACCAACCCCATAAGCCTTTCCACCATTAGTAACATTTGCATAATTAAATGAAATGCTAAAGTTGTCATTCTTCGAGATTTGGACTTCCATATAATTTACATTTTGTAAAGATGGTATCTTTGAATATATCGTTCCACCGCCAGAAACATTGGCATGATTGTTGTGTCCTGGAACAATGCTTCCTCCAGAAACGTTTATTGCCACTCCGCTAAATTCAGTATTTGCTTCTACTTGAGAATCAAAATATGTGTCTATGAAATTGTTGGAAAGAGTGTCGTAATAGTTTCCGGATGGAGTAGCTATAATAACTGGACCATTGTTTTGATATGGTGGTATAGTAAATCTAAAATTATATGTTCCACTGACTGTATTGTTAAGTGGATTTATTAAATCAAAATCCAAATATGTCGTAGTCGCAGAATTCCAAGCGTCATATACATCCACTGAAATGTGATTTCCACTTACAATAATGCCTGATGGAATTGTGGGAGATACAGAAGTGGAACTTCCATACAACATTAGCGAGTCTTCGGAAGGTTGTAGTGGCACACCTACGGTCTCTGTTAGTGCGAATGAACCAGAATTTGCAATTGTTCTTCCAACCGAATACCAACCATTCTCAAAATATTCATTCCACAAAATGGTTTCGTGCAAACTGAATGGTCTTGCAAACCAAGTCTGTGAACTTAGATTATAAAATCCATTTTGATTTGGAACATTAAGCCAAACATTCTTCGTTCCTATTCCAAACAAATCTGTTACATCGAAATTATCTCCCTTTTGGAAGAAATCTAGTGTACCAAAGCTAGACGAAGCGAATTGAGTCTGAATATTGCTGAAGGAATTCACTTGTCCAAGTGTTCCTACAAATGCGGATAATCCTGAAAACACAGCATTGTTGGCACTATAACGCACATAGAAATCAGAGGGATTTCCTGGAATTTCATCGGCATAATTCAACACCGGACATGTTTGTAATATATCTGGGTCGCTATCTTTGTTAATGCTGTTTATATTATAAACAGCTCCAGACAAATTATATGGATTAATGGTCGATTCAACAAAGTTTCCGTTGTATGGTGATATAAATCTAATAAATTTTTCGGGTAATCTCCAAACAAGACCAACTTCTGATGGTTGTAAAAGTCCATCGATAATTTGTATGCCATTACCATCCTGATTATATGTGTTCCACCAATAGCTAAATTGTGGATTCCTAAATGTATTAACAATAGTCTTCAAATCTGTAGGTAAAGGACTTGTTCCACTTGGATTGGTTAAATTAATCCAATCCGTGTTCATCAATGGCGTATGGTCAACGTTATAAATAATCTGATATGTTGCACCGGAGATTGGGATGTTTCCCGTGAAATTTAATGTCTGATTTGCTGGATTGTATCCCGTAACAGTTAATCCAGATGGCAAAATAGTGAAGTCAGTTGGCTGTGCAAGAGTTCCTGATGCTGAAACCGCTGGATATGCCAATTGAATTGAAGTATCATAAGAATTAAAATTCACTCTGTTAGTAACTTCGATAACTGGGTCTGTATTTTGGTCAATCGTCAAGTATGAGAGAACTGTTGACAATCCAGTAATCATACTTTCTTCAGTTGAACCGTTTAAGAAAGCATTATATAAAGCGATAAGAATAGACCTATAAATCTCTCCACCATTGGTTACGGTATTTAGACGCGGGGGAAAGGGGAAATTAACGAATGCTGAAAAATTAGCCTCTAACGCACTTACATCGGCATAATTCAAATACGTATTCATCTTCGTCTGATTCATCATGTTGTTATAGGTCGCAAACACATTGGCGTATGCGTTGAACAATATGAATAAATTAGAATTTAACATACCATTATCTTTCTGGTATGTCGAAGACAAATTGTTGAAAAGTGCGTTTAAGAATGGATTAGATGTGTTCATTTATCACCTTATAGTACGTTGATTGATACGTTACCAGTGACCAAGTATTGATTTGCTAACGCTGACGTGTTTGTAACTGTCTCTGGAGCTAATCCATACACAGGATTGAAATTCGTTGTGATGGTTACACTACTCACAACCACATTGGCAACTCCAGTAACATTCATGATGGTCTGGATGATATCAGCTTCCTGAACCGTTGTTCCCATCTTGTTGTTGTTGATATAGTTCGTAACCGCTGTGATGACTGAATTAACAGTGTTCTGTGTTGTGTTTGGAGTTGTTGAATAAGATGGAAACAAACTTATGCTGGCAATTACATCTACAGTTACTTCAAGTGCTGACTTAACAAGAACGTCTGCTGTAATAATCTTATTGTTTGGCTGATTGATAGTGCTTTGTAGTTGTTGGATTGCATTATCATAAGAATAAGTTACAGCAAGATTCAATGTGTTGGCTGTGTTTAATCCGCTTGGATAGGTTCTAAGCTGTTCCAAAGTAATTGGATTCCAAACTATATAATCATTTGCCTCGACAGAATGAGCCGTATTCAAATCATTAGCGGCATTAAATGTGTAATGGAAATCTCCAGCATTTATATATGGAACTCCGCTTGGTGCTGGGTTTCTTGATTCATATAACACAACGCTTTGTGGATTATTTGGAGATGTAGTTCCAACGACTTCTAGGGTCGAATTAACATCTACTGGAAGCAATGGAAAATTGAAAACATAACCGTTTAATGATTGTTGTTGGTTATTCCATGTAAATCCCAATGTTGGGCTTGTAGACGGAGTTAGTTCGGTAGAACCCAAGCTTGTGGTTAGGCACCAAATATCTACCTTACCACCCTGTCCACCATCTCTAACCATCAATGGGTCTCCAGGGCCCTGAACTAAGGCATCGGTTACGTTTGGCTGTGACAAAGCTGTACCAAGATACCCATCCTGTGTTCCAACATTATTGCCTAAGAAAGAATTAATGGTTCTAGTTGCTAAATCCTGGTTGCTTTCCTGGTCAGTTCCACCAGTAAGAGCCGTGTTGTTTGTGACATTGAATGGCATATTGGAATTCAATACATTGATAATAGTATAAGGTCCAACATTACTTGCCGAACCTGCTGTTTCCGCCTGAACCGTTGCTGTGATTTCCCAATTTCCACTATTTGCATTATAGTAAGTCGATTCAAATGCCGCAATGAATGAGACGGCATTGACTGTATCAAAAACAATTTGTTGGCTATTGGTGGTTGTTGTTGTAGCCACTCTGGTTCCAGCGGGGATTTGGAAATCACTTAATGGCTGAACTGGAGTGTAGAAAGTCACAGTTCCTTGTGACGGAGTTGCTCCCTTTCTTGTGATACCAAAATTAGCTACCAAATTGTCCAAATCACTAGTTGTCATGACATTGGCATTTAGAATCGACTGGGCGGTTATGACATTCTGCAAGCTTGCATACAAATCAGCCATGACAGATGCGGTAGCATCAATCGAGACATCATTAATGACCTGTCCAGAAGATATATCAATCTTTGAATTCTGTCTTAATATATAAATCTGAAGGTCATTTACTACCTCAGTGAACGTTCTGATTTGCGAAGCCATTAAAATGTTCCTCCATTAACTGTTGTCTGTATTTGGGCCGTTGCTTGTGATAATGATTGCATATCAAGGTTCACATTAACAGCCGTAGCACCATTTCTTATAACTGTCAATTGAGTTATCTTCGACAATTGTTCAGCTAAACTTATTCCCTGTACAGTGGCCTGCACAGCTTGCTTTTCTCTAATGTATGTGACCAAATCAACTACATCACTTGTGATTAGTGATGTGATAAGGTTTGGATTATTCTTACCCATTCCAACATATGTTGGAATTAACGTTCCATCATTTGGGTCGAATGGATTCGAACCTTTGGTGGTCAAGAATCTCTTGAAGAAATCCTGAATCAATTTAGAAAAATCAGAAACAAGATAAAATCTGTTATGACTGTTTAGTTGTAAGTCATTTCTATAGTTTGAACCACCGCACATTGGACAGGCTTGCGATATTGTGTTATAACGTAATAACAAATTAGAGCCTGAAGCCAAAAATGCTCTTCCAAAAATTTGAAAAACACCTTGACCCTTTTGATTATATCCTAAAAATTGCCAATTAGTTTCGTAATTTTTATTCTTGGGGAAAATTTGTTTTATATCTCCCACATACGAAAACTGAACTACGGCTGGAGGAACACCAACTGTTGGAGGAATTGCCGGAGTAAATGGAGTTGCTGGAACTCCAGAAGACGCTGGTAATCCAGCATCGGCCAAATTAGTGAATTGGATAATTCCAAATAACTGAGATATGTTATAGTTATTGAATGGGAAATATACAACCTGTGGTTGACCAAATTCATCAACGGATGTAGTTACCTGTTGTGCGCTTGTTGTATTTGGAACTGGAGGAAATGACAGTTGAAATGTTTGAGTCAATCCGGAAGGAACCGTGAAGCTTTCAATAATTGGATTATCCAAACTGCTATCTGGCAATTCGAATAATTGTACCGAAGTATTCGCCAATGGATAAATAGTCACAACGAAAACTGATGAATCTGGGTCAATGTCACTATATATAACACCGTCACTATATAACGAACTCCCACTATACACAGCTAATCCAGATGGTAGAAAATTAACTACAACTTCCTCATTCAAGATTGGATGAGTACAAGGTGTGTCAAGAAACTTGTAATCCAACGTAGATGCTACGGTTGGAGAAGCGTCTAGATTTATTTGTGAAAATATTCCTGGCATTGTTTACCTTCTATTGTTGAGCCGCTTGCATTTCGGCCAATATTTTTTTGTTAGTTGCTATCTGATTGTTTAAATCCGTTTGTTGTCCAGATATTTCCTGAATCTGTGCTAGAACGCCATTACATATTTCTTGTATTTTCGCATTTACCTTGTCCACATCGCCTCTATTTGTTAGGGAAACTATCGTTTGAAATTCTGGAGGTGGATTGTTTTTGGTTGAATTCATAATTTGTTTTATAACATCAGGAGATATAGTAGTTCCATTTTTGAAATCTGTATAAATCTCTAAATTTTTTCTGAATTCAATATTCAAATTCGATACAGTATTAAAATTAGCTTTTTGAATCGAAGATTGAACTGTGGAAGTCTTTCCACCAGATTCGGAATTGTTAGTCGTTGGAGAAGATGTGTTCGAACTTGAAGATGAATATAAAGTTGGCTGAGCTTGTAATGAATTTGATAATTTAACATAACAGTCAGATAGAACCTGTGGTTGTTTCTGAACATCTGGATAAGAATATTGAGGAGATAATCCAGCCGCTATAATTGATGTTAAAACAAATTCATCCGTGTCAACTACTCCACCAATTTGCGGAGATAAGTCATTCAATTGTTGTTGCAGGGATATAATAGAATTTTGCAAAGCTGTAACGGCACTATTGAAGGCTTGTGGATTAGCTTGAAGTATTGCTACCACCCCGCTCGGACCAGTAAAAGCCGTTGGAGCTACATAGGGTGGAGTTGCTCCAAATATCTGAGAAGCAGATGTTGTGTTTTGACTCGTTGGACCGTTATTGGGATTGGGATAATAGTTATTACCTTCTACTGTTATAACATCAGTCAAAATATAATTTGCTGTTGGCTCATTTATGTTGTTTCGGATGATATCTAATATTGAATTTACATCATTTATGTTTGGTTCGGAAAAGCTGTTCAAAACAACCCCAACCGGACCTTGACCTTGAGCATTAATTGTGCCACTGCTTATAATTTCCAAATTCGCATCTAACAATCCAGGAGTTACGACAGTTCCATTTGGAACGTTTTTAGTTCCAGTCCTATTTGGAGTTGGTGCGCTTGGTAAATTTATAAAAGAATTGACAGCATTAAGAAAAGTATCTCTAAATTTGTTAAAGTTTTGATTAGCCGTGGCCTGTAAAGAAGGCACTGAGCCAACTAGAACGGATGCTGTATTAGAATAGATATTTATAAGATTTACCAATATATTGGCATCTCCAAGGTCTATTTTGTTCTGGTCAACGTATGCAATCAATCCAACACAGGCTCCAATCACGTCATCACTGATTGGATTTGCAAAATTTAAAACAAATTGATTTCCACCGTAGTAATTTGGATAAACAAATGAGCAACAGAACTGATTGTCTCTCACATATCCAATTGAACTAGAGTAATTATCTGTCAAGCTTGGATATACATAAGTCGCCGCGCTAGAAACTTCGGTTTTCTGTGCAATTGATGGAGAACTGGAACCAGAATTTCCAGTGGTCAAAAGATTTACCAAAGAATTATCAGACATGTTGCTCATTATAGTTTGAGCAATTGGTGATTCGTAGCTTCTAGCAGTTATATTACTAATAGTTGTTTGTAAAGTATTCGATTGAGATATATTTAATGTGCTACCAAAAACAAGTCTAATGGAAGTAGCAATTTGTGCGGAATAATCTCTAGAAGAAAAATAACTATTTATATTAGAAGAGAACTGTTGATAAAACGCCGATGAAAAATTGTCCGTAGAGACAATTTTCAAAGTTCCATCTAATAATTTATTTGTATTCGGAGTTGTCATTCTTATCCGCCTATTTGAACACTTGAGCTACCACTTGTAATGGATGATGAGACGACAACTGGAGGTCCACCAATAGAAGCCAATGCGGCTATGAACGCTGTATTTGCCGCCGCAAGACTTCCGGCACTATCTGCGGCAGTGCAGAAGGCACTAACAGCCGCCATCCACGCTATAAAATTTGGGTCAGATGTTATGGCTGTGTCGCCAAGTCTTGCCGCTGGCTTAGATGGCACTAAAGCATTTGTTGTTATATTTATAATGGCAGTATTTTCAGCAACTATCGGAACTCCTTGAACATCAACTACAGAAATTGTTCCAGTAGCTATGGCATCAGTCATAGCATCGACAATTGATTTAGAAATTATATCTCTAAGAGTTTGGAGATTAAATTGCTGGGTGAATGTACTTCCATCCGGTGCTGTGACGGTTTGTTTCCATCCTTGTTCAAACTGTCCCTGGAATCCAGCATTCCTCATGTTGTTTTCAACTATCAATTGAATCGTACTTAAATCAATTTGTGACATTGGTTCCTCTTATGAGTTTAAATTATTTGTTGTCTCTGTTTGTTCTGCCTGTTTATCTAGACTTCCTATAAATACACCGTTAGCACCCTGAGTGATTTCTCCAACAATTTGAGCCCCTGGAACTGATGGTATAAAGGTTAGTGGGATTCCCATGCATAAAAACATCGAACCTAATTGTGTGAAATTCTGAGTATTAGCCGTGGCTTTGTTCTCAAGGTCTGGATGGTTTGGGTCCACGGTGGTTTGTCCATTGGTTACTGGAATGACTATTCTATCACCTTCTCTAGCCGCTCTTTGCTGGGATTGATTTGTATATGTAGCGCCACTATAACCATTTTGAACAGCTTGTTGTTGAATGGAAGAGTTCTGTGGAGTTACCTGATTTCCCTGATTCATGATGAAATTACCAGTCTCATCAATCTGAATCAAAGCCCCAGAAGAGAAGTTTATTTCGCAAACAATCTTGGCTCCAGTTTGTGTGTATTCATATTTTCCAGCAGAATCGACAACCGTTCCGACAGTTATTGTTGCTACCGGAGAATTCGTTGTGTCGTTGGAGTTGATTGTTCCTGTTGCTAATTTGTTAACAACAACTTTATATTCAGTTAAAGCGTTTCCACCATTTTGAGATGACACTGGTTGACCGTCATCTGTAATTATAACTCCATTACGTTCAATCATTCCCATCGTCATGGTTCCGGCTTCATTTGTCATATAAAACTGAAGTGAATCCAAGTTGATGCTTCCATCGATTGGATTGATTACGATGGTGTCTCCGTACTGGTCTCTAAATTCAAGTTTGTCGTGAACGTAAATCTCTGCGTTCTGGATACTGTTAATTGAAACTTCACCAGGATTTAACTTTCTTATCCTTGTGGGTGTTCCTGAATTGTTCGGAACTCCAGTTAACATATTTGCGAATGGGGATGGAATTGAATATGTCAATAATATAACTGAATCTTCGGCAAATCCAACCGTTACAATGGAACCAACTTCCGGCATAAAATGGATACCACTTTGAAATCCAACATATGGACGGGTCAACTCAATGTTGCTCATAACTCCATTGTTTGGATAAAGCCATTGAATGTTTACAGTGTTTGTATTTGGAAAAACGTTTGTAATTTTTCCAATACGCAAGCTCAAACGTTTGGTAAAACCGCTATTGGTTTTTCTTTTTAGAGAAACATTTAAGTCAGAATCATTTGATACCTGTACCATTTTTTCTCCTTAGCCTGCCACTGTGTTGTTTTGTTGAATTGTTGCCTGAGATGAATTTGGGGCACTTCCAGCAAGGAACAACTGAGCCGCAGAAATAATAGCCTGTGCATGAGCATCTGTTTCATTCTGTGTGTTCGTCGATTGTTGTGAAGCTGTATTTGTATTGATTGAAATTTGAGAATTATCAATGTTAAACGATTGTCCATAATCAATCAAGACTGGATATTCGCGTCCATCACCATCTGTGTATGCACTGTATGAACCAGTTTGTGATATATCATTAATCATTTGATTGAAATAACTTCCGGTAGCACTCCACAATTGAACATCCTGAGAAACTCCATTAGTCTGAGCAATTTGGCTATTAGTGCTTATTGTATTCAAGAACAGTCCTATGTAATCATTCAAAACACTTTGCGTAAATGAATTAGCGATGGCTTCAAACAATTTTATGTTATAGTCATTTGGAGTTCCACTGTTGCTTGGGCTAGCCGCACTGACTAATGCGTTTTTCAAAGCATCCTTGGTCTGAGGATATGACCTTGTTCCTATTATGGATGCTCCCAATTGATTGTTCCAAATAAAATCTATCAAAGATGACATTATATAATCAAATGGAGCTGTATTATTACCAAATTGAGATTGAATCCATTGTATGGTTGGAGTAAGAGAGGAAGATGGATTCGAAACGCTGTAGTCTGCGTTTGATGTCTTCTGGTTTACTACGTTGATAGCTCCAAACAAATATCTGAAAACATTATAATTAATATCATTCAAAATAGCACTTCCCTGAGGAACGATAAGTCCAATGTATCCAATGTTTGGATGTGAAGTGATAATGTATGAATTCTTAACCACGAAATATTTTTGCGTTTCTGGCGAGGAGCTAGCCAACACGGCTAGTGTTGGAGCACTCAAGGAATTTGTCAACACCCAATGTGAAATGGTTCCATCCTGATTGTCCACAGTCGAGCGAACAGTAATACCACCAACAGTGCTTCTTGTTAAAGTTTGTGTGGAAGATTTAACTGCAT
>Ga0265334_10000446_pt1 | contig 21527 bp, 19 predicted proteins | sample 42023metaG_FD_192442 | JGI IMG/M metagenome (GOLD analysis project Ga0265334, IMG submission 192442) | Rhizosphere microbial communities from Carex aquatilis grown in University of Washington, Seatle, WA, United States - 4-20-23 metaG | ecosystem: Host-associated > Plants > Roots > Rhizosphere... | reverse complement strand
GTCCAAATGGCGAGCATTCCATGACAGTAACCAAGGATGATCGCAATCGGCATTGCGCTGGACTGCCCTGTCCCGGGCGCCCATCGCGTCGGGCAGAGCGTCGGTGGCGGTGACCACTCTGCGATCGCCCACGGTCGTCGCGTCCAAGCGCCGGCGCGTCGACGACGAAAGCAGCGCGCGCCACCGCCGCCCGCTTTGTGCCGGCGGCCAAACTGTCGCACGAGCGGCCGCCGCCGTTGCACCGCCCGCGCGCGGGCTCCTCCTCTTGAAAACAAAGCTTTCTTGCGGCGAGAAACAGAGCGGGACCCAATGACAACGACAAAACACAAAAACCACCGCCCTTGTCACATTTTTTTTGTTGCGTACGCCCCAACCATCGCTCGCCTTCTATGTGTCGAAAAAAGCGCCTGCAATGAATGCCCGCTACGCCGCTATGCGGTGTACATTGGGCGTCGATGACCGAAATGCAGGTTTTTCGGAACCCGCCGTATCTCGTGCCGGACGTGACGTTACGTCCCGTCACGGGATGAGCTCTCGTGCGTCGCCGCGGCCGAAACGGCGCGTTCGTGCTGCCATATGCTCCAAAGCTGCCAGGCCATCCAACCGCCGCCCAACCCAAAGCCCAGCTTGAACGCCGGCAACTTGGTCTGAAAGACTGCATTTACGACGCCAGTGACACCCGATGCGGCGAGTCCGATCAGGGTGGCCTCGAACCCTGCCATCACCATCGTGTTGGACCACGCGCCCGCGCAAGCCGCACACAACGGCTTTGCGTCGCGCGCCTCTGTGCTGCGCCCGGTGCCCTCGCAACCGTCGCACTCGTAGTGCTCGGGTTTGTGCCAGATAAAGGGCTTGATCCCGGGTTTGTGTACGGGATAACGGCCTTCCGAGAGAGAATCACCTGGCAACAGAGTGCGACCGTGGCAATCCTGATACTCCCATGTGTCCGGGGCGCCGGGTGCGTGCACCGCCGCCGTGCGCAACTTGTAGCCAAAGCCGCCGCAACCCTGGCACTTGCACACTGGACAACACGGGCGCTGGACAAACATGCTCTTCTGCGGTGAAGGAACCTATTGTTTTCGCGTGAGGTTTGCCTTTCGTGATTTGTGCTCCCTGCAGCGAAAACAACGCCAGTCCCTCAACAGGGGCAGCGAAATGTCTCGCTTCGCTCCGAGCGCTCCACCCGAGCCGTCCCAGTGCCGCATCTGCCTGGAGGACGTCGTGCCAGGTAGCCCTGACGCCGTCGCGCCGTGTCGCTGCAAGAGCGGACAAAAGTGGAGGCACCGCGAGTGCCTGGACCGCTGGCGCGCCACCAACACTGGTCTGTCGCTTTCGACCTGCGAGATCTGCAACTACACGTTTACGTTCGAGGCTGACGGCGGCAGCGCAACCGAGCTCGAGTTCACCGCGTCTCGCCTGTACCGGTTCTACGTCGGGGTCGACGTGACCCTGTTCGCGGCGTTCTGCGCCGGGCTGTGGTGGCTTGCCGCCTCGCTGACGCTGTCGGCCGGTTGCACCTCGCTGCTCGGCACCCTCGGAGGCGCCCGCTGCACGGTGGGCGCGGCGTGGGGCATCGGGCTGCTGCTGCTCCTCGCCGGTGCGGGCACGGTCACCCTGGCGGTCATGCTCACGTCGTGGCTCTGCGGCTGCTGCGGCGGGGGGCCCTCGTCGGGTCCGCCACCACCGACCATGTACGCCTACTACCGTCGACCGGGCTGGTACGGCTACTGGTACGACCCATACTACTTCTGGAACCCCTGGTGGGGCGGTGGCCCGTACTACAATGGCGGCGGCGGCGGTGGTGCCCGGTGCGACTGCGGCAAGTGCAACTGTCTGGACGGCTGCGGCAGAGTGTGCGACGGCGGGGTCGACGACAAATTCATTGCCTACATCAAAGTGGCCGTCGTCTTGTTCCTGGCGATCGTCGGCCTGATCGCCGTCGTCTTTCTCTGGGTCTCCTTCGTGCACCACGTGGTGCGACGACACGCGCACGTCAAGAGCCGGCGTCGCGCCATCCGTGGTTCCACCCGGCTCGCTCATTACGTCGGCGGCGACGAGGCCGACGGCGTCGAGCTAGGGGGACTAGCGGCGGAACATCTTTCCCCATGGGCGACAAAGGGTGCTTGCCAGTTGTGAGTTCCCCCTCTCGCCGTTGGACCGGGGAGGGGATGGGAACCTGTGCATGAGATTAAATCGTGGTTGGTGCTGTTCGGACCCAGTTGCGCTCGGTTCTGCTCGATTTTCCTTGCGGTGCCTGCCCCATGGAGCGAGTCCCGCTCAGAGTGATGACACGAGGCGTGGAGGATACGAGGTGGCACCGTGCGTCCACTCTCCTGCAGATTTTGCACGACTCGTACTTGGGCGTTCGGTGCCGAGATCTGGCCCTCCTATCCCTGCGGTACCTCACCGAGCCTGCCGCACAGCAACAATGCCCCAAATTGATGTGCGTCTGGGCTTCGGACGACCTGTACCGCGGCCCGGGGCTAGCGGGTTTCCCGCCGCCACTGGGCGAAGACACGTTCACCCGAGCTCTGCTCGTCGGCGGCATGAGCGTCTTTGCTGTGCTGCACCTGTTGCGCATCTGCGTCGGGGCCGTTGTCTTTGGGGACCACCGAGGCCAGACGCTCTTGCTTGCTGATCGCACTACGGGTCCATCCGGAAAAGACTTCCTGCTGAGCATGCTGAGCAGCGTGGGTTCGCCTGGCTGCGTCGTTTCGTTGCGCGCGCTGGATCCGAGCTCACGTTTGGGCTTCGCCCACGGAGGGGTGGCCGAGAGCTACAGCGACTCCGTACTGAATGTCCGCGTGATCCATGGACCGCCGCTCTCGCGGCGGCCGCTCAGCGACGTTCACTTTGCCTTCTGCTTGCCGAGGTATTCTGGGCGGGCGAACGGCCCTGTGGGCGGCCACGAACGCCTATTGGCCGTTGCTCGAGTGCGAGAGCTCGGTCTCTGGGCGAGATCGGCGCTGCCTCCCCTACCCAGTCGCTGGGGAGAGTGTCTGATGGTGGAGTAGAGCAATTGCACGGCGTCCAGACAACATCGAGCCGTTCGGTAAACCTCCGTAGTCAATAACGTTGCTGGTAGAAGTGCACGTGAGATTTTGGAGAATCAGGTTTCTCTCGTGGGAAAGAGGTGAGAGGGAGAAACAATTCGAGCGAAGGCTTGCGTAAGCACGGAAAACGTCGCGTTACATTGCGGAAGGCTTTTACCTTTCACTTTCTTCATGAGATCGAGTTGCTTGAATGGGGTGGTTCACTGGAGGAAGCACGGTTGTTCGGCCAAGGCAGCAGGCAACTCAAACTGCTTGCAGCAGAGGCAAACCGCAAACGTGGTCGACGTGTCACTGCAAGTGCGAAATGATCACCGTCTGACACCCGATTACTATTAGTAGTAGACGAAACGCGTCCTCCCTGCCCCCAACTCCCCCTCCCCGGTTTCAGACGGTCGCCCAGGAGCATCCAGAAAATACCAACCGAACAAAGACTCTTCTTGTCGCCGGTCTCGTGCGGTTGGCCCATACGTGTCCGGTCCGCACAATTGAATGCACACCGCTGCTCTGTCCCGCGGGGCAGCCGTTCGACGATCATTGTTGAAGTATCCATAGGGGCAAACGCCGCCAGAGGATCCAACTGCGCCTTGCAGGCCGTGAAAAGTTCGAGGCCCCGACGATCGAGATTGTCGGAAAACACGTAGGAACGGCCGGTCAGAGAGTTGCCCTTGGTCCTTCGTGCAACACCTGGTGCGAGGACACGCGGACGTCAAGAGCCGCGTCATTCGCAGTTCCACGCGTCTCGCACACTACGTCGGCGGCGACGGAGCTGACGCTGTCGAGCTGGAGGGACTGGTGGCGCGCCGTCAGTGGGAGACGACGCGTGCTTGCCAGCTCTGAGTTCCCGTCTCGCCTTGAACAGGGTGAAAAGTCCATCGGCTAGTCGGAGAACATCCCTTTTGTTACCCCCTGCATTCGGCGAGACCAGCGGAAGTCGTTGTAACAGATCTCACGTTTGGCCGTATACCCCCGATAATTTGAACACCGCGCTTGTTGGGCCCGCCAGCCAGACGTCCCTGTGAGCGGAACAATGAAGAAAAAGAAAAGCGCCTCGCGTTTTTCGGAACCTCCCGTCGGTTCCAAAGAAAATGTCACAGCGACGCCGGCTGCACGATCCAACAGAGGGAGCGAGGTATGCCTGCGAGAGCCGGCTCTTTAGACCTCGCTGTGTGCAGTACGGGCGGGGTGAATACACATCACTCGAGGCGTGCCGGAAGACCTGCGAAGAGCCGAGGTTTGGAAGCGCCTTTGCCACGCGTGGCGTCGCGAGCTTCTTGGGAGACGCCGACACCAAGGCGCTGGCGGGCACGGCGCATCTGCCGCTGTCAGTGCTCAGAGGGGACGCCGATGACTTGTATCAGCAGCGAGCCGCCAGATCACTGCTGGCGATGAACGCGGTGGGGCACGAGCGCGACGACATCCAGCTGCTAAGAGAGACGCTCCCTGCATTGGTCGCGCTCCCCATCGCCGCGATCGATCCGAGGACCGTCGACCACCTACTGGACCGCACGATGGCGGAGTGCTGGGAGTGTCCGTGGACGCTCGACGATCTGGAGACCATCTGGTCCCTTGTGTTGGAGCGCGTGCCGGCTTATCCGCCGTACGACGTTCTGCAGCACGCGGTCTATGCCGCCGCGGGTGCCATACGCGAGTCCAGTCGAGCGGTCGAGCGCATTGGCGAACTCGCGAAAGCGGCGACGGCGTCCGGCGCCCTCAGCCAGCAAGTGTCCGAGCTCGCGCAAGAAGTCCTGTCGGCCGAAAAAGAGCACGAGAAGCTCACCGACACAGTCTTTCGATGGCTGGCAAACGAGACGACCCGAAGAGCGAATCGTCTCGCACCCGCCGACCCAGCTCTGGCCGTGACGGCATGGCAGAAAAACGCTTCGGAGATCTTCAGCGACAATGCGGTGCCGGAGCAAGCCATGCTGCTCCGCAACCTCGTCTCGCCGACACCATTGCAGAGATACCTCCCCATACCGCTCCAGCAAGAGCTTGACATCGAACTTCAGAGCCGGCTGGTGGATGCTCTACCCGATGCGGCGCGCGTGCTCACCGGGTACCGCTCACCGGCAGACTTATTCAGGTCGGCGTGGTATCTCCACGAGATGAACGCCGCCGAGGACGCCGACACGATCATTGCGGCTTGGCGGTCGTGGGTCCAGCGCAGTTCGCTCGGTGACAAGGACGCCGAGGCGATGATGGACGCAGCGTACCGCGGTGTTCGCGCCATTGCTTTGTTGCGCGACGAAGAGTTGCCGAAGGACAGTCAGATACCGGCACAGCTGGTGCTCATATTCGCCGACACCGAGCCGCACCTCGCCGAGCGTCTGGCCCGCGATCTGCTGGATGCCGGGCTCGCCCGAGGTTCCGGCAACCTCCCGGGTGACGTCGCCGTCGGCAGGGCCGAGGCGTACGGTGATAACTTCGACCCAACGACACGCGCCGGATGCCCGCTCCTACACGTAAGAGACACCCCAGTGACCGCTGTGCCGATTCGCTTAAGCCGCGAGGCTCTCGGCACCCTGGCGGGCCGCGACCCTGCGTGGTGGCGCGCCAATCTGGCGAAACTCGGCATGGGCGCGGCGACACCGTCTCTCGTTGCGGTGGCTCCGGATCTCCCGGTTCACTGTCTAACGGCGCTCTTCACGCGACCTGGATCGTGAAAACTTTGAGCCAAACGAAATTTCAATTGTCTACAGGGGCGAAGGCCGCGAGCGGATCCAACTGGGCCTTGCAGGCCGCGAAGACTTCGAGGCCCCGACGATCGAGATTGTCGGAAAACACGTACGAACGGCCCGTCAGAGAGTTGCCCTTGGCCCAGTGGGTCCTGCAACCGAAACGCCTCAGGCACTCCTCGACGGTAGCCAGCAGCTCGGTCGCCTCCTGATCGTCTCGCCGCGAGTACACATAGTGCCGAAAACCAATGTACGCGGTCCCCGTGTCGTGACCTCTCTCGACGCTCAGCAGGGGCCGGTGGTCGGTGGGCCCGGCGAAGCGCAGATCCACGCACGGGTAGTTGAGGCGGCGCCGCCGTCGGCCTGGACCCACCGCGGCGGCGTCGTCGGCACCGAGCAACAGGGCTGAGAGCGCGTCGAGCAGCGGGAACAGTCTCGCCAGGTCGACGGCGTACTCGGCGAACCGGATGTTGTTGACAAGGCGACCGAGGTCCCGCGGTGCGAACGCGGCCGCGTACCTCTCGTCGGTGAGCGCGAGGCGAGAGTCGAGCGTCTCGCCGCGCGCGGCGGCGAGGGCCTCACCGGCAATAAACTGCTCCTGGACTTCGTCCACAGCGCCGCCGCAGCAGGCGCCGGCGAGAGAAGTGCCCGCCTCGCGCAGCCAGGCCGCGGCGATCCCGGCCAGAACGCCGGCGCTGTAGTCGAGGGCACCGCACACATCGAGCGGGCAGACCCGCAGCTCTTCGCTGCACCAGCTGGCCGCTGCCACGGACGGCTCGGCCGGAAGAGGTACCTGGTGCGCAAGCCTGCACACGAACCTCCCGCTGTACGGGAACCAGTAGACCCACTGGTGGTAGGGCTCCTCGAGAACGGTCGAACGGAGCGCGGAACGGAACTCGGGCCCCGAGAACTCGATCCCGGTCACGCGGAGAGCGAACTTGGGCACCACGCCCAGCCTCAGCCGCGTCACGATGCCCAGCGAACCGAGCGACAGGCGCGCGGCATCGAACAGCCGGCGGTTCTTGTCCTCCTTCGTCAGCCACACCAACCGACCGTCGCCGCTCAGCAGCTGTAAGGCCACGACGTGATCGGACAGGCACGCCGGCACGCGGTACGAGCTCCCGTGGGTGCCGGTCGCCACTGCGCCTCCCACCGTCTGCAGAACCGCCGAACCGAGCATGGGGAGCGTCAGTCCCTCGAGCTCGAGGGCGTGCAGCAGGTCCCCGAGGACCGCCCCCGCCTCCACGTCGACCGTCAGCTTCGCGCGGTCAATGTGCACCACCCTGTTCAGGTGCGCCTTGAGGTCGACGAGGACGGTCTCGACGCCGGGAGCACCAGCGAAAGGCTCCGCGCAAAGGGAGTGACGCGACCCTATGGCGCGGACGCAAGCGCGCGGCGTCTTTGACGCGGCTCTGGCGACGACGGCGACCAGCTCGTCGATCGACCTCGGTCGGAGGATGTCGGCGACGTCGAGTCGCACGTTGCCGAACCAGTTGACAAAGGCCTTGGGTCGCCGTTTACGCGCAACCTTCTTCGGTCCAGCGGCCCTGGCCGCCACGGACTGTTCGGTTCTATCCATGTTGGTCTAGAAGCAGCAGCAGAAGATGTGCACACGCGAATCTGTCGCTTTTTCTCTCACCGCCGCTCCGGGCCTCCGATGGGAAGGGAGAGGGGGGGGGGGCGGAAACGTGGGCTTTTTTCCCCCCTCGTTCAGGTGGAGCGCAGCGGCGTTGGTCAGTTTTTTTTGTCGACACGGTCCGTTTCGGAATCGCGTATCGCTGCCACTGCACGCGAAGGCCAGCCTCCACCCCGCCTCGCATTCCGGTGTGTCGGGAAATCACGGTGACGCACGCTGCACGACTGTGGTTTGCCGGGTGATGCGGTGAAATCCTCGTTCCCCCGGCACATTTTGTTTCTCCCGATGGAAGAGCAGAGCCCAGAGGCCGTACCCGTCGCAGCGGACGAGACACACACTCCTGACGGCTCGGGCTCGACGCACAGTGCCCTTCTTCCTGGAACGCGCCGCTTGCCCTTCGATGCATGCATACTGTCCATCGTGGTCTCGTATACCGACAGCTTTGTGGCGGCGCACCACGTGGCTGCCGAGTGCGCCGTGGTCGAGTCGGTTCGTCACGCTCTCCTGTGCAGGGCGTTGCACGCGCTCGTGAAGCTGCGGGTCGCCGCGGACTATGGTCTGGGCGATGCCTTTTGGTCCGCGCTCGCCGAATCGCACGCGGAGATCACGGGTGGCTTCCTCGTTTCTGTCGCGGTCGGCGAGCGGTGGGACGGTGCGGACATGGACATTGTGTCTCCAGCCCCTCCCGGCGCCGTCGGTCGCTCGTCCCTGTCGAACCTCCTTTTTTCGTTGAGGAATAGGAGTGATCGGGACGAGATCTCGTCGGTATCCTTTGCTTGCCGCGGTTATCCTCACCTGAAGTCCGCCGGCATCGATCGGGTAGACGAGTACTTTTTCCCGGTGGATCCCGCCGCCTCGCGGGAGCCTCTCCTGAAGCGTCCGTCCGTGCAACTCGTCACGCTCAGCGGCTTGTTCGCTCACGAGGCGTCTACGGTCCAGCGCTGGCTCGCTACGTCGGTCGACTACTGCTTCCTCGCCAACTGCGCCAATGCTGAGCGCGTACACGTGTCCTCGCCCAGCGAGCTCGTCGCGCGGCGCTCGGTGCGGCGAATGCCGGTCGCGCTGTCAGCCGAGGTAGATCGCGAGTACGCGCGCGCGGATCACCCTCGGTGGTTGGACGCCTCTCGGACCGAGAGGTGGAGCCCGTACAGCGGAAGCGTGATGCTCCGGTTCCTCAAATGGACGGGCAGAGGCTTCCGCATCGACAATTTCTGCCTCCCGTCGCGCGTTGAGTTCGCGCTCGAGATGGCCCCGGACAGGAGCGTACGTGAGCCCGGCGAAAGTGCTTCGTCTCTCAGACCCCCTCAGCTCACACGGCTGGAATCTGCCGGGGTCCGGGTGGTCCTCATGGCGGGCTGTCCCGACGGCAGCATGCGACCGCTGCCTGATTGGTACGACCATCCAGTGGAGCGCCTCTCGCTCCAGAGGACGTTGTATCCCCGGAGAGCTCCACGCGCAGGCCGGTGGGTCGGGGATAATGGACCCGGGTAGAGGTACCTGACGCATCCCCGCCCGGGTCAAACCCCTTTTTCTAATTTCTAAATCATTTGTCTGGGGTGCATAGCGGAACGTCATCACCACCAACGCCAGCTCGTCGCCAAGCCGCGAGGCACGAAATCACCTCGTAAGTGACAGATTTTCGGCTCTCTTTCGACTAGTATGCGGGCAATCGTTTTCACCATTTTGGCATCGACTCGCCAGTGCGCCGGCCTCAAGCAGCCTGCCAAAAGCATACCCATCTCGGGTTGGGTTCAATGTCGACTCGGGGCGCCACCCTGTAGCCAGGTATGGTTACCCGCCGAGCTCAAACCCTGGTCGTGGGTATTTACCCATCCCCATCGGATCACTGCCACGCGTCGGTCACCACTGGTCGACGGCTTCAATTTTCCAGTCCCAAGGCCAGCGCGGGAGAATGTCACCGACTTTGCGTGGGCAGCTTTTCAGTTGTCATCCGTTTCGCCAAAGTGTTTCTGTGACTGCTTCGCCGCCTCCTGGCCAGCTTCTGCCAGCGCACTCTGCTCTGCACACACACGCAGGAGGTGCTGCTGCTCCGAGATCGTCAACGAGACTGGCTGGGCGACCGGAGGGTCGGGCATTGCTAGAGCACGCGAGCGAGCACGCGTGACCTCGCGACAGCGGGCGCCCCGCGGTGCATCGATGCACAACAAAGAGACCCGGTCGCATCGGACCGTGGCATTGACCGACGGCGCGTAGCCGCGCCATCTGTTTATTGGACAGCAGCCCAGGCAAGGCCGGCTCCGCCGTGGCGCTCTTGTGGATCATCCGCGACGTGATGGAAACCGTTGTGGTCTCGTCGTCCCAGTCACTCTCTTCTCTGTCTTCGGCATCGAGGTCCGATTGCGGCGCCCGCCGTCGACCATCGCCCACGGTCCATCTCGCTCGTTTCATGGGAAGAAGAGGTCGTGCCGATTCAAGCTGCTGCAGATGTTCTGAGAGGCGGACGGGGAAGGCGGGGGCCGGGGTGCAGTGTGTGAATGCCGTGTCTGGCGAAAGGGGTCTTTCTTGGTGCGCCCAGCGTCTGCGGATGAAGCAAAACATAGGCCCCTCCGAAATATTGCCGGCGAAAAGTAATAGCCGACGTACGCGTCAAGTCGAGCCTTGCCACGACAAACGAATCTCTGCCTCGCGGAGTCTCTATTCGTACTGGGCGAGGATCGCTTCCAGATCTGATGCATATTCTGCGACAACGCAGAACAGTCAGTCTGTCACGGCGGCTGGGCCGGGGCAGGCAGCAAGCACGCCGGCGCAGGCGCGTTGCCACACGGTCTCGATCGACGACGCCCGAGGGGAGCCACCCGCGCTCGATACAGCCGAGGCCAGGGCCGCCGCGGCAGTCGCGGCAGGGCAGGCAAAAACGTGACGCCAGCGATAGTCGAACACGCGCGACAGTTCAGCATTGGCGGTCTCCACCGCCGCCCGCGCTTCGGTCGCGCTCTCAAACACGAGGACGCAGCTGACCTCCCGCGGTGCAGCGATAGCCGCGCGGAACCTCCCGAGCCACAGCGGGCTCGGAGCCCACATCAACCGACACGGACCCCCGACACCACGCCGGCGTACCAGCGCGCACCGCCAGCGAAGGCCGCCAGGGGGGAGCTTCGGCAACGCCGACGCGTAAGCCGGTGCCACACCAGGCAAGCCACGCGGCCAACGCCTCCGCCGTTTCGGCTGGTTGCACGGTGTCATCCGGCGAGTGCATGGGAGTCTCGGGACAAGCACCACGACACTTCACGAAGATGCAGTCGCGTAGGTAGCGGCGTCTGGACAATGTCACGATTTTCCAAACAGCCGGTCCATCACATCGGGGTGTAGCTCCTCCCGGGTGTTCGTCGACCCGCGACCCAGAACCCGGAAACTCCGACGCGGAAACGGGAACTGCCGCAGTTCCGCTCCCAGCTTCTTCAGTCACCGATGCTCCGGGCGCGTCGGCGCACAGTTGCGACCGTATATCAGACGCTCGGAACTCACGCCATGTGTTACTAGTTTAGGGAGTGTCACACACAAACGACGCGCACGCGGACATGGGTTCCGTCCCCGCCACAGCGATCCAACCCTTTGGCAACGGACAACCCGTCGATGTCCTTGTCGAGACGGGTGTGCACCACAGGTTGACGTCGTGCAAGCCCCCGTGGCAGCCGCCCCGGCCCAGCTCGGCAGCGAGTCCCAGCGCGAAACTCGATGAGTTCGAAGCAAGAAGACCTCTCCCGGTCGCTGTGTAGAACAGAAAAGGCGGACGCGGTGCCGGCAGACGCACGGTGGTGCGCATCGCCTGAGCAGCCTTTTGTGGCGGTAGCCCCCTTCTCGCGCCGCCGCCGCGGGTGAACGGGTGCATTTTCGAATCGTAATCTGGGAAATGCGAATAGTGAGCAAAGCTCTCTCAGAAACGTTCGCACTTCCCCTCCTCGGACTACTGTTGGTTCTGTCGGAGAGTGAGGATGGCAGACGACTGCGCGAATCGGTGCGGCAGCAGGTCGACCGGGTCGAGGGCCAATCATGACGCGTGCGTGGTGTGTGGCGTCGGCTTTTGTCTGGCGTGCTGGCTGGAGCTCGCGACGACTCCGGGGAGGCGGACCTGCTGGCCGTGCCTCGGTTTGCTCGACGAGAAGAAGAAGAAGAACGTCTCGGCCCCGTGCGCCGACTGCGGGCGGCTGGCGACGTCCTCGCACTGTTGTCTCTGCTGCGGAGAGAGCAGGTGCGAGGCGTGCTCCTCTGCCGGAGTCTCTTGCCGGGGGTGCCGCGAGATCGTTCGGAGCTTGACACTGCCGCAACAACAACGACAACAGTCGTCGTCGCACAGTCCCAACAACAGCACCATTGCAGCCGCCACAATGAGCAGCGACACCGCGGGAGACACCAAGCGTGGCAGCAGCAGCGGCGGTGGCACCGACAGGCGGCCGAGGGTAACAGGTGAGTCAGTCTGTGCCGGGTGCTCGTGTATCGTGGTGGCGTTCGCGTCTATGGGACGCTGCGGTCGGTGCCAGAGGGTACTGTGTCTGGATTGCGGCGCCGCCTGCTCGGCCTGCCACAAGCGGGTCTGCCCGGACTGCGGCACTCTTGCCGCGACGACGAGGGGGGCCACCTTCCGCGTGCACTGCCACTTTTGCCTCTCCGTCGGCGTGCACCAACAGGACGACACCAAGCCTCTCGACGGGGAGAAGGACGGGGCGGTGGCTAACGAGCTCACACTGGTGTGTTCCCTGTGCACGTTTGTCAACTCCTCTAGCGATCTTTTCATTGGGACGTGCAGGCTGTGCTCGCAGAGACTGGTGGAGGACCCAGGAGGCCGGCAGACCGGACCCCCTGTGAGCCAGGCTGCGGCGGCGGAAGCGGTCGTCTGCCCGCGGTGCACATTTGTGAACGAGGGCCCGGGCCGCGTCTGTGCCGTGTGCGAGTGCGACCTCGGCTGGTCGTCGTCGTCGTCAGCATCCTCCTCCTCCTCGGCGGCGGCGCCAGCGGCGCGGTGGTGTACCCGGTGTGCCGCAGATCTGACGGCGTCGTCGAGGGCAGCCGACTGCCCGCGCTGCGGTCTGCAGCAGAACGTGGCTCCCGAGTGCGCCGACGACGACGAGATGCGAACGTCCGTAAGGATCGGCGAGGCGACTCGCCGGTCGACTCGCCCGAGGTCGTTCCTCGGAGCCGCGGGCGAGGCCGCCGAGCTGGTGCCTGCCACTGGCCCCCGTCCTCTCGACAGTCTCCACGACGCCCAGATGCGTGACGCCGACGCCTTTGATCTCGACGTGCTGCACAGACCGGCGGATGATCCTGCCCGAGTCGCGGTTCCTCCGCCGCAACCGCCACCCTCTCACTCCACGGCGTCGGCGGGAAGCGTCGGGACCGCGCGGATGGTTCTGCTCAACGCCGTGCGCGCGGTGGTGTCGGCCAAGACGCCAGCGGTCTGCGGTCGGTGGATCGAGGCGGCGCTGCTCAAGGCGGACGGTCGTCGTCGTAGGGATGTCGCCTGGTCCAGGGCCCGGGCCGTTGTCGACACGCTCTGCGGGGCGACCCGCTTAGGAGACCGCGTCTCGAGGGACCTCCTGGATGACACTGAGCTGGACAACGTTGCGCGATTCCTTCTGTGCCGTCTCTGCGACGGGAAGCCGCTCGGTGACGACGAGGAGGAGGAGAACGAGGGCAACGAGCCAGCGGTTCGGAAGAAGGAGCTGGGGGACGCGGCGGGCGACGCGAGGCTCGTGGCCACGCTGCTCGACGCCGGAGTCTCGGCCAATGCGCGCGACCACGGGTCGGCCAACGGGACAACCGCCCTGGTGCTCGCCCGGCGCGGCGGCAACACCGTGGCCGCGCTCGCGCTGGAACAGCGGGGAGCGCGAGAGCTGGCGAACTTCCGCGGGGACCGCGAAGAGATGTCACAGGAAAAGAGGAACCGGTTGATCTGCGGCCAGATGATGCCTCTGCTGATCGTGTTGCGGCACACTGTTCGCTTGGCGGAGGACGGCTGCGCGCTCGTCGGCCACTTTTTCACCAGCCCGATTTTCGAGTTTCAGCTCCTCGGCGAGATTGCCGTCTTTGTCGGGCGCCGACGCCGCTCGCGCGCGAGAGACTGGCGGCCAAGCGCGAAGACACTACGTGACGGACGAGTGACCCCGCGATTTTCCTGCTTTGCGCTGAAGATGGGAGAGGGTGTCACTTTGTGGCTGGTGGCCGATCTCTTCGCATGCGCACGAGGGGGATTGGTGGGTGGTCGGGCTTGGATCTTTGTCAAAAGACCCATGACATGTACAGCACAAGATCCGTCGCCACGAACGTCGCGGACGTTGTCGGTCCGCTGTGGATATGCCGACCCCGCCGCCAGTGATTTTGTTTTATGGCGCCCAGATGTAATACAGCACAGTTTTCGTGCAATCGCGATAAAAGACAACATGCTTCCCAAAAACATTCTTCCTCCTTTTCCTCGGCAAAGACGCTCACTTCGGTTTCGAACAGTCAGTCGTCAATGACTCGTCATGCTGGCAGCCCTGCGTCATTTCATTCTGTTTGGTGCCTTTCACCAGAGCCACGCGTATCCGTGTACAACGACTGCGAGATCCCCACTGCTCAAAACCTCTGCGAGCAATGCGAGGGCACGCGCCGAAAAGCGGAACCGATAACGCAACCCAAACCTGGACCGCTCTTCGCTCGTCAGACCGAGACGGACCAACTGCCAAAGGTCGCGGCACACGACCAAGTTGTGCCCTCGCTGGCGGTTTTGGCACGCGTCCAGCCACAGCGGACCGCTGGCCCATGTGCTCTGCGTTGCGACGTACACGTAGAGGCGCTGCCGCTCAGCCGGTTCCCACACCTCGAAGACGGCCCGCTGGTCGGTGGAGAACGAGTGCGGCCAGCCGTCTGCGGCAGCCGCAGACGCCCCAGCCGTCGTGCCTTCCCATTGGCCAGCCGCAAAGCGCCGCTTGTGTTTGTAGATGACGCGGCGGGGCTCAAACGACCACGACGGCACGTGTCGACCCTCTGCTAGCACCAACAACAGCCGATCGGCGTCAACGAACCACTTGGGGAAAGTCCGGAGCAGAAAGTGGTCCTGTTTCCACTCTTCGCGGCGCGAGCTCGCCAACCCCAGCAACTGGTACGGGTTCCATCGATCGTGGCGTTTCGGCATCCCACGGGCCCGCCGCTGAATACCGCCCGCCCTCCCCCTGCGGCGTAAAAGAATGCCCTCTGTTCTGTCAGCGCTAGAAGGGAAGCCGATTTCACCCAGCCGGCACCGGGTTTGCAATGGCAGACGGCCAATCTCCCACAGCACAGTTCCTCCGCCGACGCGTTGAGCGGGCAGTGGCAGTCGTCGCAATCCCCTCCACACGCGCACCCATCCCGGCACCGACACGGAAAGGCTGCGCGGTAGCTGGTTGAGCACATGCATGTTCGCCCAACACCGACACGGAAAGGCTGCGCGGTAGCTGGTTGAGCACATGCATGTTCGCCCAACACCGACAGTCGACGCACTTTCGCCCCGCAGAGACAGTCGTCTGGCAACGCCATGGCGTGGCACCATCACAGACGACGCTGAGCGAACACTTGCAGTGTGCGCAGTCTGCGCACTTTCTCTCGCACGGACGCCAGGTCAAAGAAGATATTTACACCCAAATCCCCACATGTCTCCTTCTGTACCGGCGCAGACAATTCTCAGTGACTGGTGTTGGCCGGTGGCGTCCTCGCGGACGGTGTCATTGCCGCCCTGGCAGCTCCGTTCACGGTGATGCTTGCCACCGTTGGTTCGTGACACACCGGGCAAGCGACGACTCTGTCTTTGCAACTCGTGCAGATCGCCTGAACACATCGCAACTTCGTGACAGTCCACAGCGCAATAACCCACCAGATGCCGGCAGGGCAGCAAGACGACATCCCGCGCGTGCTGGTGTCGGCGGCACGATCGACACCACTGCCTGGTGATCTTCTCTTCCTTGCACTTCTTGTTCAGGCCCATCAACTTTGCTTCGAGAAGCTCGAGGTTCTCGTCGGTCAGTTCACTTAAACAGCAGCCGTTCCTGTGAGGGAGGAAACAAGCAGACGCGCAGATCGTACCACAGGTGGCGGGCCACACCGTTGATCTTGCGCTCGCGTAGCATCACCTGCCGTGTTCGCTCGTGTGCGCTTCTCTCTGCCTTGAGCATGGCGCTCTGCCTGTCCGCGAGTGGTGTCGAGGGAAGGGGGAGAGAGGGTTATGGGAGGGAGGCGGGCGGGAGTGATGTACGTCTTCAGAAGCGCTTCGAGATGCCGCCGTCGCGCGGGGTGGTCGGGCACGGTCGAGACGAACCGAGCCGGTGCTGTGGGTGAGAGGGTCGCGGCTGCGGGCATCGGCTGTGCGTTTGCCACAGCCGCTGCTGCGTCGGGAGACGACAGCGAATCTGACTTGAGCTTCTTGGCAGGCCTGCCGCCACCGTCCTCGCCGCGACCTAGATGCAGTGAGCACGCCTACCTGACTTGGCTCTTTCGTTTACCTGGTCTGCGCTTGTCGGCCAGGCGTAGCGACGAGCGCGCACCGACATTGCTCCTCGCAACATCACCGCCATCCGTCCCGATCGGCGGGACGCCGCTCTTGTTCTCGTCGGGCGATGGAGCACTCGCAGAAGACGCAACGGAGGTCGCAACAGGGATAGAGGAAGGAGATGTAATCATATCGGCGGAGGGAGGTTGTAAGCACTGGGACGAGCAACACGCTCGAAGCACCCTGCTCTGCTCTCTGGTTGCTCGGTCTCGGCAGGTGCCGATCATGATTATCAAACAGTCACGACAGATTTTTTGTACGAGGCACTGTGGCAAGCACTGCTGGCGCCTCCTTCAGCGTGACGATGACGGGGCAGGAGGGTGACGGGCAGCGACGACCGGTGGTAATAATGCTCTCTCCGCGGCGGCGGCTGTGGTGGTCGACCGTGTGCCTGCTGGCCGTGGTCATGGCATGCGCCACGGGCGGTTCGCCGCCTCGGGCCACGAGGATCCCCGGGACGGTCGTCCTCCCCGATGCGTGCTCCGAAGCCCTGGACCCGACGAGACAGCCCGTCCTGACGCTCGCCTCGCAGGCATCGCATCTGTCGGTGGCGCCTGGAAACATCGTGACGAGCATGCGCGTCTCGGGCCGCGTCTGCTGGCTGAACGGCCCTCCTACGCGCGAGAGGAAGCGGGCGCCGCGCTGCCGCGTCGTGCTCGAGGTGGGCGGCGTCGCCCCAGCCGACACGCCGCGCGCGTCCGGGGACTGCGCCGACATGTTCCCGTCGTGCGACGCCCAGACCGAGACGGGCGCTTGGAGCACCGACTTTTACCTTCCGCTCGACTCCAAGTACCTGACCTACGACACCCCGCAGTACGTCGCCCCGGCGGGCGACGGCGACGACGCCGCCGCTTCCGCCGTCGATGGGCCAGGGACGTGGTTCATTGTCTCGGTCGTCACGGGCCATAGCGCCGGCGTACCGCTGACCGACGCGGCTCGCCTGTGCATCTACGGCGGTGGGATCACGCTCGGTGTCGAACCGCTCGAGCTCTCGCGGCCCGCCAGCCCCTCGGGCTTGTCGAGCGAGGCGGCCGTGGACTGGTTCGAGGTGGCTCTCCCGTCGCGCTTTGGGTTCTTTCCGACCGCGCCCTCGTACCTCTACCGCTGCCTCTTTTGGCTGGCCCCCTCGAACAGCAGCAGCGGCAGCACCAGGCCGCTGCTGACCGCTCCACGCAACGCCTCCGTCGGCTCGCTCCTCGACTCGATCGGCGGTCCGCCGCTGCTCTACGAGGACACGCGGGCCTTGGTGGTGGACTCGCCGCAGCGGCTGCCGCACTCGACTCTGTCGTGCCGGGTACCGCGAGACGCGCTGCTGCCGCCGCCGCAACCGGCCGCCGCCTCGGGGCAGGAGTCGGTCGACGTGCTCGTCGGTGTGTCGGTGCTGGTGCGCAACGACTCGTGGTACTTTGCGGCGAACCAGACCGAGCTCGCTTCGTGGGTCCCGGTGTCCGTCTTCCCTGGTGGCGCCAACCTGTCGAGGGTGCTGCTCGACGACGCCGGGTGCGTCTTCACGCAGGACCGGGAGGTGCTGCGCCACGGGTTCGGTCACAGCCTGCCGGGCAACCCGCCGCGCCCGACCTGGGTGCGGCTGCGCTGCCCCACGAGCGGCGTTGCCCGGCAGCTCGCGTCCGACGCCCTGCCCGTCGACGTCTCCGCGGCGTGCCGGGTCGAGTATGGCGTGGCGGCCGCGGCGGCGCATGCGCTGGGTGGGGCGTGGCTGGTGGCCCGCACCCGACCCGGGACCTTGGCGGCGCCGCCGGACGACGGCGACGATGAGGACGTTGTGCTGTCGTGTCTCGTGGAGCCGCTCCATATCAGCGACCGCGTCGTGGTGAGCCTGTCGGTCGACGGAGGCCCCTCGTGGCCGCTGGAGTACGTCACCAGCGTCCGCCCGTCCGTCGTCAACCTTCCGTGGCTCGGCCTGCTCGCCATGGCCGGCCTCTTGCTGTTGCCGTCGCTGTGCACGCTGGGCCTTGTGGCAGCGCTGTCCCAGCACGTCGCGCCGACCTTCTACCACAAGGCGAGGGACGGCCCGGCGAGTGCGCAGTTCGTGCGGCGCCGAACGACGGAGCAGGAGAAGACTTCCGCCGGACTTGATCCGATCGTGGAGGAGAAGGCGTCCCCGACCGACGAGCAGCCGCCCGGCGGTTGCGCCGACGCACTGCAGAGCGAGGAGCAGATGCAGCGGGAAGCCGCGGCGCTGTACGGGCCGCCTGCGTCGCACGGACGATGCAGCGGAGCGCTCTGGCTCTGGGTCATGGCGTCGTCCTCCGGGTCGGGGCGACGCGCCCTGAGGAACGGGGTGCTGTTTGGCGAAGGTGACGGGATGCCGGGTATGCGCCACCTGCTCTTTATCTACGTCGTTCCCGTGCAAATCGCCTGGGTCTCTCTGGCCTTCGAGGCAGGCGCTCCGGCGACGGGCACCGCTTCTCTGCTGCTCGCGTTCGTCTACTGGCTCGGGACCTGTGCCTGCTGCTGGCCGCCGGGACGACGAGGTTCCAGTCCGGCGCTCTTGTGTTCCCTCACCCTGGCCGCGCTCGTCTACGGGGTCGTTGTGGGCGCGACGTCGGACGATCCCTCGCAGAAGTTCCTCGAGGGCGTGCGCTGGCTCAGTGTCGCGGAGTCGGCGTGTCTCGTGGGCCTCCTGGTGTGGTCGCAGGTCGCCGCGTGGCGCGAGTTTGTTCCGCGGTACTGCATCCCGTGCTCCCGGTGGAGCAACGTCCGAGCCGACGACACCGCTTGCTGCCTGGACTCTCGGTGGAGGCACCCGGCTACCTTTGACGCGGACGCGGCGGTCTGTTCCAACTGGCGGCAGGCCAGCGGCGGGCGCCCCACGGTCTGGTGCTCGCGGTGCGACTGCGCGGTGGACGTCGGGGACCTCGAGTGGTGGTTCCGCCAGTTCGTCGACGTCCAGCAACCGGAGCTCGTGCCCTCGACGTGCGAGCTCGTTCCCTCCTGCTGCCCGGCCATGGACGCTCGCGCTGCCGAGCGTGTGACCACCATGCTGTCATTGCTTCGTCTGCGCGCCTCCTGGAGAGTGCAAGTCGCAGAGGAGCGCCGGCAGTCCGAGGAATGGGCGCGCCGACAGGATGAAGATTGGAACCGCCGGGTGGAGCAGGAACGGCTCGCGGTGCCGATATGACCGCTGGAGGGGTGTGATGTCATTAAAAGGGCACAGAAGCACGCCTATTAGTACTCGTACTCGAACAGTTCGAACGGGAAGATCGCAGGCGCGGTTCACCCAGCGAGACGCGGCTTGCTTCCGGGGAGCCGCCGATCTCTTTGCGATCCAGTGCGCCATCGCAGGGAGGCGAACAGGGAAGCCCCAGTTGGGAAAGCCGTACGGCGTTAATTGGTTTTTGACATGGTCGAATTAAGCGAAACGGAGCCGCGCAAACGCGGTTTGCTGCCAGTAAATGCTTTTCGATTACAGTAAACCGCCTGATTTAAGAACGTTAAAAGTCCACGTGGGTTTTTGGAGAGTTCCGCTTTCTCTCTTGAAGATCAGATGGGATGGAGAAATAAGTCACGTGGAGGCTTTCGTAAAGCCGTGGACCATCGACGAATCGTCGCTTTGTCGTCGAGGAGGCTTTGACTTTTCACTTTCTTATCTGAGGCGGTTAACTGTAACGCTCTTCGGGCACCCCAAAGCCCCAGTCGAAATTTCAACGCGTCCCACTCGAGAGAAAACAATCGGCGGGCTGCAGTCAAGGACGGCGGCGACAGCCAAAACCGAGACATCCACGCTGACGACTGGATGGACGGACGGCCTTCAGACGCCACGGAGAGCCTGCACCGAGTGAAATGGAGGTACGGCGAATTGTGATCAAGAAATCCCCTGGGAAATGGGGATTATTCGCCTTGGGCGAGGGGCGCGCCTCTCCGGACGATCACAGGCTCCGCGCCGCCGCCCAACGCACTCACAGCGTTAGAGTGGTGCTGACGGTCGCCGTGCTCGTGCTGTTCGCCGACGTGCCGCCGAAACGCAGCAAAGAGGAAGAGGACGACGAACCGCTCGTACCTACGAGGACGAGCGTCGGCGGCGTGGTCATTGTGCCCGGCTGGAACACCGGGGTGTGGCCGAAGTCGGCGACGGACGCCACGACCGGCCCGGCCCAGGCCGATAGCGGGTTGCTGTGCGCCGGCCCGACCATCAGGTACAGGTTCTCGCTTGTCGAGGCCGCGAAGCCTGCGCCGCTCTTGAATTCCGCCACGGAACCCACGCCGGCGAACCAGAAGACGGCGCACAGGACGTCCGATTTGGCCAGCAGGTCTCGCGGCAGGCCTGGCACACCCGACAGGATCGCCGTCGTGCCCGACGACACATTGGTCCCGACGATCTCTGGGTGAGCCACCAGGTAAAGCATGTCGGGAGAAAAGAGCAGACCCACCGCCGCGTTGTTCCAGACGCGCAGTTCCGCGACCGGGCAGCCTCCCACGATGCGCACCCGCTTCATGACGACCGTCCGGACGCTCCGCATCGCCACGAGGACAGCGCTGTCGCAGAGGGCGCCGTCAAGCCCTGCGTCACGCAGCAGCGCGCCGCCGCCCAGCAATCCGCCGAGCCCCAGGGAGCTAGATGTCGCCGTGGCGCTGCCCGTGAGGATGAGCGTCGAGTCGCCGCCCGACGCCAGCGCCGACGCCGACGCGGTGACCCCGACAAAGCGCCGGCCGCCAGCGGTTGACCCTCCCCTGCACGCGCCCGTGCCGCAGCCCAGACCCGCGGCGCCCAGGGCCGCACCTCCCCACCAACCGAGCTGCGGCCACGCGGCGAGCACCGCGGCGCCCGTGCCGCACTGTCCGCTGCCCAGCGAGGTGCGGGTGGGCGCAGTCGTCGTCGTCGCCGCCAGCAGCGTCAGGGCGAGGCTGCTGGCGTTGGAAGTCAGCAGCGTCAGCTGCGTCGTCTGGCCGACGACGATGCCGATGTCGACCACCAGCACAGGGAACGACGGGAGGATCGGGGACGCGAGGACTCCGGTCCACGCGAGGGAGCGCGCCGCCGCCACGGCCTCGGCCTGCTTGGCGACGCGCGCGTCGTAGCGCAACACGACGTACGCGTTGACGATGGGCAGGTTGCTGGAAACGCAGCCGTTGCCGTTGATCTGGCCGTCGGACACGGTCTGCACGCGCGCCCCGTACAGCCAGAGGATGGTCGACACCGCGCCAGAGGCCGAGAGCAGGGTCGACGGGGAGAGGTTGCGCGTCGACGGCGGCGTCGTCGTGAACGTCACGTTGGCCGACTGGCCGTTGCTCGGCGGGAACTTGGCGTCGAGCAACAGAAGCCAGTCGTCGCTGAACGTCAGCGTGACGTCCATCCTCTGGTTGGCCACGACGATCGCCGTCGCGAGGGGCTGTCCGTCGACCGTGTTCGCCGCGGACATGGCCGATGTCTGCGCCATGGTCGCGCCGTTAAAGGTGACAATGTTGGCCGCCCGCGTCGAATTGGCGAGAACATTTCCGTCAGACATTGGGTTTTCTTCCCTTGGAGCGAGATTGAGGATTATATCTCAACGTTAACGCTTCCTTTTTTGGTCGGATTTCTCACTCTTTCTGCCGCTCTCGTGTGTCCGGGTGCACGGTCTCTTCCCGCAAAGGGCTTTCTTGGAGTTTTTCTCTTGTTCCGTGAGTGCTTTCAGCGTGCCCGGGGAAAA
>Ga0265334_10000445_pt1 | contig 21581 bp, 13 predicted proteins | sample 42023metaG_FD_192442 | JGI IMG/M metagenome (GOLD analysis project Ga0265334, IMG submission 192442) | Rhizosphere microbial communities from Carex aquatilis grown in University of Washington, Seatle, WA, United States - 4-20-23 metaG | ecosystem: Host-associated > Plants > Roots > Rhizosphere... | reverse complement strand
TTTTTCCGGGCGCTCGTGATGCGGGGCGAGGTGCCGGAAATGATCGAGCAGCGCTACTTCGGCCGCCGCATCGTCTGGACATAGATAGAGATTCGCTCCGGTCAGTGTGCGCAGCCGGTAGTCGATGCCGCCATCGACGTTCAGCGCCACGGTGTTTTTCTTCAGCTGAGCGATGGCCGGCAGAAAGCGATCACGTTGCAAGCCATCGCGATAGAGATCGTCGGGGGCGACATTGCTGGTGGCGATTAGCGTGACGCCGTGTGTGAACAGTGCTTCGAACAGTCGCCCGAGAATCATCGCGTCGGCGATGTCGGCGACAAAAAATTCGTCGAAGCAGAGTACCCGCGCGGTCCGCGCGATTTCCTCGGCGACTAGCAGCAATGGATCGCGTTGGTCCGGATAGTGTTTACGCCGCTCATGCACATCAAGCATGAAGCGATGAAAGTGCGTACGGCGCTTGCGCCGGAACGGCAGCCCATCAAAGAACGCATCCATCAAATAGGTTTTTCCGCGTCCGACACCGCCCCACATGTACAGGCCAGGCACCGCGGGCCATGGCAGGCGCGTGCGCCCAAAGCGCCGCTTCGGCGGATTTGCGATCAATTCTTCATAGATCTTTTGCAGCGCGTCGATGGCGGCCGCCTGGGCCGCATCGGCGGAAAAGTCTGGCCGCTGCAGGTCGGCCGCGTAACGTTCGCGCGGCGAGCTTTTTCCCGAAGAAGTCATGGAGTCATTCGCGAAATACAGAACGCGCGGCAGCCGGCGAGGCCGCGGGCGTCCCTATCGGAAAGGATTTCAATCATTATTATATAGGCGTGTCCACGTCTGATGATCCGCCCGCCCTCGCTGCCGCCGATGCTGCGATCCTCCAGCGCTTTCTCGACACGCTCTGGATGGAACACGGGCTAGCGAAGAACAGTCTTGCCGCCTACCGCTCCGATCTGGCGTTGTTTGCGCGCTGGTGCGGCAGGCGAGATACCAAGCTGGCGGCCGCGCGCGAGGAAGATCTGAAAGACTATCTGGCCGCGCGTCTCGCGCGGTCCTCACGAGCAACGGATTCTACATTCGGCAGCCGTTCGCAGGCGCGGTTCCTGACCGCCTGCAGGCGTTTCTATCGATATTTGCTGCGCGAGCGGTTGCGTGCGGATGACCCGACCGCACGGCTGGAGATGCCGAGACTGGGACGCCCGCTGCCCAAGACCCTATCGGCGTCGCAGGTGGAACGATTGCTGCACGCGCCCGCAGTGGATGCACTCGGGTTGCGCGATCGCGCGATGCTGGAGTTGATGTATGCCTCCGGTCTGCGCGTGTCGGAACTGGTCGGTCTGCGTATTCCCCAAGTCAACCTGGCACACGGCGTTGTGCGTCTGGTCGGCAAGGGCGGGCGCGAGCGCTTGGTGCCGATGGGAGAGCATGCGATCGAGCAGGTGCAGTCTTATCTGCGCGGCGCGCGTCCTGAACTTGCGGAAGGTGCGGCATCGGATTGGCTGTTTCTATCGCGGCGCGGCGAGCCGATGACGCGGCAGAATTTCTGGATGCGGTTGAAGCTTCACGCGCGTGCCGCCGACGTCACCACGCCATTGTCCCCACATACCTTGCGGCACGCGTTCGCAACCCATCTACTCGAACACGGCGCCGATCTGCGCGTGGTGCAGACACTGCTGGGACACGCGGATTTATCGACGACCCAGATCTATACCCACGTTGCCCGGGCGCGGCTGAAGGCCTTGCACGCGCGTCATCATCCGCGGGCTTGAGCATAATTGGCTGGGTCTATTCGTGCGGCAGCCGCAGCCCAAGTTGTGTGATGCGCTCGCCGTCCATTTTGCGCACCACCAGTTCCATCGCGCCGAGGCGCAGGCGATCGCCCACGACCGGATTGCGCATGTGCAGGTGGAAGAAGCCGGCCAGTGTGTGTTCGTTCGCGGATACGGGTACTTCGATGCCGTAGGCTGCCGCCAGCGCATCGACGCGAGCGTACGGATCGACCGTGAATTCGCCGTAATAATGCTGTTGGCCGGCGGCGCGTTCGGGTCGCACGGATTTGAAGATTTCGTCGAGTACTGGCAGTTCGGTCTGTGCCGCAAGCAGGGAAACATAGTCGCCCACCTGTAGAACGCCCCATTCGCGATAAGGCAGCAACCGGCCCTGTCGCGACAGGCCGACGATCCGCGAGACGTCGCGGATCGGCACGCTCTTTGGCTTCTGGCCAATCAGCGCACTGTCTGCGCCCAAATGGTAGCTGACCACTTCATAGCCGCTGACGCCAGGCAGATCGATGTCGATGCGACGGATGCGCGCGGATGGCAGCGGCAATTGCAGATCAAGCAGGCGTGCGGCTGGCGCGATGGTCCAGCCCTGCACGACCAGCGACACCAGTACGATGAAGAAAGCGATATCAAAGAACAGTTGCGCGTGCTGAAGACCGGCCAGAAACGGAAACGTCGCCAGTACCATCGGCACCGATCCGCGCAGGCCGACCCAGGCGATATAGCATTGCTCGCGCCACGGAAACCGGAATGGCAGCAGCGACAGGAAGACCGCGACCGGGCGCGCGACGACGATCAGCAGTAACGCAATTGCGAGCGCCGGCAGTGCCAGGCCGAACAGCCGGCTGGGTGTGGCAAGCAGCCCGAGAATCACGAACATTTCGATTTGCGACAGCCAGGCGATGCCGTCGTGAAAGCGCCGGATCGCGCCGAACGCGCGCAGCGGGCGGTTGCCGATGACAATACCGGCTAGATATACGGCCAGAAAGCCGCTTCCGCCGAGCGTGGAGGTGGCGCCGAAGATGAGCAGGCCGCCGGAAACAGCGAGCAGTGGGTAGAGCGAATCGCTCAATTCGAGACGGTTCACTGCCCAAGCCAACGCGCGACCGCCGAGCCAGCCAAACGCGAGGCCCAGTCCCATCTGCCGGCAGAACAGCTCGACCGCCATCAGCGCGGTATAGGACTCGGGATGCTGCAGATACTGGATTAATCCGAGCGTTAGGAATACTGCCATGGGATCGTTAGTGCCGGATTCGATCTCCAGCGCAGCGGTGACGCGCTGGTTGAGATGCACCGCGCTGGTGTGCAGCAGCGAAAATACCGCCGCAGCGTCGGTCGAGCCGATGATCGCGCCGATCAGCAACCCTTCAGCAAGCGATAGATGCAACAGCCGGCCCGCGAATATGCCGACGATCCAGGTCGTAATCAGAACCCCGACTGTTGACAGCATCAGCGCGGGTCGCAAGCCGACACGGAAGCTGTCCATTGCGGTGCGCATGCCACCGTCGAACAGGATCACCGCTAGCGCCGCCGTCGCGGCAAGGTGGGCGATGCGGAAATCGTTGAAAACGATGCCGCCCGGTCCTTCTTCGCCGGCAAGCAACCCGACCACCAGAAAGACCAGCAGCAGCGGAGCGCCGAGCCGTGGCGTGAATGCCGTCGCCAGAATGCTCAGCATGAACAGAGTTCCGGCGACGAAGATGAGTTTGTCGGTCAGCTCCATGCGTCTTTACGGGCAACGTCGGTGCCAGAATCAATCGGAATGCTGCACTGCGATCGTATCTGCAGAACTCACAATGGGCTTTTTTGTCATACTGATGCTCTTGATTATGCCTGCATTGCCATGAAATCCACTTTTGCCGCCGCTTTTGCAGTGATTGCTTCGTTCAGTGTATTCGCGGCCGGCCCAGTGCCCGCTGTGCCCGATGATGCGCGCGCCACGATCGCGAAGGCTTTGAAAGTCGATCCGGATGACGTGACGCCGTCCCCGGTTGTGGGGCTGTACCAAGTGAAGCACCGTCACGAATTCGCGTATGCGAGCGCCGACGGACGCTATCTGCTGCGCGGTGACCTGATCGATCTCAAGAGTCGCGAAGAAATTACCGAGAACCAGCGCCGCGCCGACCGTCTGGAAGCGCTGAACGCGCTGGGCAACCAGAACATGATCGAATTCGCGCCCAAACCGCCGGTCAAGGCGCAGTATGTAGTGACCGTGTTTACCGATGTGGATTGTGGCTACTGCCGCAAGCTACATAGCCAGATCCAGGAGTTTAACGCCAAGGGTATCGCCATCCGCTACGCATTTTTCCCACGCTCCGGTCCTGATACCGATTCGTGGTATCGCGCTGAGTCAGTATGGTGCTCGGATAATCGCGAAGCGGCGCTGACGAAGGCCAAGCTCGGGCAGGACGTTGAGAAAAAGAGCTGCCCGAATCCAGTCGCGCGGGAGTACCAGCTCGGTACCGAACTGGGCGTACGCGGAACACCTGCGATGATCATGCCCAACGGCGAGATGGTGCCGGGCTACATTCCGCCCGACGATCTGGCCGCGCACTTGGCGGGCGCTGATAAAGAACCGGAACCTTTGGCGAACTGATCGTCTCCGCTCGGTGTTCGCGGCCGGTAACGATCGCTGTAGATTTCAATCCTCGCCGCGCAGCCGGTAGCCGACGCCAGCTTCCGTAACGATCAACTGCGGCTGTTCAGGATTCTCTTCGAGCTTGGCGCGCAATTGGCGGATATATACGCGTAGGTAGGGGACGTCATCGTCATTTTCGTTGCCCCAGACTTCGCGCAGCAGATGCCGATGCGTCAGCACCTTGCCGGCGTGGATGACGAGCTGCTGCAGAATCGCATACTCCTTCGGCGATAGTTTTACTTCGGTATCATCGCGCGTGACGATGCGCCGCACGAGGTCTACCGTCAGATTCGCGCTGTGAAAGACGGGCTGTCCGCCCTGCGCCTGCACGTGGTGGCGCAGCGCTGCGCGGATGCGCGCCATCAACTCCTCGACGCTGAATGGCTTGGTGACGTAATCGTCGGCACCAGCGTCCAGCGCCGCCACTTTGCCACGCTCGTCGTTGCGCGCGGACAGCACGATGATCGGCAGCGTCAGATTTTCCCGCACTTTGCGGATGACATCGTTGCCATCGGCATCCGGAAGGCCGAGGTCGAGAATTATCACGTCGATTTTTCTCGACGCGACGGTGACCAGTGCTTCGGCCGCTGTCGCGGCTTCGAGCACTTCGTATTCGTGAACGCGCAGTGTGGTGCGCAACAAACGCCGGATCGCCGGCTCGTCGTCAACAATGAGGATGCAGCCGGCGGCGGTTGAGGAGGTCACGCCGTTTCGGCCTTCGGGTTTTCGGAGATCAATTCCGGCGAAAACTCGATGACGAATTCGGTGCCGGAACGATCGGTACGGTTGCGCGCGTAAATGCGGCCGCCCATTGCTTCAATGAAGCCGCGGCAGATCGCCAGGCCCAGACCGGTGCCGGAGCGATTCCGGTCGCCTTCGCGAATGCGGTAGAACTTGTCGAATACGCGCTGCAAGTCCTCGTCCGGAATACCGGGTCCCTCGTCGCGCACGACCAGCACGACGCTGAACTTGTGGCGTTGCGCGCTGATTTCCACCGTCGTATTTGCCGGTGTGTACTTCGAGGCGTTGTCGAGCAGGTTTACCATCACCTGTTCCATCAACAGAAAGTCCAGCGTCAGCAGCGGGAAGTTCGCCGGCACATTTACCTTGATTTTGTGACCGGCAAGCTGCTTCGACGTGCGTCGCAGTGCCGCGCCGATCACATCCTGAAGATCGCAAGCTTCGTGCTTCGGCTCCAGTGCGCCCGCATCGAGCTGAGTCATGTCGAGCAGATTGGCGACATAGCGATTCAACCGTTCGCCCTCTTCAAGCGCCGTCGCCAGCATTTCATCGCGCGCATGCTCGTCATAGAGCGAGCCGTAGGAACGCAGACTGGAAATGGCCCCGATGATCGACGCGAGCGGCGTACGCAGATCGTGCGAAATGGAGGTCAGCAGCGCGGAACGCAACTTCTCAGTTTCAGCGAGCATGCGTGCCTGATCGACGTCTTTGGCGAGGCGGATGCGTTCGGTGGCGATCGCAGCCAGATCGGACAGTGCGTCGAGCTGTCGACGTTCGTTCGGCGTCAGCAAAAAGCTCGGACTGTCGCGACTGACGCCGATGACGCCAACCTTGCCCTGCCCGGTGCTGAGAGGAAGGAACAGGCGCCGCGTACCGGGCAGCGTATCGGTGCCGCGGCCGGTGGGCTGACTGTGTTCCCAGCACCACGCGGCGGCGGCGAGGTCCGCATCGTCGAGCGCAAGCCCGGCAGGAGAACTGGCAAGCAATTTCAGAACGCCGCTCTGCGTGTCCGGTACCAGCAGCACGGTATCGACATGCAGCATCGTCGACACTTGGGCGGCGGTCGCATTCAATAACGAGTCCAGTTTGCGGATGCCGGCGAGCTTGCGCGCGAATGCGTACAACTCGGCGGTCTTTGTTGCTTGTTCGCGCGCAACTTGCGCCTGCACGCGCTCGCGTGCGGTCAGCGTGCTGGTCAGTGCGGCGACGACGCAGAATGAAATCAGTGCCAGCAGCTGGCTCGGGTCGCTGATGTTGAAGGTGTATAGCGGTTCGACGAAGAAGAAGTTGTAGCAAAGCATCGACAGCACTGATGCGAACAGCGAAGAACCGAGACCGTAGCGCGTTGCGCTCCACAGCACCGCCGCCAGGAATACCAGTGAAATGTTCGGTAGTTTGACCAGCAGCAGCACGCCGCGTCCGACCAGCGAAGCCAGACCGACGACCAGGGCGCTATAAAGATAGCCCAGCCCTTGTTCGCGCAACTCGGCAACGTTGCCGACGCTGATGCGCATGGCGCGCTGGACGCGATCGGCGGGTGAGAGCTCGCTGCGTGGCGGCGCATCGCTTGGAGACTCAGCGAGCACATGCACGCTGATACCGCGCGCGCGCTGGACCAGGTCGCGCACCACGGATCCGTGCAGCCATTCAAACCACCACGGCCGCGCGGTTTTACCGACGATGATCTGCGTGATGTTGTTGTCGAGTGCGAAATCGATGACGTCGTCGGCAATATGGCGTCCGCCCGGCAGCGTGAGCGTTTCGCCGCCGAGCTGTTGCGCCAGGCGCAGAGTCTGTGCGACGCGATCACGCTCCGCCTCGGTAAGCTGGTGCGTGCGCGCCGTCTCGAAATAGGCGGCGAACCAGCGCGCACTGAGACGATCGGCAATGCGTTTGGTGGCGCGCACGAGTCCAGCCGCTGCCGGTGATTCGTTGACGCAGATCAGCAGCCGCTCGCCGCCCGCCGCCCAAGTGTCGCGGATCGCGTGCGTGCGCATGTACTGGCGCATTTGATCGTCGACGCGTTCGGCGGTACGGCGCAGCGCCAGTTCGCGCAGCGCTGTGAGATTGCCCTGTTTGAAATAATTGCGCAGCGCGCGTTCTGCCTGCTGTTCGGCGTAGACCTTGCCTTCGCGCAGGCGCTGCATCAGTTCTTCCGGCGTCAGATCGACGATTTCGACTTCGTCGGCCGTATCGAAGACCTTGTCCGGCACGGTTTCGCGGATACGCACCTGCGTGATGCGTGCGACGACATCGTTGAGGCTTTCGAGATGCTGAATATTCAGCGTCGAGTAGACATCGATGCCCGCTTCCAGCAATTCATCGACGTCCTGATAGCGCTTGGGATGGCGCGCACCTTCGGCGTTCGTGTGTGCCAGCTCGTCGACGAGAACCAGCTGCGGCTTGCGCCACAGGATTGCATCGAGATCCATCTCTTCCAGCACGCGCCCCTTGTAGGGCAGTGATTTGCGCGGGACGGCTTCGAGTCCGTCGATCAGTGCTTCGGTTTCCTTGCGGCCATGGGTTTCGACCACACCGACGACGATATCGAGGCCGTCTGCTTTGCGTCTGCGCGCCGCAAGCAGCATTTCGTAAGTCTTGCCGACACCAGGCGCAGCGCCGAGAAATATCTTCAGCTTGCCGCGCTTCTCCTTCTGCGCCTCGGCAAGCAGCGCCTCCGGCGACGGGCGGCTTTCGGCTTGATTGGTATCGGGCATCACTGCACCGGCTGGGAACGGGTATCTATTATGTTAACCCGCTTGCCCGTCCACACTCTGTGCGGGAATCCTCGATTCACCGCCATTGCTGCGCAAAGCGCCTTTGAATAGGGCTGGATCGCCTTCGTAACCAGTGACGGCCGGCGCTACGGAGTCACCGGGGATTCGTGGCGACAGCGTCCAGCGCGAGGTTGAGCTCCAGGACATTAGCGACAGGTTCGCCGAACAGTCCCAGCAACCGATATTGGGTGTGCTGTGCGATCAAACGCAGCACGTCGTCTTCCTGCAGGCGGCGCGCCTTGGCAACGCGAGCAGCCTGAAACTGCGCGGCGGCGGGAGATATATCCGGATCCAGCCCGCTGGCGGAAGTCGTGATCAGATCCACCGGAATCGGCACACCAGGATTCTCGGCATGCAGCTTGCCGGAGTCGGGGGCGACGCGATCAATTAACGCTTTCGACGTGGGACCCAGATTCGAGCCCGAGGAGTTCGACGCGTTATATGGCGCCGCGATGGTTTTCGTCGCGTCATTCGGATCGGTATCGACGGTTGCCGACGGCCGGCCATGGAAGTAGCGATTCGAGCGGAAGGACTGGCCGATGAGTGAAGAGCCGATCACCTTGCCGTCGCGTTCGATCAGGCTGCCGTTCGCCTGCCGCGCGAATAGGCCGCGGGCGATGCCGGTGATCGCCAGCGGGTAGGCGAGGCCGGTCAGCAGCGTGAACACGACGAGCAGGACCAGGGCGGGACGCAGTTGCTGGATCATGTTCGATAGCTCCTATGCTAACCCGATACCGCTGACGATCAGATCGATCAGCTTGATGCCGATGAACGGGGCCGCTAGGCCACCGAGCCCGTAGATCAGCAGATTGCGGGCGAGTAGCGGACCGGCGCCGATCGCGCGGTAGGTGACGCCGCGCAAGGCCAGTGGAATCAATGCGACGATGACCAGCGCGTTGAAAATGATCGCGGACAGGATAGCGCTCTGCGGACTTGCCAAGTGCATGACATTGAGCATGTTGAGCTGCGGATAGAATGCGGCGAACATCGCCGGGATGATCGCGAAATACTTGGCGACGTCGTTGGCGATCGAGAACGTGGTCAGCGCGCCACGTGTCATCAGCATTTGTTTGCCGATGGCAACGATCTCGATCAGCTTGGTTGGATCGGAATCGAGATCTACCATGTTGCCTGCTTCGCGCGCGGCAACGGTGCCGGTCTGCATGGCGACGCCGACATCGGCCTGTGCCAGCGCGGGTGCATCGTTGGTGCCGTCGCCGCACATTGCCACGAGCTTGCCCTTGCCCTGTTCCTCACGGATCAGTTTCAGCTTGGCTTCCGGCGTTGCCTGCGCGAGAAAATCGTCGACGCCGGCTTCGGCGGCGATCGCCGCGGCGGTGAGTGCATTATCACCAGTGATCATGATGGTGCGGATGCCCATCTTACGCAGCTCCGCGAAACGTTCGCGGATACCACCCTTGACGATATCCTTCAGATGGATCACGCCGAGCACATGACCATCGCGTGCTACCGCAAGCGGCGTGCCGCCGCCCTTGGCGATGCGATCGGAGATTTCTTTCAGCTCTTTCGGTACCGCGCGTGCGCCCGAGCTGCGTGTGATGTATTCAACGATGGCGTCAACGGCGCCCTTGCGGATGCTGCTGTTGTCGATATCAACGCCGGACATGCGCGTCTGCGCGGTAAATGGCACGAAACGCACGTTGTGTGCAGCCAGATCGCGACCGCGCAGGCCATATTTTTCCTTGGCCAGAACCACAACCGAGCGACCTTCGGGCGTCTCGTCCGACAGGCTCGACAACTGCGCCGCATCGGCAAGTTCGTGCTCGGTGATGCCGGGCAGCGGCACGAAATCGGCGGCTTGACGATTGCCGAGCGTGATGGTGCCGGTCTTGTCGAGCAACAGTGTGTCGACATCGCCTGCAGCCTCGACCGCTCGGCCAGACATCGCCAGTACGTTGAAGCGCACCAGCCGGTTCATGCCGGCGATGCCGATCGCCGAGAGCAGCGCACCGATGGTGGTCGGGATCAGCGTCACGAACAGTGCGACAAGAACGATGATGCTGATACTGCCGCCAGCGTAGTGTGCAAAGCTCGGAATCGTAGCCACTGCGAACACAAAAATCAGCGACATGCCGGCGAGCAGGATGTTCAGAGCAATCTCGTTCGGCGTTTTCTGCCGCGATGCACCCTCGACGAGGCTGATCATGCGATCGAGAAAGCTGGAACCGGCTGCGGCCGTGATGCGCACCTTGATGCGATCGGACAGTACACGTGTGCCGCCGGTGACGGCGGAGCGGTCGCCGCCGGATTCGCGGATGACCGGAGCAGATTCGCCGGTGATGGCCGATTCGTCCACGGTTGCCACACCTTCGACAATTTCGCCGTCGCTCGGAATGAGATCGCCGGTTTCGACCAGCACCAGATCGCCGGGCTTGAGCCCGGGCGCGGACACTTCCTCATAGCTGTTGCCACCCGCCGACGTCAGCCGCTTGGCAATGGTTTCGATGCGCGTCTTGCGCAGACTGGCAGCCTGCGCCTTGCCGCGTCCTTCCGCGAACGCTTCGGCGAAATTGGCGAACAGTACAGTGAACCACAGCCAGACGATGGTTTGTGCGGAAAACAGCAGCCCACCGCGCCCCGCGAACAGATCGCGCAGGAAAATGATACTGGCCAGCAACGATACGAAGGCGGTGACGAAGATCACCGGATTCTTCGCCAATGAGCGCGGATCGAGCTTGCGGATCGCGTCACGGATTGCGGGGCCGACCAGCTTACGGTCGAACAGGGCGGAGGCTTCTTTGCGAGGGCTCATTGCCGGGGACTCCTTAAACAGGCCTAGAACCGGGCGCCGGCAAGCATCGCCAGATGTTCCGCGATCGGGCCGAGCGCCAAGGCGGGAAAATAGGTGAGACCGGAAACGATCAGGATGACGCCGACCAGCAGTGTGATGAACAGCGGAGTCCTGGTCGGAAATGTTCCGGCCGATGGCGGCGCGATGCGCTTTCCGACCAGACTTCCCGCCACCGCCATGACCGGCACGATATAGGCGAAGCGGCCTATCAGCATCGACAGACCCAGCGTGACGTTCCAGAAAGGTGTATTTGCCGACAGACCTGCGAACGCACTGCCGTTGTTGCCGACCGCCGATGCGTACGCATAGAACATTTCCGAAAAGCCATGCGGACCGTTGTTGGCAATCGCGCCGAGGCCTGCCGCCGATACGCAGGCGACGGCCAGCGGCACGAACAACGCCAGCGTCAGACACAGCACTGCCAGCATGGTCATCTTTACTTCCTTGGCTTCAATCTTCTTGCCGAGATACTCCGGTGTGCGTCCGACCATGAGACCCGCAATGAACACGGTGAGAATTGCATACAGCAGCATTCCGTACAGGCCGCTGCCGACCCCACCGAAGATGATTTCGCCGAGCAGGATATTCAGCAGTGGCACCATGCCACCGAGCGGAGTGAAGCTGTCGTGCATTGCATTGACCGAACCGTTGGACGCATCAGTGGTCGCGGTTGCCCATAGCGCCGAATCGGCGATGCCGAAGCGCGCGTCCTTCCCCTCCATGTTGCCGCCGCTCTGCAATACGCTCGGCGTCTGGTCGACTCCCAGCGAAGAAAGTCCCGGATTCTCGCGGCTTTCCGCCCAGTAACAGATCGCGGTGCCGGCCAGGAACAGGACCGCCATTGCCGAATACAGCACCCAGCCTTGCAATTCGTCCCGCACATAGCGGCCGAAGGTGTTGGTGAGACCGGCGGAAATCAGAAGGATCGTCAGCGTCTCCAGCAGGTTGGTGAGCGCGTTCGGATTCTCGTAAGGATGCGCGGAGTTGGCATTGAAGAAACCACCGCCATTGGTGCCGAGCATCTTGATCGCCTCCTGCGATGCGACCGGACCCTGCGCGATCGTCTGCCGCGCGCCTTCGAGCGTTGTGGCATCGATGTACGCGAGCAGATTCTGCGGAACCCCGAGCCACACCAGCACCAGCGCGAAGACGAACGACAGCGGCAACAGCACATAGAGTGTCGCGCGTGTCAGATCCACCCAGAAGTTGCCGATAGTCTTTGCGGATTTGCGTGCGAAGCCGCGCACTAGTGCGATCGCAATCGCGATACCGGTGGCAGCGGAAACGAAATTCTGTACGGTCAGCGCCACCATCTGCGAAAAGTAGCTCATTGTCGATTCGCCGCCGTAGCTTTGCCAATTGGTGTTGGTGACGAAGCTGATCGCGGTATTGAACGCGAGGTCCGGTGTCAGGCCCGACAGTTTCTGTGGATTCAGTGGCAACACACCTTGCAACATCAGAATCGCGAATACGGCTAGAAAACCGAGCAGATTGAACGACAGCATGCCGGTGGCGTAGCCGGTCCAGTGCTGCTCGTTTCTTTCATCGACGCCGGCGAGTCGGTAAAGCAAGCGCTCGACGGGACCGAGGAGTCGGCCGATAAGCGTCGCCTCGCCCGCGAATACTCGGTACATAAAGCCGCCGAGCGGCCGCGTCAGCGCGGTCAGCAGCGCGAAGAACACCAGGATCTGCGCCCAGCCGTTGATCGTCATGGCAGTGCCTCAGAATTTTTCCGGACGGACGAGAGCGTAGGTGAGATAGACCAGCAGGAACAGCACGGCAAAGCCGCCGAGCAGATAATCGAAAGTCATGGAAAGCTCCTTTGACTCAAGGAACAAAAATGGTCAGAGACGCTCGCACAGCGTCACGTAGGCGAACATGCCGGCGAAGCCGGCAACTCCGAGCAGTAGCAGCAGAAGCGTGGTCATCGAGATTTCTCCGACAGCCGGCGCATTAGACTCGAACCGCGCGTAGGAAAGCTAGACGGATTTATAGGGGGAACCATTAAAATCCCGTAAAGACCACTCGCACGCGACTTCATGACCCTCACGCCGTCTGATGATTCTCTACAAGCGCTGGCCCGAAAAGCGGGTATGGTGCTGCATGCGCGCGGGCAATGGCTGGCGACGGCCGAATCCTGTACTGGCGGGTTGGTGGCCAAGCTGATGACGGATATCGCCGGTAGCTCCGGCTGGTTCGAACGCGGCCTGGTGACCTATTCGAACGCGGCCAAACGGGATCTGCTTGGCGTGCCGGCGGCAACGCTGGAAACCGCTGGCGCGGTCAGCGCCGAAACCGTCGTTGCAATGGCGGACGGCCTGCTTGCGCGTGCGCCGGTGCAATGGACACTCGCGATCAGTGGTATCGCCGGACCTGGCGGTGGCGGTGACGGTAAGCCCGTCGGTACGACATGGATCGCATGGGCCGGCAGCGGAATTGCGGCTAGCGCCAGCCGGTTCCGGTTCGATGGTGGACGCGACGAAGTGCGCCGGCTGGCAGCGGAGGCTGCCTTAAATGGCTTGATCGAGTTGCTGGCGGCGTCGGATTCGAAGTCCTAGCAGGCTTTCGAACCTGAGGGTGATCGTCGCGAGGGTTTGTACGCCTGCGGCGAGAACTGTGCGAGCTTGAGTGTCATATTTGAGGAGGGCGCGCGCAGTTTTCGTCCACGGGCCTGAAGCCGCAGCAGATCATCCCCAGTCCAATAGGTTGCTAGAGTGCAGAACAATGAGCGCAGCCATAGAATTAAGCGTGACCGGAAGTCGAACCCACGAACGGTAGCAGCTGGCCGATATTCGGTCAGCGCATTACGGACGGTGTGGCACTAGAATTAAGGGATTAGAACTAAAAGATAAAACGCCCGTGCTCGACACCAAGCCCAGAGTCCTGATTGCTGACGATAGTCAGACCAATCGCGCCGCAATGCGCCGGATTGTCGAGGAATTCCAGGCGGAGGTGGTGGAATGCGGCAATGGTGCGCAAGCGCTGACCGTGCTTGAAACACGGGAATTCGCGCTCGCGCTGCTCGATGTCAAGATGCCTGAAGTCGATGGCTTCGAGACCGTGCGCCGCATGCGCCGCATGCCGACCGCTTACGCGACGCCGGTAATTTTCGTCACCGCGGCTTATACCGACCGCTCGGATCGCCAGACGGGTTTCGAACTCGGCGCGGTCGATTATCTGATCAACAAGCCAGTTGAACCCGACGTGTTGCGCCAAAAAGTGCGCGTGTTTTTAGATCTGTACCAGAAACGTGTCGAATTGCAGACGCTGCTGGGCCGCGTGCAGCTCGAAAACGAAAAACTGTTTTTCGAGAACGAACAATTCCGTGCTGCACGCACCGCTCTGGAATTGCGCGCGATGCATGATCCTCTCACGGGACTGCCGAACCGCGCGCTGATGAACGACCGCATGAACAGCGCGATCGCGCGGACGCGCCGCAGCGGTGGCAACTTCGCAATCGCTTATATCGATCTCGACGGTTTCAAGGCGATCAACGACACCCACGGTCACGCGGCCGGCGACGAACTGCTGACAGAGGTCGCGCGTCGCCTAATCAACGCGGTGCGGCGCTCAGACACCATTGCACGCATGAGCGGCGATGAGTTCGTCGTGTTGATGGAAACGCTCGATCAGGAAAAACGCGCGGCGCAGATTGGGCGCAAGATCCTCAATGCAATCGAGCAGCCGCTGGAACTGCATTCGCGCCTAACCGACACCATGGTGACGATACGGCAGACTGCCAGTATAGGCATCGCCCAGTTTCCAGCTGACGCAGACGATGGCGAAGGTCTTCTGGTGTTGTCCGATCTGGCGATGTACGAAGCCAAGCGGCGAGGTGGCGGACGCATCAAGGTTTATCGGGATGTGGCGCGTCAGCGCAGCGCCACTGGCGAACGCAGTGCGTAGCTGTACGGAGGTTGCTGAACGGATGACTCCGCGGAGCCGAGCGCATACCGAGGGTAGAGCGCAGTGCTTTGGAAGTTGGGCCTGTCATCAGTTACTTTGATCGTTGCGACGGTGCCCGTGGGCGCATAGCGCAAGGAATGGGTGACGCGGCGTACTATATGTACATAAGTAGCCCATGACGCGGCGATGCGCGCCCATAGGCCCTATCCTTTCGGGCAACAACGCAACGACCAAAGTAATTGACGACAAGCGCTATGGATGCACCGTCGATGAAGGAGCCAGGTCCCGAGTGGCGCGGAGAGCCTGAAGATCCGGTGACGGCGATCGAACGCCTGATTCCGGGACGTGTCGCCGAGGCCGATTCCGCCGTTTTTTCGGCATTCGTCCGTTCCTACTACGACACCGCATCGCCCGATGCGCTGCGTCTGCGTACGCCGGAAGAGTTGCTGGATATCGCACTCGGCCACTGGCATTTCGCGCGCACCCGCGCGGCGCACGAAACCCTGCTGCGCGTGCTACCGCCACTGCCGCCATCCGACGGCCGCGCGCCGCTGATGGTGATCGAGACTTGCGTCGATGATCGCCCGTTCCTGGTCGATACCATTACCCTGTGCATCCGTGCGGCGGGTGCGGCGATCGATTGGAGCGTTCATCCGGTGCTGCGCATGCAGCGTGGTGCCAGCCGTCAGATCGAACGGTTGGGAAACGACGGTATTGCGGCTGAATCGTGGATTCATATTGAATGCGAGCCGCTGGCATCCGCACAGGCTTATGCGCAGCTCGAAGCCGATATCCACCGCGTGCTCGACGATCTGCGGCGTGCCGTCGACGATTACCCCGAAACCCTGCGTCGCCTGCGCTCGCTCGCTGCGGCGCTCGGAACCGTTCCGCCCGGCGCCGATGCCGACGAGTTCGCCGAGGCGCGGTCATTCCTCGAATATCTGGACGATCACCACTTCACTTTTCTCGCCTACGAGGAAAGCCGCGCCGTGCGCACCGACGATGGCCGCCTGCGCTTTGATACCGATCGTTCCAGCGGCCTGGGTCTGCTGCAGCCCGACAGCCGCTGGCGCGACGAAGAGTTGATCGCACCGCGCGCCGAATTGGACAAATACGCCGAGTCGCCGCGCCTGGTCGTCGTGACCAAGGCTAATCTGCGCTCGAGCATTCATCGCAACGAGCTGATGGATATCGTTTCGATCAAACGTTTCGATGCCGCCGGCGCGATTCTCGGCACGGTCCGTTTCGTCGGTCTGTTCGCCAGTGAGGTGTACATTGACCGGCCGCCGAACATCCCCCTGATCCGGCGCAAAGCCGATTACGTGATGCGTCGTTCGCGGCTGCCACCGAATTCGCATTCCGACAAGAACCTGCGCGACATTCTGCATCAGCTGCCGCGCGACGAATTGTTCCAGTCCAGCGAAGAGGAGCTGTATCGCCTGTGCATGGGTATCCGCGCACTGCGTGATCGCCACCATTTGCGCCTGTTCGCGCGCCGCGATCGCTACGGACGTTTCTTTTCGTGTCTGGTTTATCTGCCGCGCGACCAGTACTCGCGCGAACTGCGCGACAGGGTTGCAGTGCTGCTGATGGACGCCTATGGCGGATCATCGGTCGATCGCACGGCCGAGTTTCTGCGCAGCGGTCTGGCGCGGGTGCACTACATCGTGCGCACGCCGCCCGGAACGGTCGCGTCGATCTCCGAACGCGATCTCGAGGAGCGGCTCGTCGCGGCGACGCGATCCTGGCGGGAGCAATTGCGCGAAATTCTGCTGCGTTCCGGGCGCCCCGACATTGACGCGCTGATTGCTCGGTTCACGGACGCGTTTCCGCTGGGTTACCAAGCCAGTGTTGCACCTCCGGAAGCCGTCGACGATGTGCTGCAATTGGCCCGGTTGTCGCCGTCGCATCCACTGTTGGTGCGGTTGTTTGTCGAAGCGCCTGTCGGTGTCCAGGCGCATGCGAGTCCGAACCGCTTGAAGCTGTACGCGTTGAGCAATCCGGTCACGCTGTCGGATGTGTTGCCGACGCTGGAGAATTTCGGTTTCCGCGTGCTGCGCCAGGAGCCGGGCGAGGTCAAGCCGTCTGGCGGTGGCAGCCTATGGGTGCAGGAACTGGACGTGAGCCATCCCGGCGGCGAACTGGATGCCGATTTGCAGCGCGCCTACTTCGAGGCTGCGTTCCTTCAGGTCTGGCGCGGCGAGGTCGAGAACGATGGCCTCAACCGGCTGGTGCTGGGTGCCGGGCTCACGGCGCGGCAGACCACGGTACTGCGCGCGATTCTCAAATACCTGATCCAGACCGGCATCTCCTACAGCTCCGTCGACATGGAAGCGGTGTTGGGCGGCAACAGCGCGATCGCGCGCATGCTCGTGCGCTTGTTCGAGACACGTTTCGACCCGGCGCTCGCCGTCGATGCGCGCAAGACCGAAGAACTCAAACTCGCCGCCGAGCTGGACCATGCACTCGATCAGGTCGACAGCCTTGACAGCGATCGCGTGCTGCGCGCGTTCCTGTCGGTGATTCGCGCCGCGTTGCGTACGAATTATTTCCAGAAACCGCACGGTTCCGCGGCCGCCGCGGGAAAACACTACGTCAGCATCAAGCTGGATCCGGCGAAAATTCCGGAGTTGCCGCTGCCGCGTCCGAAATTCGAAGTCTGGGTTTACGCGCCGGAAGTGGAAGGCATCCATCTGCGCGGCGGCAAGGTCGCGCGCGGCGGCTTGCGCTGGAGCGACCGCCGTACCGATTTCCGCACCGAGATTCTCGGTTTGATGAAAGCGCAGATGGTGAAGAACATCGTCATCGTACCGGTCGGTGCCAAGGGCGGCTTTGTGATCAAGCGCGGACCGGCGTCGGGTGAACGCGAGGCATGGCTCGCCAACGGCATCGAATGCTACAAGACTTTCCTGCGCGGTCTACTCGACATCACTGACAACCGCGACAGCGATGCCATCGTGCCGCCGCGAGATGTGGTGCGCTATGACGAGGATGATCCTTATCTCGTCGTTGCCGCCGACAAGGGCACGGCGACGTTCTCCGATATCGCCAACGGAGTTTCGGCGGAATACGGCTTCTGGCTCGGCGATGCGTTCGCCTCCGGCGGCAGTGCCGGTTACGATCACAAAAAAATGGGTATCACCGCACGCGGCGCCTGGGAAAGCGTCAAACGCCATTTTCGCGAAATGCCGTGGACCGACGAAGCCGGTGTCGCGCAATACGGCAAAGACACCCAAAACAATACCTTTACTGCGATCGGCATCGGCGACATGAGCGGCGATGTGTTCGGCAACGGCGTGCTGTTATCGCGCAAGCTCAAGCTACTTGCTGCCTTCGATCATCGACACATCTTCATCGATCCCGATCCTGATCCCGAAGCCGGTTTCGTCGAGCGTGAGCGCTTGTTCCGTCTGCCACGCTCATCGTGGGCGGATTACGACGCGAAGCTGATTTCAGCAGGCGGCGGAGTTTTTCCGCGCAGTGTCAAGTCAATCAGGCTCAGTGCCGAAGCACGCCGGGCGCTCGCGATTGAAGGCGAGCGGCTGACGCCTGCGGAACTCATCAAGGCGATTCTGAAAGCGCCGGTCGATCTGTTATGGAATGGCGGCATTGGAACTTACGTCAAGGCCAGCGCCCAAACCCACGTCGATGTCGGCGATCGTGCCAATGACGCGGTGCGCATCAACGGTCGCGATCTGCGCTGCAAGGTGGTCGGCGAGGGCGGCAATCTTGGCTTTACCCAACTTGGCCGTGTCGAATACGCACTCGCCGGCGGGCGCATCAATACCGATGCGATCGACAATGCTGGCGGTGTGCATACCTCGGATCGCGAGGTCAACATCAAGATTGCGCTGAATCGCATGATGGCCGAAGGCAAGTTGACGCGCGAAACGCGCGATCCATTGCTCGCCGAATTGACGAGCAACATTGCGCGCTTCGTGCTGCGCGACAACTATGTGCAGAGCGGAGCGATCAGCCTGCTGGAAGCATCGTCGGCGCAAAGGCTTGATGATCACGCGGAGCTGATGCATCTGCTGGAGCACGAAGGGCTACTGAATCGTGCAATCGAGTTTCTGCCTGACGACGAGGCGTTGAAGGAACGACGCGTGCGCGGCATCGGACTGACGCGTCCGGAACTGGCCGTGCTTATGGCCTATAGCAAGATCTCGTTGTTCGAAGCGGCACTGAGTTCTGATGTCCCCGATGATCCTTTCTTCGTGCATGATCTGCTCGCCTATTTCCCAGTCAAGCTCGTCACGCGTTACCGCGAGCAACTGGCCGCGCACCGCCTGCGGCGCGAAATCGTCGCAACGATCCTCTCGAACGCGCTGGTCAATCGCATGGGCGCCGGTTTCGCGCAACTATGGGCGGAAGATCACGGACTCACGCGCGCCGAAGTGCTCAAGGCCTATGCGACCGCGCATCTGATTTTCGACGGTGACCGTTACTGGGACGCGATCGAAGCGCTCGACAACCGCGTGCCCGCTGTCACGCAATATCGCTTGATGACTTACGCGATCGGTCTGATGAAACACGTCACCGGCTGGCTGACCAGTTCCAAGTACGCGATGCAGCCGGTGCAGGCTGCGGTCGATCATCTGGCGGGGCCCATCGCGGACGTCGCTTCGCTACTGCCGGAGGTGCTGCCGTCGAGCTATCGCGACGAGTGGCATCGCATCAAGGAACAGTTGCGTGGCGAAGGTGTTCCGGAAGAACTCGCCGCCCGACTCGCCAATACGCGCGCGCTTGGCAGTGCACCGGATATCGCTGCGCTTGCCGAGGAAAGCGGCGCTTCTATTGCGGATGCTGCCGGTGTCTACTACCTTGCCGGCGAACGTTTCAACATGCTTTGGCTTTACTCCGCGATCAACGCACTGTCGACGCAAGGTAAATGGCAAGCGCTCGCGCGTGTCAATCTGCGCGATGACGCATTCCGCATTCACAGACAAGTTGCCGGCCGGATCCTCGCCACGCCGGGTGCCACTCCTCTGGACCGTTACGAAGCCTGGAAAGGCGCGAATGAACGCCGCGTCAACCTCGCGTTGTCGCGCCTTGCGCAGTTGCAGACGGCGAATCTGCGTGAATTTGAGACGTTGGCGGTGGCGGTTAGGGAGGTGAGGAAACTGCGGTAGCTGTGGTGGAGTGATTCATCGATCCAGTAAGGCGACTGAGTGAAGCGCAATCCGCCGTTCCGCGAGCGCAATACGTTCATGCGGTGCGTTGGTAGTGCTCGCGAAAGTCGGAATACGCTACGCTATTCCGTACCTACACGGGCTCTCAGGTATGGCCGCTAAAGTCACTCCGCGTTTCATCGAGCTTACATACGAGGCTCTTCTGAAGTCGTACTGGCGGAAAGAAGCGCTGAGAAAGTTCCTGCGCGCGTCGCATATTGCGGAGAGCCATCTAGCGAGCTGGGCAGCCGATGAGAGCAAACGCGATTTTCTTGATAGAACGTTCGAAAAATTGCAGGCAACAGACAGAGGTAAAGCGCTCGTGTTCGAGATGGCGCGTAGCCTCGCAGAGAAAGCCACATTTCCGGATCTTCGCAACTGGGAGGACTCCGCTCAGAAGATCGCGGATGCTACAAAGGCAGTCGCTGAGCTGAAGGAATACCTTAAAGTTCAAGACGAAGAAGTTCGGAATGAGCGCGAGCGAGAGGACGCGAAGGCGCGAGAGGAGCGGAGTCGAATTCAGCGTGGCGTTACAGATAAAGAAATACTCCAGGAGCGGCTGGATGCGCTGCATCCGACGGTTGGGACGCAACAAGGAGGCTATGACTTTCAGACTTGGTTTTATGACTTGCTAGACTTCTGTGAGATTCAGAACCGGCGTCCTTATGTAAGCAATGGCCGTCAGATAGATGGCTCTCTTACGCATGAAGGAACAACCTATCTTGTCGAGCTGAAGTTCACAGGTGAGCAGGCGGACGCTACAGATGTTGATTCCCTGCGCGCCAAGGTCGATGACAAGGCCGACAATACGATGGGGATCATGGTGCCCATATCCAGCTATTCGAGCATCGCTATTTTAGGGGCGTCCGGTCGTCAGTCGAAGCTGCTGGTGCTCGATGCGACTCATCTTTACCTGTTTCTCTCTGGGTCTCTTGGGTTCGGAGATATTGTGTCTCGGGTCCGCCGTCATGCATCGCAAACTGCTGAGGCATACCTGCCGGTTTCCAAGTTCAATGGATAGCTAGCGTAGCGTGCGCACCGCGCACGATCTATCCCCGCCGGTGTTGAACGTGCGCAATGCACACGCTACTGGCTGTCAACGAGCTGGCGTAGCGTGGGCACTGCGCACGATCCTTCCTGACGTATGGCTGCTACTTCGGCGACGATCGCCGGGCGCATGATGTCCGAGCCTTATTGGGCACTATGGAATAAGGTGGACTCGGATGCGTGCATATCCATAGGAGTCAGGCGTGAGTACCTTCAACATCCACGATCCCAAAACGCATTTCTCACGGCTGGTGGATGCCGCCGCGGCAGGCGAAGTCGGTAATCGTCCGCTGCAGGCACATGGCAATTGGGTGGCAATGGGGTAAAGCTGGCTGTCTGGCGCAAGAGGGTGGACGGGATTGAGGTGTCCACCTGCGCAAGAGGTGGACACCATGATGAAGGATTCGTTGGGAATCGGTGGCGGGGCTGAAAAAGCGGTGCGTCGCAAATACAGCCAAGCGCTGCGACGACAGATTGTTGAAGAGACCTACGTGCCTGGCGCGTCGGTATCTGTGGTGGCACGACGTCACGACGTCAATGCCAATCTGGTGTTCAGGTGGCGCCAGCGTTACCGGCAGTGTGCTGCGGATGGAGTCGGGTTTCTGCCGGTCACGGTGCAAGCACCCGTGGCCATTGCTCCGCACCCGGCGACACCCGGGATTGCAGCTGGATTCATCGAGATTGAATTCTCCGGCGGTCATCGCATGCGTGTGCATGGGG
>Ga0265334_10000443_pt1 | contig 21745 bp, 18 predicted proteins | sample 42023metaG_FD_192442 | JGI IMG/M metagenome (GOLD analysis project Ga0265334, IMG submission 192442) | Rhizosphere microbial communities from Carex aquatilis grown in University of Washington, Seatle, WA, United States - 4-20-23 metaG | ecosystem: Host-associated > Plants > Roots > Rhizosphere... | reverse complement strand
CTCGCCTTGACGCTCGGCGCGCTCGCCATCAGCTTCATCGTTCATATCGAGGCCGACCACATTCACATGCTCTATATCGCGCAGTCCGGGCCGTTCCCAAGGTAATCAATCGACTGGCGCGCATAGAAGAAGGGCGATGCGTCACCGCATCGCCCTTCTTCGTTTATGCCGTCTAATTCAGCGAACTTGGATCTTAACCAGCTTGGACGGCGGCCGGTAGGCCGGAACCCACACGGTCGGCCGCGGCGCGCCGACCTCCACCTTCAGGTCGCGCACTTCGTAATTCGACGGCGTCATGTATTCCGTCGATTTGCCCGTGTTCATGTCGACCTTGTACATGCGACCGCTGGAAAAATCGTGCGTCCAGACGATCTGGTTCTTGTCGTCCGCGCTCGCCGAATAGGGCTCGGCATAAGGCGCCGTATAAGGCTTCGTCCCGGGGATCAGCGGATATTCCTTGAACTCCTTCTTGTCGGGATCGAACATCATCAACTGGCCGGAGAAGAACTCGCCCGCCCACAGCCGGTCCTTGCCGTCGATCTGGCCACGCCGCGGGCCGGACATCGCCGTCGGCACCTTGTAGTCGGTGTATTCGACGGTCCTCGGATCGAAGACGCCGATCTTGCCTTCGCGCCAGATATAAAGGTCCGTCCGCCCCTTGGAATCGGTGTCGATGTCGTAGATTCCCATGTTCTTCGGGATCGGGAAGATCGTGCGCTTCAGCGTTTCGCTGCTGGTGTCGATCTTGGTCAGCTGTCCGTTCTCCGACAGATGCCAGACATTGCCTTGGGGATCGAGGCCGAACATCGCATCGCCATTCGCCCAGGCCGTGAACTTGCCGGTTTTGGGATCGTATTTGACCGTGCCGTGGTCCATTCCGACGATGACATTGCCATGGCCATCGAATTGCAGCTCATGCGCGCCGCCGCCGGGCTGGCCCGGACGGCCATCGCCCGCACCCATCGCCTCGCGGCCCGCGCCTGGGGGCAGCGGGAAGGGCATTTCCTTCGCCTCGCCCGTCCTGATGTCGATGCGGCCGAGCATGTAGGAGAAATGGTCGGTGTAGTAGGCGAACTCCTTGTCCATGATGACGTCGTGCGGCCACACATATTGGCGGTCGCCGCGCAGCATGAAGGTGTCGCGCTCGCCGCCGCGGGGAAGCTCATATTCGGTGACGACGAGATTGGTGGATTGGGCGTCGGTCGGACGCGGGCGCGGCTTGAAGGGGACGTTGTCGGAGGAACCCGGTCCGCGGATTTGCGTGAGATAATCCGCCAGAGGCTCGATCATGTTTTTCTGACCGAACGCATAGGTGCCCGGCGTGTCCGACTGTGCGGCGCGCCCCCCGGCCATCATCTTCACGACCTTGAGCCAACCGTCATGGGTGCGGGGAACTTGCAGCGCCCATTGCAGCGTGTGGCAATTGCTGCATTGGGAAAACAGCACCTTCTGCTGATCGGTGCCGGGCAGCCCTGCGATGATTTCCGATGCCGTCGCATCATCATAGGCGACGGGCTTGGATTTCAGCGTGAAGTCCACTTTCGTGGTCTTGCCGGCGGCGATGCCGACGCCATCCTTGTTCACATGCTCGAAATCGGGAAGGTCGACCTTCACCGTGTAGGAGCCGGGCCTCACATCCGACCAGCTCGGGAAGGAATATTCGCCGGTCTTGTCCGTGTAGACCGCAACCGTGATGGCGGTGTTGTTGAGATGGGCCTTCACCGGAATGCCGGCGAGCGGCTGTCCATCGGGCGAGGTCACCTTGCCGGCCAGCAGCGTCACCGGTTCGGCCGATTGCGATGCGCTGGGGCTCAGCACATAGGCGGCGGCGAGAGCCGTAACCGTGAACGCGGCGCCGGCAAGCTTGCGACTCTTGAGCCTGGAAACCATGAACGACCCTCCCGAGTTGGTTGCGAGCATAATACCCCTCGCGGGGACCAGGCAGCAACAGGCAGGGGCAGTGGAACAAGCCGCCCTCCTCATGGTTCGACAGGCTCACCATGAGGAACCAATCCAAGTGCCTGATCCTGAGCTTGTCGAAGGATGAGGCGGCGAAACCGGGTTTATTTCATGCCCTTGGCGGTTTCGATGGCGCGGCGGAAACCCACCGGATCGGCAATAATGGGAAGCTCGACCGCGTCCACGCCCGTGCCTTCGATCCGCAAATTTCCATAGCCCCAGACGCGGCCCCAAATGCCTTGGCGGACCCGCACACCCTCGATGTTGGGAAGCGCGATTTCGTTCGTATGCAAAGAGACAAGGCCGACCTTCTTGACGAAACGATGCGAAGTGACGCCGATCTCCGTCGTCCATTTGCGGATCATGCGGGCGAGAAAAACAAACGTACCCACCACCAGCAAGGCCAATCCGCCGATCAGCACGATCTGTCGCATTTGATCGTCCATCACGGCAAACGAAGCCGCCACCAGAATTGCCGGCGCGCCCAACCAAAGCCAGGACACCAGCGAATACAGCCAATGGAAATGCGCAATGGCGACGATGCGCTCGCCTTCGCCCAAAGAGCGTTGGATGTAAGACGCCACGCCTCTAATCCCGTTCTTCGGGCAGCAGGATTTCGCGTTTGCCCTGGTGGTTGGGCTTGCCGATCATCCCGTCCTGCTCCATGCGCTCGATCAGACGTGCGGCGCGATTGTAGCCGATCTGCAGCCGCCGCTGGATATAGGACGTCGAGACCTTCCGCTCGCGCGCGACGATGGCAATCGCCTTGTCGTAAAGGTCGTCGCCCCCTTCGCCTCCCACCCCGAGCCCGTAGGGGTCTTCGTCTTCCTCGTCCGCTTCTTCGGTGACGGCGTCCAGATATTCGGGGTGGCCTTGGGTCTTCAGGAACCTGACCACGTCCTCGACTTCGGAATCGGTGACGAACGGCCCATGCACGCGGCGGATGCGTCCCCCCGCCATCATGTAGAGCATGTCGCCCTGCCCCAAGAGCTGCTCGGCCCCCTGCTCGCCCAGAATGGTGCGCGAATCGATCTTGGAGGTCACCTGGAAGCTGATGCGGGTGGGGAAATTCGCCTTGATGGTGCCGGTGATGACGTCCACCGAAGGCCGCTGCGTCGCCGCGATCAGATGGATGCCGGCCGCGCGCGCCATCTGCGCCAGCCGCTGCACCGCGCCCTCGATCTCCTTGCCCGAAATCATCATCAGGTCGGCCATTTCATCGACCACCACGACGATGAAGGGCATAGGCTCGAGCTCAAGCACTTCGTCCTCGTACATGGGACGCCCGGTCTCGCGGTCGAAGCCCGTCTGGACAGTGCGCTTCATGACCTCGCCCTTGTCCTTGGCCTTGCGGACGCGCTCGTTGAAGGCTTCCACGCCGCGCACGCCGATCTTGGCCATCTTGCCGTAGCGGCTTTCCATCTCCTTGACCGCCCATTTCAACGCCACCACCGCCTTCTTGGGATCGATGACCACGGGGGCGAGCAGATGCGGGATTCCGTCGTATACGGACAATTCCAGCATCTTGGGGTCGATCATGATGACCCGGCAATGCTCCGGCGGCATGCGGTAGAGCAACGAGAGGATCATGGTGTTGAGCGCGACCGACTTGCCCGAACCCGTGGTGCCCGCGATCAAAAGATGCGGCATCTTGGCGAGATCGGCCATCACCGGCTCGCCGCCGATGGTCTTGCCCAGCGCCAGCGTCAGCGGCGCGCGCGATTTCTCGTATTCGGGCGCCGAGAACAGCTCCCGCAAGAATACCGTTTCGCGCTTCAGATTGGGCAGTTCGATGCCGATCACGTTGCGCCCCGGTATCACCGCGACGCGCGCGGCCACGGCACTCATGGAACGGGCGATATCGTCGGAGAGCGAAATCACGCGCGAGGATTTGACGCCCGCAGCCGGCTCCAGCTCGTATAGCGTCACGACCGGGCCGGGGCGCACCGCCACGATCCGGCCGCGGATGCCGAAATCGCCAAGCACCGCCTCCAGCAGGCGGGCATTTTCCTCCAGCGCATCGTCATTGACCGATGGCGTGTTCGCCTCGGCCGGAGGTTCGGTGAGAAGCCCCAGAGGCGGCAATTGATACTCGCCTTCGGCGAGATTGAGCGCCGGCTGCAGATCGGCCTTTGCCTTCAGCTTGCGGCGGCGTTCTTCGGCGCGCTGCACGCGCTTGCCGGGCGGTTCGCGCGGGACCAGTTCGTCGAGCGGGTCGTCCGCAGGGGGCGCCTCCTCGTCTTCGAATGCCTCCTCATCGTCCTTGGCGTCGTCATCTTCCCACGGCTCCTCGTCTTCCTGTTCGACACGGGCCCGGCGGCGGAAAGCAAGCCCGGCGAGCCCGGAAAGACCGCTCCAGGCAAGCGTGCCCGCGCCCCGTGCGGCCCGCCCAACGATGCGGATCTCGATCCCCGTTGCCATGAAGACGAGGACGAGCCCAAGGCTCGCGAACAGAACCGGGATGACGGCCATGAGCCAAGGCGCGGAGAACGCCGCAGCAATCTTCGCCGTAAAGAACACCACCATGCGGCCGGGAATACCGCCCGCCTCGGCCGGCAGTATCGGAAGCCGCGGCGCCGCGCCCAAGGCTGCCGCCAGCAGCAGCGTACCCAGAATCAGGGCGAGGACACGCAGCGCAAGCTGGTTCAGCCGGATGCCGCGGACGGTCCGCCACCCCCAGGCCCCCAGCGTGACCGCGAGCGCGAACGCAGCCGCTCCGAAAAGCTGGAACAGCAAATCGGCCCCATAGGCGCCCGTGCCGCCGAGCCAGTTTCGAGCCTCCCGCGCGGTCGCAACATTGAGACTGGGATCGGTGGGATCGTAGCTCAAAAGTGCGACCGCCATCGCGAGAGCGGCCAGCAGCAGCACGACGCCCAGCGTCCGCCAAAGAGTCTCGGCGATCAGTTCCGCAAACCAGACGCGGAAGGATGCGAAAGCATCGGCGATCTGCCCCCGCCGGGAACGGGGCTGGTACACACCCGCGCTGCGATTGGCGCCCATGGAAGTCAGCGAGCCTCTTCCAGAAAATCCGCCACTCTTCCGAGTGCGGCCTCAATAGTTAACGCATCGTGAACAAGTGCGATACGCACGTAGGGAAAACCCGGATTGCTGGCCGGATTTCCGGGGATTTCCTCGACACCCATGAAGGCCCCCGGCAGCACGCGCACGCCGGTCCTGCGCCACAATTCCTTGGCGAAAGCCGCCCCGTCGCCGACATCGAGCCAGAGATAAAAGCTTCCCGGCGGCACGCGAAAGCCGGGCGCGTTGCCGAGCAGGCGCCGCGCGATGGCGAAGCGTTCGCGATAGAGCGCACGGTTCTTCTCGACGTGCTCCTCGTCGGACCAGGCGACGACGGAGGCTGCCATCACGGGGATGGGCACCTGCGGAGCGGCCGTGTTGCGGAAGCGGGTCATGTTGGCGATCAGCCCAGGCGCGCCCACCGCGAAGCCCGAGCGCAGGCCCGGCGCGCTCGACCGCTTCGATAGGGAATGAAACGAGAGCAGCCGCTCGAAACCGCCCGTCATGGCATAGCGCATTTCGAGCGCGCCGACCGGCGGCGTGGAATCGTAAATCTCGCAATAGCACTCATCGGCGAGCACGGTGAAATCGTAGCGGTCGGCAAGCTCAAACAGCCGCCACCAGTCCGAGGCCATGGCGCAGGCCCCTTCCGGGTTGGACGGCGAGCAGAAAAACGCAGCCACCGTGCGCCGGAGAACCGATGGGGGAACGCCGGCGAAATCGGGAAGGAAACCCGTCTCCGCGCGCGAAGGCACGTAGTGGATTTCCGCGCCCGCCGCGGCAACCGCCGCCGGATAGGTGACGTAGAACGGGTTCGGCACCAGCACGACGGGCGGGCCGCCGCCCTTCGATTCGGGCACCAGCGGAGGAACCGCGAAGAACAGGCCCTCCCGCGAGCCGCTGAGAGGAATGATCTGGGTGTCCGCGTCGATTGCCGCCGCCGGCAGGTTGAACCGGCGGCTGAGCCAGCTTGCCACGGCGGCCCGGAATTTGGGCGTGCCCGCGATGGGGGGATATTTGCCGAAATCGCGGGCATGGGCGTGGATGGTTTCCGCGATAAAGCTGGGTGGAATGTCCTGCGGCTCGCCAATGGTGAGCGCGATGGGGTGTCCGCCCGGCTCGACGCCATCGAGCAACTGCGCGAGCCGCGCAAAAGCCGACGGGGGAGCGAGCGCCACGCGGGCAACGGGAAGCACCGGAATACCTCGACGAATCAATACGCAAAGCCTGGGGCCAAATTACCCGCGCAGACCTCCGGTGTCATCCCGAAGGGTTGCGGCGGGGGGATCTGGCTGGATTTGGCCGAAGCAGGCTCAGCAAACAAGAGCTCCGCCTTGGGGGAGACCAAAGTGGAGCTCTTGCCATATCGGGCAGGGCTCTCCCAGCTTGGGGTCCGGGCGGAGTCCTGCCTCCTGTGCCGGACCGAGGGGATGGTCCGGAACCCAGTGCACTGTTGCTACCAATCCTTGAGCAAGGTGAGTCCGAGGACGCGCCCGGTATCGGGCTTCAGGATGTCGTAACCGGCAATGTTGCGCGTGCTGGTGCTGGGGCCGTATTCGAAGGGCGAGTGAATTCCCATGAGGTTCTGGACGGTGAACTGAACGGTGATGTTCTTGAGGTAAGTGTTGGCGGGCATATCGCCGGTGTTGTAACCGAACGACAGATCGAACGTGTACCAGGACGGCTCGATGTTGCTCCAATTGCTGATGGCGCAGGGGAATGTGCCGCCGCCCTGCGTGCCTCCCGCGACCGTGCATTGGAGGTTGACATTGGGCGGAACGGGCCACGTCGAATAGTAATGCGAGATGTAATTCACGAATCCGGTGACGGTCCATGGGCCGTCGCTCCAGCCCAGCCGCGCCCGGTAGAGCATTTTGGGCAGCGTTTCGACGCCGTTCTGCGGAATGCCTCCCGCCCCTTGAATGTTCTGATGGAAAAGATCGACGACCGTTCCGCCGGTAATCGTCGCGTTATAGCGGTGCAGGTAATAGGTGCCGGTGATGCCGGTATTCCAGGCGCCGAGGTCGCCCAGATCGATATCGTAGCTGGCGCTCCAGTCGATCCCGTCGACTTTGAGGAAGCCTGTCCCGACGGTACTCCCGTCACTGATCCAATAGACGCTGGTGATGATGCTGGGACTCTCGGTGGCATTCCGGTCGAGCAGAGTGGACAGCGCCATTTTTTCGAACGGCGCACAAGACGTCGGATTCGCGTTGGCCGCCACCGGACAGCCCAGATCGCTCGGCAGGATGACATGGAACCGTTGGAGCGGATCCGCGATGGTGTTGTCCGTCGTATTGTTGAATCCCAATAGCGTGCCGTTGACCTTGACGCTGTACCAGGTCGCCTGCAGATCGAGACCGCGCAAGGCTGCAAATTGCGGCGCCAGTTCGAACCCGATGCTGTAATTGATCGACTTCTCGGGGGCGAGCGCTATGCCGCCCTCGCGCGATGCGGGCTGGCCGGTGGTGGCATCGATGTAGCTGCGCAATTCGGGGTGCGGCCCTCCCGACCAACTGAGGCCGCCAGGCGTCGAATTGCAGCCGAAACCGGCCGCGAACAGCGCCGCTCCGGCGCTGCCCGGAGTCGGCGCCGCGCCCGAGCATGTAACATGTACCGTGCTCTCGCTGGGAAAGTTGAAGGCGCCATTGGCATCGCTGAGCACGGTCGAATATTCGCCGGCATTGGCGAAGCGGAAGGAGGTTCCCCAAGAGCCCCGGATGGTGGCGCCGATCATGTCGTCCACCAGCCAGGTGAAGGCCAATCTCGGATTGCTGGTTCCGCCTTTGAGCGTGCCGTTATACTGGTCGTGGCGCCAGGAGGCTTCCAGATCGAGCTTGCGCACGAGGGGGATGTTGAAATTGTCCCCGAACACCGGGATGTCGATCTGGGTGAAGGCTGCCCAAAGCGAATAGGGCTCCGCATCGTTGATGATCGACAGCGGCGTGCCGGCCGGCGATCCGGCGTTGTTGCCGGCATAGCCGAGCACATTGTCCGATTCGTACACCCCGCCGATGGCTGCCTTGACCTGGCCTGCGGGAAGATCGAACAGCGGACCGTCGAAGTGCGCGCCCTTTTCCTCGATCTGGTATTTGACACCCAACACGCGCGTGCCGGTGATGTAACTGAGCGTCGCGGGCGAATTGCACTGGAACTGGGTCACATCGCAGAACAGGTTCAAATAAGGGACGCTGCTGGGCTTTGTGATCGAACTGACCGTGGTTCCCAAAGCCACGTTGACGGCGTTGTCGTTGACTTCCGTCAACGTATACTGGTCGGCCTCGTAGCTTCGGGAGTCGTAGACCTGCCCGGTCCAGCCTCCCGGCAGGTCGAGGTTGAAGCCGAACTGATAGCGATACGAGAGTTCAAAGGCCGGAATGGTGGGCGGAACCTCGTGGGCGAAATCGTAGGAGACGCGCAGATTGCTCGGAGCGTTGGTGGGATAATAGGGATTGGTCGTCGGCACCGAGAACGTCTTGATGTCGTTGGTGACGCCCTGGCTGTAATCGGCCGGAAGCAATTCCTGGACCCGGCGATTGGCGTAGAAACCGGTGGCGAAAAACGAGACGCCGGGCATCAGCCTCTGATCGAAGGTGGCGACGAAGGAATTCTTCTGTTGCGCGCCCTCTTCCCAGCCATATTTCAGAGGATCGATTTCGTTTTGGGTGCCTTTATTGGCCGCATTGGCGCCGAACGTCGCCCAGTTGATTGTCGCGGCACTTGAAGGAAGTGTGGGGCCGAGACCGCCTGGGAAGTTGGTTCCGGCGCCGTGCGGGATGGCCCAGCAATTGGTGCAGCCGGTGCCGATGCTGCTCGACGGCGCACCCGTCGAAATTGTACCCGGTATCGAGGAGGCGAGCGGAGTCGCGTTGTCCAGTCCCCAAGGCGTGTAATTGATGGTGTATTTGGAATGGGCGTTGCCGTAGATCGGCCCTTCGTCGGTCCATTCATAGGTCAAGGTGATGTCGCCGCCGTTCCAGGTGCGGCCGTATAATTGCGAGGCTTGAAATTGCACGCCGCCGGAATCCGGCGCCTGGACATGCAGCAGGCTGATCGCGCCATCGTAACCGCGCTTGAGCACCACATTGATCACGCCGGCGATGGCATCCGAGCCGTAGGTCGCCGACGCACCATCGGCGAGGATATCCACGCGGTCGAGCGCGAGCGCGGGAATGATCGAGGGGTCGATGGCGCAAATGCCGTCGGCCTGCGGGGGATAGCGCACGCCATCGATCATCAGAAGCGTGCGGGGGCCGGTCTGGTCCAGGCCGCGAATATTGACCCGGGTCTCGCGCTCCTGATGGCCGCCGGAATTGACCGCTCCAGGACCGGGCGCGACGTTGGCTTGTGGAATGGTGCGGAAAAGATCGCCGAGGGTGGGATTTCCGGTTTCGGTGAAATCCTGGGAGCCCAGATTGGTCACCGGCACGCCGACCGCAGCGGCGCCGTGAATGAGGGAGCCCGTGATCAAGACCTGTTCGGGCACCTGCTCAGGCGAGGTCTGGGCCATCTGGGCCTGGGCGACTTGAGCCTGGGCAACCTGCTGGCCTTGCGCGGAAAGCGCCCCCAGCATTGTCAAAAAGGATGCACTTCCCAGAAGCGTCGCGATTTTGGATGAGGTCGGATTCATAGCCCCCCCTGTGCCGAAATCGGCACTCTCAAGTGGTGGCCGGAATCCCCTTCCGATGGAGCCGCTCAATCGGCCCGCGCTGGCGCTCTGTTCCCCACGCCATGCGCGAACTGTACCACAATTGTGCCAGATGTGTACCTGAAAATGGTGGAACGTGTCAGAAATGTATAATTTTGTCTCATATGTTTGAATCCGTACGATTTGCCTTATTCGACACACGCGAGCGGCGAGCGCCTCGGGACAGGTTTTGGGGGTGGAGTTTTGGCCCTGTTGCGCCGCTCCCCGCCATCGTGCTGCCGCGAAGCGCGTCCATCTCCGGGCAGGCTGCCCGGGCGATGAGGTCCGTGCGGGGGGCCGGCCAGGATTTGCGATTAACCTTTTCCCGGTAGAGATTCGCGGCAATGAATAGACATGTCGTTCCCGATTCGGTGTTGAGCCTGCCGGAGCCGCTTGTCGAAGCCGAGCGGCTGGCGCAAGTGCCCGCCACGCCCTTTGGCTTCATCCGCTTTCTCGTCGGCAAGCATTTCCGCTGGCGCGTGACCGCACTCGTGGCACTCGCGGGCGTTGCCACCTCCATCGAGGCGTTCGGGCCCTATGCGCTGTCGCATCTGATCAACGCGATCACCGCGGCCGCCCAGGCGAAGGCGAGTTTTGCCTCTGCGATCCTGCCCTGGATGGGGCTGCTCGCCGTCATCTGGCTCGGCTCGACTCTGGCCTATCGCGCTTATGAATGGCTCGACGTCGGCACATCCCCGCGCATGCGCGCGCTCGCGCAGAAATATCTGTTCACCTATTTGATGGGCCATTCTCCTCGTTATTTTCAGGAGAATTTCGCCGGCAAGCTCGGCCAGAAGGTGAAGCAGGCCGGTCAGGCGACGGTTGCGGTGCTGAACATCCTCGCCTTCGAAATGGTGCGCGTGACCATGCTGATGCTGGTGGGCGGCGCGCTCATGTTCAACGCGCATGCGAGCTATGCGTTCGTGCTGGCGGCCTGGGCAATCGTTTATCTGGCCATCGTGGTGACGCTGGCCCGCCGCTGCGTCGTGCTGTCGAAAGCCTTCTCCAACGAAGTTTCCACCTCCACCGGACGCCTGATCGACGCCATCGCCAATTCCGATCTCGTGCGCGCCTTTGCCAAGGCCGAATACGAGCGCCGCTTCCTGTCCCACTTCCTGGCAGACGAGATGAACGCGTCGCGCCGCCTGCGCACATTCCTGATTCTGATGCGCAGCTTCATGGCGACAGCGACCCTTGCGCTGCTGCTGGGGCTCACCGCGCTTGCCGGACGCGACGCGCTCTCGGGCTCCATTTCGGTCGGTGCGTTCGCGATGATCTTCTTCCTCGCGAACCAGATCATCAGAAGCGTGCAGGAACTCTCCTACCGCATGCTCGACTATTTCGAGCAATTGGGCACGCTCGCCGAAGCCCTGGAGCTGGTCAGCCAAAGCCATGAAATCGTCGATGCGCCGGACGCAAAGCCGCTCCTCATCACCGAGGGCGGCATCCGTTTCGAGCATGTTCGCTTCGCCCATCCCGACGGTTTGCAGGTGTTCGACGATCTGAATCTCGTCATACGCCCGGGCGAGAAGGTGGGCCTTGTCGGCCCGTCCGGCGCAGGCAAATCCACATTGGTGAAACTGCTGCGCCGCCAATTCGAGCCGCAAGCAGGCCGCATCCTGATCGATGCGCAGGACATTGCCCATATCGCTTGGGATTCGCTGAACGAGGCCATCGCCGAAGTGCCGCAGGTGGCGGGCGTCTTCCACCGCGCGGTGCGCGACAACATCCGCTATGCACGGCCCGATGCGCCCGAAGCAGACGTGCTCAACGCGGCGAGCGAAGCTTACGCGCACGATTTCATAACGGGGCGCGCCAGCGGCTACGACACCATCGTGGGCGAACAGGGGATCAAGCTTTCGGGCGGCGAGCGCCAGCGCATCGCGATTGCCCGGGCCCTGGTCAAGAACGCGCGGATTCTTGTGCTCGATGAGGCGACGTCATCGCTGGATTCGGAATCCGAGCACCTGATCCAGGAAGCGCTGTGGACCTTGATGAAGGGCCGCACGGTGATCGCGATTGCGCACCGGCTTTCGACCATCGCCGGCATGGACAGGATCGTGTATCTGGATTCCGGCCGCATCGTGGAGGAAGGCCCGCATCGCGAGCTTCTGGCCAAGGGCGGCGCCTATGCGCGCCTCTGGAACCGGCAGATGGGCGGCTTCATCAACGCGGCGTGATTATTTCCGCGCTCGTCTAATACTTACGCGCCGGCTTCGCCGGCTTGCGCACAGTCTCACCTTGCTGGCGCGTTTGAACGAAAGCACGCAGCACGTTGTTCATCATGGTCTGATAGCCACGCCCGCGCGCGCGGAACCATTCCAGCACGTCGTGATCGATCCGGATATTGATGTGCTCCTTGTGCGGCGGCGCACCCATCACGGCCTCAGTCCAATCCGGTTCGTCCGCAATATCGTCAGGATCGGAGGCGACGGATGCTTCAAGATCGGCTTTCGTCGTGCGTTCGATTTTCGCCCAGTCGGTGCGATCCTCGCCACGCTTCAGCCGTGCTTTGATCTCTTTAGCCGTATGCCGCACGGTATCGCTTTTCTTCGCCATCTCTCGCTCTCCTTGCCGTAACGATGCGGACGTGCGTTTCGCGCCACATCCAGATCACGGCGAACTATTTTCCTTCGATCGGAACGAGGCTCAAAAAGCGGTCCTCGCCGTCACGCGGAGAGGGCACAGTCAGTATCGGCCGCCCATCGAACAGGGCATCGGCTATCCGCAGAAAGTCGATGCCGCGCTCCTTGAGGACCCAGAGGCGCTTGGCCTCGCTCCATTCGAAGTCCATGGCAGAATGTATCCACGACTGTGGGTACATTCAAGACTTTGCAGGGGTTGTCAGCCGCGGGGCCTATGCGGCTTCATCAACGCGGCGTAACCCACTTCCGGCCCCCGTTCTGTTCAGGAACGCTGCATCCCTTCGGCGGTTGACGGATTATGCGCTGGAATTGGAAAGAGACGCGGCTCGCAGTCAGCCTGGATCGGGACCTGTTCCCTTCCCGCGGTCCCGCCGTTCGTGAGGACTGCCCAGAATGCCGGACGGTCCCGCCTGACGGCATTCAGCATCTCGTCGAGCGCAATCCAACAAGGCTGACGCAAGCCGTGATGTTCGACCAATGGGCCGATCGGGTGAAACCGGATCGCCATCGCCGAAAGCATGCGCATCAGGCTCTGCTCCATGACCGCACACCAATGGGTGATGCCGTGTTGCACGCTCATACGGACGAGCCCCTGGATAAGGCCCAACCGCATCAGCGGCGCGGCATTGGCGATAACCTGGTTTTGCTTCTCGTCGCATGTGCCGATCAGTTGCCGCAACTGACGCGAGATGCTGAAGCGGGACACCTCCGCCGTACTGGAAAGCGGGAGTTCGCGGAATTCGCGCAAGGCATCCCCGTCCAGCACGCTCTGGACCGGAAAACTGTGCTCGATGTCCTCGCGGCACGGCAGGATCAGGCGGGCGGTTCCAAGCGCCATGCCGTTCGGACGATAGATCAGGAGGCTCTGCGCGGAATGGGAATCGAACCTATCGGTTTCGATGCCGTCCGGGTTGCCGGCCTCGAATGGGTTTTCGAGGCAGTAGACTTGATGGCGGATGCGGTGCGCGGTCCGGACACGATCGGGGCAATCGGCGAGTTCGGTTGCGAAATAGGCGTTGAACAGCGTCAGGAGCGCCACGTCCTGCGCTGCGACAGCGCTTTCATACCGGCGGCTGTGAAATGTCATGAGATCTCCAGCTCAATCCACGAAATCGCAGGGGCCAGCGGCCGCCATTCAGTCAGCAACCGCACCTTGATGAAGGGCCGTTGGAGCTTTGATCGACGTGGTTAATGCAGGATTAACCTGCCTGACCGGGGCAGTCTTCGCACGGGCTTGGTCACAGTTTTGTCCCAGCGCGAATTTTTTATTGCGCGGGGGCCGGTATGACGGCGGGGGTGCAGGAAGAAGCGGTGGCACGCGGGGGGATTTTGGGGGTCGGCGTGCCACCGCGCCTCGGCCGGTCAGGCGACGAGGTTCACGGACGGCGTGGTCGCCGACAAGGTCGAAATTCCGGTCGAACTGGTGGTCGACGACGGCTGGGACGCATCGGCCTGCTGGGTCTGGCCGTGATGATGATGCCCGTGATGGGCGCCCTTCATCTGCGTCTGGAGCGCCTGAAGCGCATTTTGCGCGCCCGAAATATTGCCCGACTGCAAGGCCGAACCGATCGATTGAATGGCCTGCTGGAACTGGCCATTGCCGGCATTCGCGCCCTGGCTCGGCAGATTCTGGGTCAGGGCGGCATAAGCCTGCTGGGCGCTCGCGAGATCGCCCGACTGGACGGCTTGGCTGAGCTGCTGAAAATTCTGACGCGCGCCGTTGGGCTGTGGCGGCTGATAGGCGGGTGTATTGGTAGAGATGCTGCTGATGCTCATGATGGGGACTCCGCTTGGTGGATCGAGGCCGTGCCTCGGCGGAAATCCTGCGCGCGAGCATTTAATCGAAATATAACGAAAAGCCTTATTCATCCTTACACGGATTACAAATGCTAGAACCGGCCGCCACGATTACCAGCATTTCATCTCCGCGGCACAATTCGGCACAATGATGAACGCCGCGCGCTCCTGGCCGTCAGGTGACCGCAAGCGATCCCTCATGCAATTGCCGCACGTCGCCCCCTTCGCTAGTCGCAGGTGCGGGATTCAAAAATCGGGTTTGTCGGCGTGCGGCATCGGCACCAATTGTTCAGGGTCGAAGCCATAGCCGTCGCCATTGTCGGCGCAGATGTCTTCTTCCCAATGGTCCGAACGCGGCGGCGTTCCGGCCCGCCAATCCACTTTGCCTTTCCACGGCATGGTGAAGGCGCCCGGATCCTCGACCGTGAACGTAATCTCGATGCCCTTGCGATCCTGGTTCAGCTTGTAGCGTTCGACCACGTGCAACTGCTTGGTATGGGGCGTGCGGTAGCGGTCGATCGGCCCCTGATCGTCCAGCCCGATGGTATCGACCACCAGCGTATCGCCGTTTTCGTAATGGCCGACCGATTCGCCCGTCCAGGAATAGCCGGGATTCTTGCTGTGCGGCACGTTCATGTAAATGCGGCGCACTTGGGAATCGCGCTTGGACAGAATCCACACCTCTTTCGGCATCTGCAGGAAGACCATGGCCTCCCCGGGAAAGAGAAGGATGCTGGGCACGCCGCCAAGCCAGCAGCGCGAATCGTCGACAAACGGGATGCCGCCCGCCGCCACCCGCGCATTGGCGATGTCCATCAGCTTCTTGGCCCACGGCTTCAGGATCGGATTGCTGGTATCGGCGATGCGGTTGACCGTGCGCGCGCCGCCCCCGCCCTGCTGGGCAAAAGCGCCGTTGGGGAAATTCTTGTCGTCGACGGGACCGGGGCCGGTATCGCCCGGCACCTTGTAGAACTGGGTCCCGTTGATCAGCACCCAAGTCCTGCCGCCCGACGAGAAGTCCGGGATTCCTTGCGTGCCGGCCGGTTGGGCCGATGAACTCGTCACGGCGATTCCGCTTAAAAGAAGAATCCCCGCAACCACGCCTCCCGAAAATAGTCTCCCCAGTGCGGCTCGCGTTTTCATCGCGGTCCTCCCTTATTTCTTCTGCACGCCCTTGACCGATGAAAGGTCGCGATGCTTCTCGCCGCAGGAATAATCCATCATGCGGATGTCGGGACGCGGCTGGTAGACGAACCGCGCGCTCCAATCCTTGGTGAAGACGCCGGGATCGTGGACGGTCACGACGTCCTCGAGTTCCTTGCCGCCATTGATCTTGCGGATGCGTTCGACCGTCTTCAGCTGATCGGTATGGGGCGCGCCCGAATTGTCGAGAAAGGTCTTCTCGTTGAAGCCCGCGGTCTCGACGACCAGCGTATCGCCTTCCCAATGCCCCGCCGAATGGCCGGAATAGAACGGAAAGGTTTCGAGTTCGTCGGCGGACGGCAAAGGCTTGTTCATCGTCACCGGGCGGACGACGTGGTTGATCTCATACAGGAAATGAATCTCGCCGCGATTGGGACTCTCCACGATCTCGAATGGATAGGGACTTTCGAGAATGCGCGGGATTCCATCCGGCGTGCAGAGCTTGCGCGACTTGTCGTCCAGGGAATAGGTCTTCACAGCCTCCATGTTCTTCTTGTAGGCGGCCATGGCTTCGGGCGTGTAAGGCAGATCGCCGCCGCCAATGGGCTGGATCTTCGGGCTGTAGGTATTGGTCCAATAAATCCCGCTGATGTCGGGCCAGTTCTGCGGCGCGGGCGCGGCTGCGTGCGCGCCCGCGAAAGGCACGACAGCCAGCACGGCCAGGGCAGAGAGAAAACGCACCTTCATCGCAGCGGTCATTGCGCCGCGGTGCCCAGGCGATCGGCGTCGCCCATGGTCTTCCCGTCGGGCAGCTTGATCGCCATGTAACTGCCGGCATGCGATCCGTTCCGCATCGGATGAAAGGTGATCGCGACCTTGTCGCCGGGCTTGACCGTCTTGGGCTTCCAGCCCCGCTCCGCCAAGAGACTCACCGAGTTGAGTTCGACCGCCCATTGCTCTTCCTGACCGCTTGCGTTCGGCACTATGACGAGCAGCCAGCTATGCGGATTGGTCCATTGGAATTCCTTGACCGTTCCTTCCAAGGTCATCTTCTTGTCGGTATCGAATTCGGCATAGGAATGGTGCGCGAAAGCCGGGAGCGAAGCGGCCGAAAAAATCAGCGCGCCGCCGCCAAAGATAAGCGCCCTCACATCCATTGGATCACCTCGCAGGTTGCATGTGTGCAGCCTAACAGAAGGATAGGTGATTTTTCCAGCGGACCGGCTGCTGCGGATCGGGCCGATTGCGATCTAAGCGTTGCCGCCGTCGCCCCTTATCAGCGAAGCCACCGTCGCCATATCTTCGGTGACGCCTTGGCGCTTCTTCCCCATGGCAAGCACCGTGCGCACGCCGGGGGCATATTCGTTCGGCATCGCCTCGCGGATCGAGTCCACCGTCGCGCCGTCGATCTCGACGGAGGAACCATCGGGGCGTGTCAGCGTCGCGATGGTTGAGCGCGGCGGGGCCGGCTGATAGGTCGCCGACACGCGCGCCAAATTTGCCGATTCCAGATTGATGCCCAGGATGCGGGCAATGCCGCTGACATAGGCGCGCGTCTCGTTCGGCAATTCGCGCGCGGTTTCGACCGTTCCCGGCCCGGCATTGTAGGCGGCGAACATCTTTGGGTATCCGTACTTACCATACAGCCAGCGCAAATAAGCCGCGCCGGCCAGAACATTGTCATGCGGATCGTAAGGGTCCGCGCCCAGCCCATATTGCTGCCGCATCTCGTTATAGGTCCCGGGCATGACCTGCATGACGCCCATCGCGCCGGCTTTGGACGTGATCTGCTTGTCGTCCAGAACGGTCCGGCCGCCGCTCTCCATGCGCATCACCGCTTTGATCCAGGTCTCGGCGACGCCAAACCGCCGCGATGCTTCCTTGATGAAAGGTGTCCAGCGCTCCACGAGCTTGGCCGGGCCCATCGCCTGTTCCATGGCGAACACCGAGCCCATGCCGGGGCTCGCGCCATTCCCGGCGGACGACAGCAACAGCGTGTGCGCCGGTCTCACGGGAAGGCTCGCATTGCCGATGCCCGGACTTGCAAGCAGCATCCCTGCCGTGAGGGCGGGCAAATACAGGAACTTTGCTATTTTGACGAACGGACTGGCTGCCATTTATGGCTCCGTGCTTCGGGCTGGGTCACGATTGGGACAAGGCCCAAATCACGTGTGTCACATGATGCCGCAAAGTTCCCCTTCAAGGGAATCACAAGAGCTTGTGCCGAGCCGCGCTCAAGCTCTCGGCAAAACCGGTTCAGACCAAGCTGTATTAGAAGACTGTGCTGGCTATATTGTATGAATTGTGGCGCATCGTGATTTACACATTCGGCCGAAGGCGGAGGCGAACCGGGCTTCTTCACACGCGCCGTTTCAGCCCGCTCCAGGTTTCGCCACAGCCATGAGGGTAAAATGAAGGAGCGCGACGCTCCGGCTGAGTCGGGGAGCCGGCGAACCTATCTAAAGGGAGCCTTATGGAGCGATGAGCGATCCGCCAGATGCAGCTTAAAAATGCACCTTATTGCACCCCAATTGACTCCTTATTCGCCCCCGACGGTACGGCTTTACGCCCGCAAAAATCCCGCAAAGCCCTGGAAATTTGCCGAAGTTTCCTCTTTTGGGGGGGGAGGAGGGGGGGTATGCGGCCGGAAGGCTTGGGCGGAACACTCCGGAAATGCCCCCCATTGCGGCGCGAAGGCGCGAAAGGACCACCCCGGACGGCTTGCCGGGTGAGCCCCCGCCCGCTAGTAACGGCACTATTTCTACCGGCCCTCGTGCTTCGACAGGCTCAGCATGAGGGCCTCACCCTGAGCTTGTCGAAGGGCGAGGCCCGAGCGGCTTTCCGCTTCCATCCGAGGAGTTTCCCATGTCCCGCAACAAAATCGCGTTGATCGGCGGTGGCCAGATCGGCGGCACGCTGGCCCATCTGATCGGCCTCAAAGAGCTCGGCGACGCCGTCCTGTTCGACATCGTCGAGGGCCTGCCGCAGGGCAAGACGCTCGACATCGCGCAGTCCGGACCGGTGGAGGGCTTCGACGCCAAGTTCAAGGGCACCAATTCCTATGCCGATATTGCGGGTGCGGACGTCGTGATCGTGACGGCGGGCGTGCCCAGGAAGCCCGGCATGAGCCGCGACGACCTTCTCGGCATCAACCTCAAGGTCATGAGCGCGGTCGGCGAGGGCATCAAGGCCCATGCGCCCAACGCCTTCGTCATCTGCATCACCAATCCGCTGGACGCGATGGTGTGGGCGCTGCGCCAATTCTGCGGCCTGCCCCACAACAAGGTGGTCGGCATGGCGGGCGTGCTCGATTCCGCGCGCTTCCGCCACTTTCTCGCCGAGGAGTTGAACGTATCGGTCGAAGACGTGTCGGCCTTCGTGCTCGGCGGCCATGGCGACACCATGGTGCCGATGCCCCGTTTTTCGACGGTGGCGGGCATTCCGCTGCCCGAGCTCGTCAAGATGGGCTGGATCGCGCAAGCCCGCCTCGATCAGCTCATTCAGCGCACCCGTGACGGCGGCGCGGAAATCGTCGGCCTGCTGAAGACCGGCTCGGCGTTTTATGCGCCAGCCTCTTCGGCCATCGCCATGGCGGAATCGTATTTGCGGGACAAAAAGCGCGTGCTGCCGTGCGCGGCCTATGTCGACGGCAAATACGGGCTCAAGGATGTCTATGTCGGCACCCCGGTGGTGATCGGGGCGGGCGGCGTGGAGCGCATCGTCGAACTCGATCTCACCGCAGACGAGCGCGCGATGTTCGACAAATCGGTGGATTCCGTGAAGGGACTGATCGACGCCTGTCGCAAGCTCGAACCTCGGCTCGGCTAGTTGCGCAAGATCATCCGCCTTGCGGCCTCGCTGATGCTGTTGGCGGCGGGAACGGCAGAAGCCGCTCCCGCGCCCTTGTTCGCGACCTTGCGGGTGACCGTCCAGGGTGTGACGGGAAAGGGCGGCACGCTGATCGTCGGCGTCTATGACGAGGCGACGTTTCCGTCCGTCCCCGATGCGCCGCTGTTCAAGCGCGAAATCGCAAAGGTTGCAGGCGACGCGGCAGTAATCTTCGATCGCCTGCCGCCCGGTTCCTATGCGCTCAAAGCGCTCCAGGACGTGAACGGCAACGGCAGGGCTGAAGCCGGCGAGCCGCAAGGAATTTCCAACGGCGCAAACCCGGCCGATTTCGATGCCGCCGCGATTGTACTCGAACCCGGCCCGAACATGGCGCTCGTGCGGCTTAAGTAAATTCCCATACGTGCCGGACATACAAGGCAGCGCCGCTTCTGTTAGGCTCGCGATCTCAAACGAGGGCCATGGGCCCGCGGCAACAGAGTCGAGCTGAGCATGCAAATCCGAGTCGGCTATGAGCTGATCTACGATTGCCCCCAACCCACTCCCATGATTCTCACCTTGAACGTCCATGCGACGCGCGCAACCGACATCGTCGTTCCCGATGTCATGACGACCGATCCGCACGTACCGAGCAGCGCCTATCATGACGGGTACGGAAATTGGTGCACCAGGATCGTTGCACCCGCGGGGCGAATTCGCATCGCCAGCACCGGCGTGGTTCGCGATTCCGGCATGCCCGACGAAGTCGCCCCTGGAGCCTGGCAGCACTTCGTCCAGGACCTGCCGGAGGAAACCCTGCTTTTTCTATTGGGCAGCCGATATTGCGAGACGGATCGTTTGTCCCAGGCGGCTTGGGACCTGTTCGACCGGGCGCCGCTGGGCTGGGGCCGGGTTCAGGCGATCTGCGACTTCGTCCATCGTCACATCGCCTTCGGCTATGAGCACGCCAATCCCAGCAAGACGGCCGAACAGGTGTTCCGGGAACAGCGGGGCGTCTGCCGGGATTATGCCCATCTCGCCATCGCGTTCTGCCGCTGCATGAACATTCCGGCGCGCTATTGCACCGGCTACCTCGGCGATATCGGCCTGCCGCCGCCCTATGCTCCGATGGACTTCGCCGGTTGGTTCGAAGCCTACCTCGGGGGGCGGTGGTACACGTTCGATCCCAGAAACAACGTTCCCCGGATCGGACGCGTGCTCATCGCCCGCGGGCGCGATGCGGCCGATGTGGCCATCAGCAGCACGTTCGGTCCGAATATGCTGGCCGGCTTCAAGGTCTATACCGACGAAGAACCCGCGATCGGTTGAACCGCAAATGACCTTCAGGGAATCGGAACCACGTCGACGCCAACCTCGATCAAATGATCGCCGCCGCCGGTCACGATGCCGCTGACGGGCGCCACATCCCAATAGTCGCGGCCCCATGCAACGGTGATATGCCCTTCCCCCGGAATCACATCGTTCGTCGGGTCGAGGTCCACCCAGCCATATGGCGGCGCCCATACGGAGAACCAGGCGTGGCTCGCATCGGCGCCGACCAGCCGCTCCTGTCCGGGCGGGGGCTGGGTGAGCAAATAGCCGCTGACATAGCGCGCCGGCAAACCGAGCGAGCGCATCATGGCGATTCCGACATGGGCAAGGTCCTGACAAACGCCCGCGCGCATCTCGAATACGCGATCGACCGGCGTGGAGGTGTCCGTCACGGTCGTGTCGTAGCGGAAATCCGCATGGATGCGCGACATAAGATCGATCGCACCAGCCAGTACCGGCCTGCCCGGTGTGAAGCTTTCGCGCGCATAAGCGGGAAGGTCGACCGTAAACGTGGTGAGCACGGAATCGAACATGTATTGAACCGCCTCATGGGTCTCGGCTTCCATGCTCTCGAGAAGGGCATGGGTGTCTTCCCAAGGCATACTTCCGTCGGGATCGCGTTCGGGCGGCTCGCATGTGGAAACCCGGCTTTCGGCGACGATATCGAAGATGGAATGAGGTTCGTGCAACGCGAGCCATTCGATCGGATTGCCGAAGAAATCCGTCCGGCTCGTCTGCACGGCCGATCCCGGAGATATCAGAAGCCTGAAGGCCTTGCGTTCCTGGGTGGCCGTTTCGCGCGGCGCCAGATGCACGAGATGGCGCGAATGGGACACATCCTGCATGTAGCGATAGGTGGTGCGATGCCGGACGCAGTAATCCATCAGATGGTCTCCCGCCGAGCGGCCCCGGCGCGGCGCGCCGTAGCGTGCTGGAAATAGGCATCGGCGATGGCATCGGAAAGCCGGGGCATGATGGCTTCGACCGCGAGCGTCAATGCGCTCAGCGCGACGCGCTTTCCCGTATCGTCGCATGCGGCAAGCTTGAGCGGGTCGGCGTTCGCAATAAGATACCGCGCCTCGTCGACAACGACCTTTGCGAAGTTCTTTCGCTGGACGGGCGTGATCTTGGGCAGGCTCAGCACGTGGCGGAGCACGGTCGCCACCTGGAATCCGGCGGAGCGCGGATTGCCGGGATCGAGCAGCAAGAGATCGATAGCGGGGGCCGCCTGAAACCGGTTCAAATAGCGATAGCGGTACGTCATCGCGCTGTCCGCGATTTCCAGCGCATGCTGAATATGTTCGATCTCGTTTTCCTGGGTCGAAAGCATCTGGCGAAC